>Ga0228710_1000749_pt1 | contig 44481 bp, 25 predicted proteins | sample MedpolnodulmetaG_FD_177995 | JGI IMG/M metagenome (GOLD analysis project Ga0228710, IMG submission 177995) | Root nodule microbial communities from Medicago polymorpha collected in Santa Monica, California, United States - pink nodules | ecosystem: Host-associated > Plants > Roots > Nodule... | reverse complement strand
TATCTTTGTCTTGTTGTAGAGACAAACATTGCAGAGAAGGTGGTTGCAGAGTTCGTGGTCGTACACTTCGTACACTGTCCTTTGTCAACTCTGGTGAAGTAGCTTCTGGCGAGATATGCTTCTGATGGTCATCGCTTCTGATGACTAGCGCTTCTGATGTTCTTGCTTCTGATGACGTGTCTTCAGGAGCTCTTCTTCAGACTCGTTTCTTCAGACGCAGTTCTTCAGATTCATTCTTCCAGATGCTTTAAGCTTCAAATAAATTCCTTTGCTCTTGAACTTGTTCAATCAGAATCTCTAAGAATAGTACTTTGATAATGGATTCTGCACACTTGAACAAATTGTTTAGCATATCCAATTGATTATTTTTAATACCTTGTTATTGTCAAAACTCAATAGGTGACTTGTGAAACACCCTTGTTCCAACATTGATCAACTCCAATAACAATTGCATTATCAAGTATTTACGTCCACACAATCAACAATTCACAATTCAAATAAGAGTCCTTGCCATATTATCAACAAACATCAACATCAATTGTCATATATACATTAATCAACATTAACTACATAATATGGCTCAACAACTTCATACACTTTCTCACAATTCAAGCAAAGGAGAAAATACGATATTTTATGATATCATCATATTCAACACCTAAAAATCATCCACATATCTTCATTTAATCATATAAGGTCATTCACCAAAGATTTATAAGGTAATCGGCTTTAAGGAATCATTTTCGACAAAGTTCATCTCTCATCTTGCAACTTTAAAATAATTGAGACAATTGAATCAAAACCAAGTAAATAAACTCTAGGCCTCGACTATGTATACACTTAGATCACATATGAGTGTAGTTGAATATACATGTGTGTTTCACCGGCCGACTACGACAAAATCACAAAGTTACGACAAGTTCGTATCATTTCTTCTATATTGCAAAACCAAATCATTTTCAAAACAAAGCCAAGTTAGATTCAACAAGACATAGGTTAAATACTCTTAAACACCTTCATTGAACCCCTTAACACTCAAGTTTTGAAGTTTGGAAACCAACCATAAGTTTTGGGTTAACTTGAAAATAGTCATGCTAAGTTTACTTGAAATTTCTCCAAGACCTACTTGGAGTGTTTTAATCATAACTCAAAATCTAAAAATCATTTTGATGTCAAACCAAAACCATTGGAAAGCTAATTCAATTATCTAAAACTTTCATGTTTACACCAAAGGCCAATTCAAAACAGAAACAGGTGAAACAGACGCAAAAACGCGAAACAGGGGATGATGTCACTGTGCAGATCGCCTCGCGAGTAAATTCACTCGCCATGGCGAGTAATGACAGACTGCTGTCGAGAAAAACCCATTTTTCACCCCAAAATCCCAATTTTGAAACCCTTGAGCCCAAATTTGATCCCATGGTTTGTCCAAACGTTTATAAACACCAAAAGAGACTCAAAACCATATAAAACTTGAACCAAAACATCCTTTTAGCAAGAATCACCATTTGACCCATTTTTATAAAATTCCTCAAGAACAACATAGTTTCACAACAAGCTCTATGATTATGATTACCCAAGGCTTCAATCATCAACAATAACATCTTATAACAACAACAACAACAATACTCGGAAGTGAATTCATCAACAACAACATTATACTTCACCAATTTTGAGCAAAAACACAAGTATACATATACATAACTTGAGCATGTAAATTCATCATCAACAACTTAATTAACATCAAATTCTCATACCCAAATATTGCATCAAAACATAAGCACGAATTTCATCAATTAAAATCATAATAATCACTTTATACAAATAAGCACTTATGCATATAATTAGGGAAGAAGCTACAACTAATTGATTATAATTGAAAACTAACCCCCTTACCTCAATGAGCAACAACACTAGCACAAGCTTCAATTGAGCTCCTATGGGTTTTTCAATCTTTCTCTCTAACCCTTCTTTCTTCCTCTTGCCCCCTTTCTCTATCTTCATCTTCTCGAACTTGTAAAATGATTATACAACCCTATTTTCTTTAATGACTAATACTTATATAGCATCTACACTTTGGGCTTAACCCTCTTAGTGTCCTAATGGGCTCACAACATTAATAAACCAACCTCCAAAGTTTCTCTCTACTAACGGTTAAAATAATAATAATGATCACTTACCAGTTAAAAAATAAATCACTACTATCCGCTAGTAACTTACTAAATAATGGTTCTCAGTCGAAACGCTAAAAAAATATTCCTCACCATAATTACTAATTTACCCTTACTCACAAAATGATCAAAATACCCTTCTAATACTAAAAACCTATAAAATACACACGGAAGCAATTAATCACATGTATGCATAATTAATCACACAAAAAACAATTAAAATAAATCTAGTGAAAATCGGGTTGTTACACAAGACACCTAGTGTGCAACATGTCACTTGCATCTCATGCATCTTGCAACTTGTTAGTGCATGCAACTATACATTTTGTCGCTTTGCACTACATGAGAAATACAACTTGTCTTACATGAGTTACATGCACCATGGACATGTGTCTTATTACAAAAGTGGTTTTACCAATCACAATATTGAATCTGGATCATCATTTGAGTCATTCATAATATTGGGCTTGGATCACAACTTGAACATATATCATTCACCCAATATCCATGAGCTTCTTAATGTGATATGCATATCCTATTCTATTCCCTATTTTAGCTTGGTTCATGATTGGATTTACACTATGATTTTGTGAATAATGGAACACTTTTTTTTTGTTTTTGAAAAAAGTGAATAATGGAACCCTCTATTTAAGATGAAGGTTTTCACAACTCATTAACTGATATAGGATACTTGTTCAAAATCACTTGCAGAAACCATCAGCAGCAAAGAATGAGCATATCCACGCAGTTCCAATCTACTCCCCCGTCCCAAATTTTATGATATGAGCATATCCACTTGCAAAATCATTGACTTTTTTGAAATGTTGACTATTTCACACAAATTAAGGAGTGCAATTAATTTTGTATGGAAAAAAGAAATTATAAGTCATTTTACAAAATTATCTTTCATTAATGGTATAAGAAAGATAAATTAAATAATTAAAAAAAAAGAGTAATAAGTAGTTGAGAGTATAGTAGAAAAAATAATATTTAATGCTATTGTAAAACGACTTATAATTTAAAACAAATTTCTTCTCCAACACGACTTATTATTTGGGATAAAGGGAGCATTTTTACTTTTAATTCATTCATATGACCGTTATTAGTTTTTGTTATTTCGTTTGAATAATTTTATTTTTTTGTTAATATTTGTATTCATTTTTCTAAACACTTCATATTTAATTTTGTTAATTCTTTTGTGTATTATATTATGATGTTGATATTTTAAAACTTGAATGTTAAATAGGAATTTAAGGTATGATCTTATTCCTCAAATTTTCAAGGAAAAAAGGTTATGGTAATCTTAAATTCAATTAGGTAAGTAAAACATATCTTGTTTAAATTTGAAATAAAAATTGGATACTTCTGATCGAGAATTTTAATTTTAATTTTGAAATTCTAGTGTTACAAATTTTAATTATATAAATGATAAAAATTAATATAATATCATGAAATTTAAATAAATAAATCTAAAATTTGAATATTAAATGGTCATACATTATAGATTTTTTTTCGTTCTCATGTATTAAACATGACTCTTGAGGTCATGCATATTAATCACCACCAACAACACCAACCAATTACAGCACGACATCTTCAATATATATTTTAAAAAGAATCCATTCTCCCTAATTATTCATGTATTAAATATGACTTTTGGAGTTATACATGTCACGTAATCTATTCTATACTATATATAACAAAAATATGAGATTTTGGGTTGGCTTTTTCATTATCTCAATCATACCTTTAAACAATTTTTTCTACAATAATGATTGTTGTTGGTGTCATTAAAAAGATAAGAATTTATATTATTATTTTTTGTTATATTGTTGGTGTCATTGAAATAGATAAACATGGTTAATTTGATTTATTATAATTTGAAAATAACAAGCATTTATATTTATACTATTAATCAAACTCAAAATTTCATAAAAAATTATTCATAATTTTTAAATATTAGCTCAATTAAAAAAGTGAAAAGACATGCACGTGAATGTTTGTCTTTTTTTTTTAGTAATAATAATGAGTGTGTGTGATAATAATAATGTGTGTGTGTGTTAGAAACATAAAAAGGATAGACAATAAAGATTGGTTCAATTGTTAAGCAGTTTGCTCATTTCCTAAGGGCTTTCCCCGACCTTGGTGAACTCCCCTAACCCATGTTACATTTAAGTATTATGTATCTATTATTTATCAACTAATTTTTCTTTAATGCTTAATTATTATTTTTTAGACAAATTTATAAAATTTTGTAATTACCACTTTTTTTATGGAATGCAACTACCACTTTTAGATTAGGTGAATAACATCAAAAACATTAATTATCTCTTTAATTAATCTTTTTCTTTTGACAAAAAATTCTTGGATCTCTTGTTTCTATCAATATATTACTTTGCAGTTTATATTTTTCTTTCTTTCATCTTTTTTCACAAAAATAAAAGATATTGAAAACTTAGTTAGAACAGTCAAAATAGGTTAGAATGTATGAATTGACCGCTAAGCGATAAAATGCAGAGCCATGCTTAATAATTTGAGGTTGAAATTTTGCAGAGTTTTATCGCCCAACCAAGAAAAAAACCAAAACAATAAAAAGTTACTATTATAACAAAATTGTTTGAAAGAAAGAAAAAAAATCGGTTGTACCTTTGAGTGTATGCATGTATGTGTGTGTATATATATATTATTACTCGTATAGGCAATAAGTTCAGTTGTCGGCGACTGTTTCCACGTCTTGGTAGGAGACATTATGCTCCTGTTGGTTGGATGATTACGCAAAATCCTCTCCATTTTGGGCAACACATTAGTTTGAGGTGAACTATGACCCTTCCGCGAAATTCGAAGATTTTCGGAATATCTCATTGATCCATTCTCGGGTCAGATCGGGAAAATTAGATAAGTAATATTTGAAAAAAAAAAGTTACAACAAACAAACAAGATATGCATAAATATGTATGTTGAACGTAACGTTTTAAATTCAACATGTTTTGTGTACTGTGTTGTGCAAAACAATCTTTTCCGCTATGATAGATAATATGTGTATTGTTTTAGACAATTTGAATAAAGTTTGGTATTGAGATAATGTATTATTTTAGACAACTTAGAATTAATTTGTGTTATGTTAGATATTTGTGTATTGTTTTGGGTAATTTGAGTCTTAAAAACATGTGTAGTATTTTTACAAAAACTAAGCCATTAAAACTTAAATATTTGATATCAAATTGGGTGTGAAACAAGTTTTCAAGTTCTCCCATGGCTTCCTTCAACAAAAAAAAAAGTTCTTCTATGGCAAGACATTGTCTACTTATAGTACTTTCTTTGACTCCTCTTTTCGTTGTTCATGCTTAAAACTATCGATCAGGTTTGATAGTCTCATCTCATAACACATTATTATGCATATATGACTGTTTCATGTGCTTAAAACCTATGTATACGTTTTATTTAATTATTCGACAAAAATTATGCTTCACCAATATTGTGATTCTAGATCCGCCTTGGTCACAACCCCTGTTCATTAGAATTATTTTCCTCAATCTCATTTTGACTCTACTAAGCCATGTGATGTCGGTCACAAAATGAACTTGTTGAGTCATATCACTTTGTCACATTCCACAATGACATTTATTTAATTTGTCAGATGCCGGTGGCCACACCTGACCTGATCAATTATCATAATTGCATGTATTAACTAGAGAAATGATATTTATACAACTATTTTATGACAATTTTCTCTCTTATATTCACATTATGTTTTTACTTTATCTCTTTATTGCCTTGGTTTTCGTGTCAATACATATTTTTTCTTTGTAAATCAATAGTTGTCACATAAGTTGTCAACCAAATAGTTGTTCAAATAACACATTTCCTTAACTAAGGTGCATGTATATATTTGTAAGTATAACATTTAATATACTCCTTAAAAAAAAAAATAGATATAGTAAACGGTTTTGGACTAACTTTTTCTCTTTACAATATACCCTTAAACAATTATTTTGTTGATGTCATTCAAAAAATAAGAATTTATATTATATTTGTTATATTTTGTTGAAAAATATTATATTTGTTATAATGTTGGTGTTATTGAAAAATGAGGAATGCTAGCAACACACACTTTTAAAACACTCTCATTGATTGGTTAAAATTCACATAGATCTCATCAAATCATGTGGGTCCCATATAAATTTGGTGGGTCTCATATGAATTTTAACTAATCAAAGAGTGTGTTGAAAAATATGTGTTCCTAGCATTCCTCTTGAAAAATTTAAGTATAGTTTATTACAATGTGAAAGTACAAAATGTCTATTATCTATCCCTATAATTTTAATCAAAAACAAATTAATTTGAATCAAAATTTCATAAAAAATACCGTTTGTAATTTATTCGCATTAGTGCGATAAAAAAGCAGATAGACAGGAATGCCAATTATAATAATGAATGTAGGAACTATACCGCACGAGTATAACATGGATTTTGGTTGACAAATACAGTTGCATATCACCTTGTTCGAGTATTGGAAGTAGTACATAAAAAGAATAAAAGAGAGAATTAAATGTACATAACCAAAAATTCAATAGTGCAAAATAAACCTTAAGCGGGGACAAGTCGAAAAATCTACCAATATTTAACATCAGTAAGTTGGAACAATATTCATGAGCTTCTTAATTTGTGATATCATTTCCTCTGTTAGATATACAGATCTTATTCTCCACCTTAGCCTAATGGTCTTGAAGATTCTTTAACTTGATATTTTACAACGAAGTCGCAAAACCAATCCTTGGTTTCAGAAAGGGGAGGAAAAAAAACAAGAGAGACCTTAAAGGCAACTAATTCTTACGGACCGGCAGTAGTCGAGGGATTATCTTCTGTAAAATTAAAATTTGGAGCTTTGAATGAAACACCGGAGCTTATACTTTATAAAGACCGTATATAATTGAATTCAAATATTCTATTTAAGATGAAGGAAGGGTTTCATTACTCACCAACTAACATAGGATCAATATGTTCAAAAAAACTTGCAGAAACTATCAAATAGCAGAGAATGAGTACCATCCCTTTGAAGTAGTTTGAAGTTCCATTCTACATTTTGAAACAAAGTTCAAGTTGTAAGGTTTAAATGTGATTATCCATTTGTTATTGATACTATCCAATTACACAAGGGGTTGATAGTCTATGTTCTTACTTGCATTACAAGTAACATGCCAAGTAAATTAACACAAGTAAAGATCAAATCCATGAAGATATAAGTAGTTCATGTAAGACATTACTGAAGACAAAAACTTATTACAATATCATTTGTAGTATACTCAACAATTTATGGAGAAGGAATTTAGCTCAGTGATTGACTTACTTGCAACATGAAGGCAACTATGATAACTGACATGAAAAGTGAAGTTGTCTCGAAAGGCTTAAAATTCAAGTCCATAGGACATTCAATCATCCATCCAACGACCACACAAAATGGAATCTGCAGTGAATGCAATAATAACCATTCATATGGAATAAGATGATTAGTAGAGTGTTATTACCTAGAATCTGTATCTCAAAATATTCAGTTCTATTCAATTTCATTTCGTAAGAGTTCTATAACCTTAATCACATTTGTGTTTAGTTTTGCTTCATTAAACTTGATTCATAACAAAATAGAGTAAACACCGCGGTTAAGGAACTATGAAAAACTATAACAAGCCGTGGAAAAACAAACAAAAAAATTAACAAATTTCATTGACAAAAATCTTACCACAAACATTGATATTTGTATTGAAGATCCTACAGCCACGCCCAACGATATGTCCTACAGAGCCAGTAAGTTATAGAGGAAAATCACACTCTTAATTTTGCTCATCTTCATTTATCATTCAAATTATTTTTTCATCATATAAATTAAATGTACATTTTAATGTATCCATTTTTAAGGAAAAGAACACAAAACATACCCTTAAGTTTATAACAAAACCTTTCATATAAGCTAAAATCACAAAACTTGTAAGTAGTTAAAATACTTACAAGTTTGTCTTTGACAGCAAACATAACAGATCCAACATGCTCAGCAGCATTCCCTACTACTGGAAGAAGAATAACACTAAGAAATGACACCGGCATTTGAAACTGTTTTGATGCCCCCTGAAAATATTTTATTATATGTTATATCAATAACTTATCCCATAAAAACACAAATATTAGGAAGGAAAAAGTAAACAAAGATTATGATTTTTTTTTACGACAAAGAACATGCTATTATTAACTTATTAAGTCGAAAATGGGGGAAAAAATTGAATCAAACAAAAGATATATGCTCTATAGAGGAAAGGAAATAAATAAGTGAGCATGAAAGAGATGACATATTATTTCTAAGATATTAATTTACCTCTATGGTGTTAACCAAGTATTCTGACAGGATAGATATACCTCCTGTTAAGATTGAAATCCATATCATTGATTCCCACATGGAAATCTCAGGAGTTTCTGCATCATTTGAAGTATCTTCATTGAAATTCTTGTCCTAAAAATCATTAATTACAATTATAGATCAAAAATAATATTAGTACAATTCTCCCAGTAACCTGGATCATTATTTGCATTAGTAACTAACAATTAAGGCTTAACCTCAGGAACTGGAAGTTCTAAATTCTTGTGAATCTTCAATTGAAACACTATATAGGAAGCATATGCCACAAGCATAATGCAACTAGTAAATCTTGAAAGAGATAACTGAGATGTCCCATATTCTAATTCTGTTTGTGTAGCATGGAGAACCGCTGGAAATAACAGTCCCATTACCGCCATCAATAATAATCCGAAATCCACGTTTGCATCTGCCTGATGATCAGTTAAGGTCAATTTTCTGCTATATACAAGAAAATAAACTCAGAGAAAGCGAAATTGTTTGAATTGAACAAAACCATACATTGTTAAATAGTTGTTCTTTCTTATGATATACTAATCCACCAGCAAATAATGCAGATCCAAGCACTAACAATAGGTTAGATAAAATTGAACCGAGGAGCGATTGTTGAACAAGACGAACCAATCCACTTTTGAGGGCGTGAATTGATATAATTAGTTCTGTTGCATTTCCAAATGTGGCGTATAAAAGACCACCAACTGCAACACAAAGTCATATTGGAAATGAAGTAATTAAAATAGGCTGCTAACGATTATGTTACGGAGTACTGGCAAGAACTTAAATTCCTCACAGAGATTCTCGTTTATAGGTGCAAATTGACATACCTAAATGTATATATCAGTGGGGAACGGAAAAAATAAAAAAAAACTCTTACATGCTACTTTAGAAGAATTTCAATTTCAATGAACAGAATTGCACAAAGATAAACAAATTATGATGTAATTAATTGAAGAGAAAAGCTAAAATTACCTGCAGGTCCAGTAAAGAATGCTAGCTGCCTGCATCAAAGGCAGAACAAAATTTCCATTATAATCAAATTCTTAAACTAAGTTTCTATCAAATTCCATTCGAGCATGTTGTATTAAACATCGCATATGATTGATCTTATTACAACATGCATACCAAAATAATAATGAGAAAACAGAATAAATGTCACATTGTATTCATCTTCTTCACTAAAAGAGGGGTATGCATAATGATTATAATAAGGTTTTTATTTCAGTTGTAATACTCACATCATAAAATTATTCCCACATTTATTAATTTTTTAAAAACAAAGTTAGCAATAGTTTTATGTGCAACTAAATGCTTGGTATCCAGCACCAAGAAAATAATTAAACGAATGTTTAGCATCCTGGGTCGAATCCAACTCTAGGAAAGCTGCAACGTTAAAACTCTTGAGCATGAAATTTTGAATTACTTACTCAGTTGTATATCCCAAACGCTCTGCCAAGGGTATAATGCCTAATAAGCTAAAAAGAAAGACCCAACCCTGAAACACATTTGAAGAAATCAAATGTAGCATGATTTACAATTGAATTTGAACATTTAGCAATCAAATGAACAAAGAAACTTACATGACTATGAAACAATTTATCTACCAAAATTGCCATGGGGCCAAAAGGCAGGAGTAAGTTTATCTTGGTTGAAAGGATTACAAGTTTTATGCTACTAAGCATCTTAATTTTTATTACATCCTGTGAGAAATTCCTAAACTCATGATCAATTGGTGAATCTTCTTCTCCAAATGATGCATCTTTTTTAGGAAATGAAGAAGGATTGAGTAAGCTCGCGTTTTCGAGTTCTATCACACCTCTTCCTTCTAAAGATCCCACCTGCACAACCATACCTTTCTTAACACAATGATATTACTAACTATAGAAAGAAAGTAGAAAACACATTTCTTGAATTAGTCACATACATTTAGTTTTTATATACATGGTTATAGTCACCGACACAGTCTTCGATTTCTTTTGAGAAATAAAGAGAATGTGTATCTATACCGTACTTACAATTAGACATCAACGTAGAATGCATGTAAGTTAGCAATCAAGGAATTGTTACGACGTACCGAGATAGCCCTCTTCATATTGTTTTCAAAATTTCACGTCTTCCTTGTAGTAATGCTTACCAAATGAATAAAAACTAACACCTGCATGAAAACAAGGAACATTGAGACTTAGATAAATTATGGAGATACAAATACTCCAATTCAATTACTTACCAAAATTAAATTAATTGTAACTTTTATTATAACAAGTTTTTACATTTAATAGTTGTGGAAAGTTGGAAGAAAAATGAAATTAAAACAAAAGTATAAACTAACCTTTCACAATTTCATTGTCCAAACCAACTTATATGTGGTTGAATATTCAGAAGGGGAGTTAACTCAAACGGATGCAGATAATAAACAAGTTTTATTAAGAGAAGTTTAACTAACAAATTATATTTTCTTGTTCTTTGGTCATAGAATCTGCCTTTTGTTTTAGATCTAAGTTCGTAGAAGAGATTAAGAATTGAATTGAATTCATCAAAACTCATTATCTACGTGGCTATGATGGCGCAAACATAGCCTAGTTCTCTCTTATTTTCTAAACAAAATGCACCTTTTTTTTTTCTTTTAAAAATAAAAACAAAGCACCTAATCAACTAAAACAATTTCATTACATACTATACTATTAAGATTTGGATTATTATTACCGTAAAGAAAAAGATTTGGACTATCAATTGCTAATAACTAATGAGTTTAATGGTGATGTTTTGTTGGTGTAAGCCATCTCCAAATGAGAGTGACAAAGAGGGTTCTATAGGTTAGATGAGTTTGTACTTTGTATCATAAAAATTGTAAGTGTCTTAAATAAGATATGACATTATGGAAATAAATTAATTAATATTTGAATTTGAGACAAGATTGAGTAGAAATATAAAAAATAAAAAAATAAATAGAAAACATAAAAAGTGAATTGTTTTAAGGGTTGCATAATTACTATTGGAGTAAAATATGTATGAGTTGCATAAATATGATATGACAATGTGAGACCACTTATTTGTAATCTATATGACCGAAAATGAATTCCTTATAAATGAACCATGGGAGATATATAGAAATTAATTTTACCTCTTTTTTTTTAAGAAGTTTAAGAAGTTAAATTGAAATATATTAAATCAAGAGGAACTCCTAACATGCAGAAGGAGTACAAGGCTAAGACTCAAAAGAATATCAAGTTATGTTACAAACCAAACACCTATAAGAAACAATGAAACACTAGGTAGGAAGCAAAACATGGTTCTAGCAAGGTAACAAGGTTCAAACACCGAAGGGGATTTCAGTGATAAAAATCAAAAGTTAAGTGTTTGTGTTTAGATTTCAACCACCACAAAATAGAAGTTTCACTTTATCATGAAGATGATGTAAGGCCAACTGATTTTGCTGAAAAATGCTACAATTCCTTTCTTTCGAGAGAACACATACACAAGCCAACCAAATCAATTGTATCAAAGGCTGAATTTTTCTAGAATCACCTCGTAAGATTCCATTGGCAAATCAGAGACCATATGCTACTGTAAAAACCACATCCCACAAACACATGGTCAACGCCCCAAATAATAGTTTTTTTCTTTGACAAAATAAATGATATTCATTCATTCAAATTGATAGAGTACAACGATATAATGCAAATTTGCTAAAAACAAAAAGGATGAATCTGTGAACAGGCTCACATCATCCATGTTAATAACATAAAACGGCAAAGTACAAATGCCTACACATATGACTATATTTAAATCTCCGGAATAACCATGTCTCTGGATCTGCAACGTGGATGACGCCAAAGCCATTGATTGGATCTGCACTGGATCAAAGCTGATCTGACAATCTGAACCGATCAAATACCTGAGAGAAACAAAAAAAACAAACAACGTCGCACAAAGACGACAAACAAACCAACGTCGACGAAGACGACGAAATCACAAAATAAAAAACGAAATAGATGTGAAAATCACTTATTTCAATAAGAGGGAAAGAGAAAAACGAGTTAGAGCGGTGATTTTGGGTCAAAAGTTGACCCTAAATCACCCCTCTTTGGTGGATGAAGGAAAAGAAACTAGGGTTTTGGTGATGGCTGGCAAGAGAGAAAGGGAAAAGAAATTTTCCCCCAAATAATAGTTATACGGTATATTTCCATGCCGAATTAAATTATCCTTCGTTGATCAAAACAACCGCCAATAAAAAAAACATCCAAGGGATATGTTTTGTTGCAAACTATGATAGACGTTGCGCACAATATAACATTTGCCTGGACCTAAATTTTAGATTGATATCTAATGTGACAATTTATTTTGGAACCCAAAGTATCACACAAGACTACTTTGTAAAAATCACATTTTCAAAATAATTATCCGCTACGCATTCAGAAATTATTCAATAGATCTACTTTTTAGATTCATCGACTTTTTATGACATATTGATAAATTATTTTGACAACTTGTTATACATTTATTGGACCGCGTCAATTCTAAAGCTTGGTTGACAAGTTTCACTTAGGGGTTGTTTGGTTTCAAGGAAGGTGAATGGATTGATAGGAGGAAGGATAGAAAGTTTATTGAAATGTGTGTTTCTACCCTCTGGTTGCAATGTCAGAGGAAAGAAAGAAGAATGTTTGTGGGTCCCACGTCCAAAACCATTCTCTTCTAATTTGCGCAGAAAGTATGAAGAAAGTATGAAGTGCACATTCATTTCCATAAATTTACATAAAAACCCTTACTTTGAAGACTATTTTTTAACACATGTACATACATTTTATCAATTTATTTGCTTCTCACGTAACATGGCTTTAGGCTAACAATATTGAGCATCACACAATTAATATTTTTTATATTATATCCCACCACTTTTGTGTGTATAATTATTGTGTTATTTGTTATATATAATATATATCATTTTAATTTTAATATAAGGGCATTCATGTCAATTAATAAAATTAAGACTTTCTTTCCTCTCACTTTCTTTTCACTTTCATTCTTATGAAACACCTAAAAAATCATCTCACTTTCTTCTTACTTTCCATTCACTTTTATTTCTTCAACAATCTTTCCTTTTAGTTTCTTTCCTTTCTCATCCAAACAAAGCCTTAATGTGATTTGTAAATAAAAAAGCAATTAAAATTTAAAACTTTTTTTTTATATGATACAAATGAAAAAAATGATTAAATGTATTTTTGAAATATAATAATATATATAAACCATTATTTACACTTGAATAGAAGGCAAGCGGGCAACAAGCTGCGCCGCTAGACCTTTTGAATGACAAAATCAATCCTCGTGAACACAACATTCATGGACCTAGGAGACATGACATTGTTATGTATAACCTTTTGAACTCTATGTAGAAGGTCATCAGCCTCTGGTGCTAGAAACCGAAAGTGTCAAAAGGAAATGGTATAAAAACATGTTGATTGTCAGAACACGCTTTCTCATGTTTGGCCACTTTGCTTGACGCAGCTGTTAGGGCTGCCTGTCCTACGGTAAAAGGTCGACACCTAATTGCACAAGTGGTGAAACCTCAGTTAAGTCTACACAAGCATGTTTTCCACCTACTCATCCGTACATTATAACGTCCACAGGCCTGAGTGTTGATCTTCTATCTAGTGGCTCAGTCAGGAAGTTCACAGGCGCCTCCTTCTTCACTGATATCCCCGCCCGTCTGAAAATATCAAAAAGTACACCCCTAACAAAGCCATGTCTGTACTTAAAGCGGGGAAGTTCCTTGCAATGAACGACATGCTCCCCAAAAGTATTCAGACACGCCTCATGACAAACAGGGTACACCTCATCAATAGGAAACAAACAGTGAATCATAAGACGATATCTAATGATAGTACGATATTTCACTGGTGAATGAAATATCCATCAATCGAGATAGGTAGAAGAAAATTATGAGCATGTGCCGCTAACATCCAAAAATTATCTTTTTTTGTCCCGTGACTTCCATATCCAAACACTTTTACTAAAAAAAAATTTGTTCAGGGTTTTAGAATCAATCGTCTTTTTCCCTCTGAAAAAGCACAGAACTGTGAGCGATGAGAATAAAATCCGTCGTCACCGGTGTTCGCCGCCGTAGTATAACACCTTCCACCGCCTCTCCCATTCCTCTCCTCCCCACCACCAACGACGACCACAATGCAACCGTCTACAACAGCAACAGCGACGACAACCACCACACTCACTCTCCATTTCCCGATTCCGTTCCCGAAACCGTACCCGTTGATTCCTTAGACGATAACATTTGCATTATCTGCAACAAACTCGGAGGTGAATTGCTCGTATGTTCCCAAACCGATTGCCCCGTTTCTGTCCACGTCACTTGCATCGGTTCCGAACCTAAATTCGATGATTCTGGAAACTTCGTTTGTCCTTATTGCGCGTACAAACGCGCGTTGAAGAAAACTAGAGAATTAAGAGAAAAAGCGATTCTGGCGAAGAAAGCTCTTTGTAGCTTTTTAGACAAACACCAAACAGTGCATAAGGATAAGGAAAACCAACCGGTTCAAACAGAACGGGAACCGGTTCAGGATCATGTAAACCGGAATGAACCGGAAGTGGATGAACCAAAAGTTTCTGATTCTGTTGAGGAAAGTAATAATGATAAGGAAAACAATGAAGATGAAGATGAAGATGAAGGAAAGGTTTCTGTATCGGGTAGTTCAGTGAGTGAAACTAGAGATTCTGATTATGAGGTTTCTGTGGTGGAGAAGAAAGGTCGTCCAAACGTTAAACGTAAGGCTGCTCCTGTGAAAAAAGCATTGCTCAGGGAACGGAAAACTGGTGGTGGTGGTGATGACGTAGACGAGGAGGAAGTTTCTAGCTCCAGAACTTCAAGAGTACGAAAGCAAGTGTGAGTCATTCATCAACCTGAAATTCCACGAATGTGAAATTTGATTATTCATGTTTTTGTTGATTTATTCAAGTTTAGTTTAATTTCTCATGTCAACATCAATTAAGTAACAACAGTAGTAGTTATATTTTATGTTGCACTGACACTTTAGATTGAAGGCGTGTTAAGGCTCTTTGGTAAAAGATAGCAAATAGTTGATAAGAAAGCTTATAGTGAATGATCTTATAGCCGATAGTTAATAAGTTAGCTTAGCGGATAAGCTAGATGATTGAATTTTTAGTGTTTGATAAAATTAGTGGTTGAACTAGCTTCCAAGTATGAAATGACATAAATAAGATATATTTAATTAATGTTTAATTATTTTTCAATTAAGGCTGCAAGGGTAAAATTGAGATAAAAAATGATAAGCTATAAGCTACTTGAATTAGCTTATTAAAAAATGCTATTAGCTAGTAAACATAAGCTGCAAGCTCGTGAGAAAGTGATGGTTACCAAATGTGTCTTTTTCAATCAAATGAGCTTATAAGACATGAGCTATAAGCTAAAATATGTGGCTTACCAAACAGACCCCAAATGTGGTTATGTTCGATCAGTTCTATTTTATCAACTTATTACTGGTGTGTATGTGTCAGTGTTGTGTTTGATATCCGTTTTTTCTGCAAGTGTTTTGTAGGATAGAGCTGATATTTTGATGGATAGTTGATTTGACTTTAAGTATTGTTGGTTGTGTAAACGAGTTATTGTTTTTTACTGCAGCACGAAGCAGAATATGCTGACTGGAAAACGTAAGAGATTGAATTGGACAGCTGAAGAAGAAAAAGTTCTCAAGGTTTTCATTGCAATGCCTTATTGATATCATGCTCTAATTTAATATCTTTACTTCTGACTTAATTTAGGATGGCTTACTGGTTTTATTACGGCAATAACAACGCAAGATCTGTCTCTTTTATGATAGAACATTATAGCGCAATTTGATCCATGTAGCCAACCCCACTTAGGCTTTGTTTGCGAGTTGGGTTTAGGAGGGGAGGGGAAGGGAAGGAAAAGCTTATGGAGAGGTAAACCCTTGTTTGGGAGTTTTAAAAAAATAGGGAAAGGTTTTGGGGGTTTTTGAAGGGTTTCATTTGTTCAATTTGAAAGTTCCCTCAACTTGGGGGTTTTGAGGGGTTAAACATACAAATTGACAATTTTGTCCTCATAATAATTCAAAATTCCAATTATAATTTACAAGATAAATTACAAAGTATAACACAATGTATTGATTTTAAGAGAAAAAATGGTAAAATAGTAAAATTATCACATAAGCCCTCCATCTTCTTTCCTTGTTTGTTTCTTTAACTCCCAAACAAGGGAAAGGTTTTCCCTCCTTTCTCCCTTCCCTTCCCTTCCCCTCCTAAGCCTTTCCTTCCCCTCCCCTCAAAACTCGCAAACAAAGCCTTAGTGGGATAAGGCTTGGTTGTTGTTGTTAGTTTACAACATACCGGTAAACATTGTAAGTTTCTCAGAAATTGTTCTGAACGTTAAAGTTGTAAAACAGACATAATCAATTATGGTATGCTTACATTTGATCAACGTATAGATAGAGTATTCATCTTAGCTTTATTTTTATAGGCAAATTCTTGGTGGTTAATTTGTTAGGGGGAGGGGGATTTGTAAGTAGCATAGATCAGATCTTAAACATTCGTATTACTCTTTTGGTGTCCCAAACTCATACCACTGGGCAAGAACTACACTCATCTTAGCTATTATAACTGCTCAAAGTCTTCATTTCTCAATTAATAGTGTTACTTTTGTTTTTTGCATTACAGGAAGGAGTGTTGAAATTTGCAACAGAAGATCAGAATATCCCTTGGAGGAAAATTTTAGAATTTGGTTGCCGTGTGTTTGATAAGACTCGTACTCCTGTTGATCTCAAGGATAAATGGAGGAAAATTACCTCCAAGCAAGGTAAAATTACCGAGCTATAATCGATATTTATAATTAGTGAATTTCTAGGTTATATTTCATTATTTCTTGTTCTATATTGTATTGTATGTCCTGGAAACTTTGGGTTTTCTGCTATGTAGTAACTTTATTGGAAATTTCATGGATAAACAAAAATATGAAAGAATTCTTTTTAGGGAAAAAATTTTCATCGCTTCTTAATAGGTGTTCTTCCAACTTTATTTCAGATGCATTTTTTACAATTTATCTTTTTCCTATGTATCCCACTCACCCACCTCGATATTTCATTACACTTTTGCTCTCGTATGCACATACTGTCTGCCACACACTTTCATAGAGTATTGTCAGTCTTGTTAACAGAAGTAACACTGATGACTTTTAGTTACTACATATTTAAAGTATGACAAGGCCCTCTATCCTGATGTGATGTTTGCTTAACATTCAAAATTAACTCCGAACGAGTAAGGCATTTTTTCCTGCATTGCAAAATAACCACTTTTCCAATTTCTTTGGAACAATCATTTTAGGATTCTTGAGTACCTTTTTGATGATTCTATATTAAGTATTTTTCGAAAATGAGAATATTATTTCATGACATTCATTTATGCAATCATTTTGTGCCTTTTGTTGGAGAGGAACAGGCAATTTTTCAGCTTGCGATTGGGGATAGTACAAGTAGGCTGTATGCCTGTATGGTATGAAGAATAGAATGAGAAATTGGGGATAATACTACCTACTTGTACCATTACACCTTCTAAAAGTCGGTTCAGTAGTTGGGAGAAATAGCTGTAGGCTGTTATGAGTATAAGGGATGGCTAGACAAATGGTAGAGGGGTGAAAACTTGAGGAGAGTAAGAAACAACTCTCTAATTTTCCCTGAGAGGTGTATTTGGATCCTTTTCACCCTTTTCTTTCTCACATTGAGCAGAGACCCAATAAAGAATTCTTACGCTTTGCATATGTGCTAGTTGATGGCATCGTTGCTATTGAAGTTCAACTCATGTTTCAAATGGAATATTCCCTCTAGCACGCAGATGGCATATAAAAGACTTTCAAAATGTTCTTTTGTTTCATCTAGTTTTTTTTTTCCTTTGTTCCAACTGTATCTGTCTATCTCTGTCCTCCATTCCCTATTAAAATTCTGTTTTCCCTATAACAAAAATTGATAGTGACTGAAGGTTTCCTTTCCTCTTTATTGTCTGAAAGAACCATTAAACTGTTATTAGTATTTAACATACTTTCTCCTTTTTTTTTCTTTTTACCGCACACCCACCCTCGGTTGCATTGCCTGAAACAATAGAAGTTAGTGGTTTATATTCAAATTGCGTGGTTCAACTAATATTTGCAGAAATGTAGCCATAAGATTGTGATTTATCTTTTTCAAAAAAAAATTGTGATTTAGATGACCATGAACTTCTATTAGATTATTTGAAATAATAACTGTTTTGCTACACAGGATGCAAGTAGAACTTGTGCGAACCTGAGTTACTTACCGGTAACAAACAACAGGGGAGTTTTGATTACATTACAGCAGAAAGTGGAGGAAGGATAGGGGTTGCTAGTGAAATTTGATGACCTAGTCATGTTTTTTGTGGAGTACTATGTATATATTTGATTGCTTCCAATATTTGTGTACGAAGTCATTTCAATTTACCTCTGATAGAGTTCTTAATTATGTCAACTGTACGAAGAATTCTAAAAATGGGATATTCTATAAACGAAATGTCCTAGTCCAGAAAATTTAATCACCGACTTTTGGTTTTTAAAGTCATATGATATGATGTGGTGAATATTCGAACAAAGGCATTTGAGATACACTTGGTGTAAAAATAGTTCAAGAGGTAAAAATTGAACTTAAATGATAGTCTAAATAGTTGGCATAACTCATGATGTTATAAAATGACTAAAATTCTCTCAACAACTAGAAATCTTTATAGAAGCAAAACAATCTTGTGTAATTACACATTGATAATGTAAACTTTTTGGATTAAATGTTTTTTGGATCTTAAAATTTTGTTATTGTCTCTGATTTTAAAATGTCATTTGTGTTCCTTTATTTTGTTGGAATATGTATTTCATGGTCCTTGAAGCAAAAACATCAAAGGGAAATTCCAACGAAATATTCAGAGATCATGAAAATCAGCATGTTTAAAAAATGTGAAAATAAAAACACGTCCTTTTGAATATGGAACTACAGCTGAATTTTAGGAATTGTTGCATGTTTCAAAAGATTTTGAAACTTGAAACACCAACGAAAACTCAAGCATCAACTTATCAGTCTCCCTTTAACAAAAAAAATCATTTTCTCAATAGTTTTCTTTCTTTGACCTAAACAAAATTATATCAAATATGCTACACTATGGTGAAAAAGACAATTTAATATAATTAACATATCCATTCTCTAACTCAATTATATTTTCTGTCCTGCCCTCACTCCACTTAGCAAAAGGTATGCATGACAAATTAACTGGCCAAGCGTCTTTGAAAGTTGCAAAAGGTGAATTAGTATTATTATTTGAGTTCAAATAGAAAAGAAAAAGGTCTTGAGAGACCTAGAAGAAGCAAATCACATTAGCAGAAGCTAGTGTCTGACGCTTTTATTGTATTTCTTTTCATTGTTTTTAGTGAATATTATTCCACCCTTTTGATGATAAACTACAAAAGAACATGCATTGCAGACACTGCAGACTAAGAAACTTTTATTTGACCGGATGATTAAATTTACATCATGACTACCGAAAGAGTCTTCTACTCTATATACTTCCGAACCAAATATAACGTGCACCAAAAAACCAACGCGGAAGCAGAGCTCTTCTTGTAACACCTTCCAGCAGTGAAAATGGGGTGTTGCACAGCAGCAAGAGGAAATAGTAGACTAGAGAGGACTTTAGATGACAGTTCCACTTGGAATCAATGCATCCTTGATTACCGTGACAATCCCGCTTTTTATGAAATAACCTTCAGTTTCCCTTGCAGCTTCTTGCACATTGTCACTGTTAATGATCTGAGAATCGAAACAAGATGAAAGTTATGAGTGAATGATTTTCCATGTAAACTTGATTAAATATCAAAAAGTTAGATTTGTAAACCCCATTTCCCTCACTCGTCCAGCATGAATGTGGAGCAAGATATGGAAGAATGAGAGAACAGTGCATTTAGACAGGAGAGAAAGAATATGATTGCGAAAAAAAATTCTGATGAGACTGTATATAACCTTCACATCGTCTCCAATTCTAGCATTCTTGTCAATAATTGCCCGTTTGATATGAGAATTCTTGCCAATACCAATCGGAACACTGCCTTTAGCAGCCAAAAACCTCCTATCAGCATCTGTCTGCAGCACATCAATCAGAAAACCAATACTGAAGTTAGTATTTCTAGTCAAACTAAAGTCAATTCCTATTAACTTAAAAAGGTGACAGCTATTTAGCAATGTTACCTCATAATAATCTGCCCCCATTAACAATGTGTCCTCAATAATTGCACCTTCTGATATGCAAGATCGCAGTCCAACCACAGAATGATGAATTTTACAGTTCTGTGGAACAAAATATTGAAAACAAGGTTATTTTTCAACAAATTAACTAGTCTCATTCATTTAGATATCTTTGCCAAGAAATTTACAAATTTGTGCCATACTAGTAACGATGGACTAAGGGAAAATATGAAATTATTTCAAAAGCTTGCCTTAATTACACATCCTTCACCAATAACACTATCGGTGATATCAGCATCAAGCATTTTAGATGGAGGCAAATACCGAGGTTGGGTGTAGATTGGAGATGAACGATCATAGAAACTGCAACCAATATCCCAACAAACATTAAACATCTCAATGAATCTGTTATTACGGTTAAAATAAAACAGACAGTAGGATGAATAAATAAAAGGACAACATTAAATTACCTAAAATCTGGTACTGGTTTTTTGGTGATTCCCAGATTTGCATTATAGAAAGCCTCAATTGTACCGATGTCTTCCCAGTATCCATCGTATAAATAAGCTTGCACCTAAGCAGATTTACAAATACGTCAATGATACAGTTGCTAAAGATCTGAAAAGCTTTTCTAGCAAAACTATACACATTTTCTTTGTATTGAACAGATAGAAGGAATGCTTACTCTCATCCCAAGTTCGGTTGCACCAGGAATAACTTCACTCCCAAAGTCGTTTGCACCAGGAAACTTGTCGCGGAGCAGATCTAGCATCACATGTTTGCTTACAACATATATACCCATACTAGCAATATAAGGCATTTCCTTTGCTCTCTCGTCATCGAGACCCAAAATAGTAGTATCAACCTAATACAGAAAAGTCATAGCAAAACTCTTTAAGCAGTTATATAACTAAAGAACAGATAACAACAAAAAAAGAGCATAGTATATGGCCTCACTTTCATAGCCTTCAACTGTTCTCCTTTTGGCTTCTCGGCAAATTCAATTATACGCCCCTCTTCATCAATCTTCATTAGACCGAATGCAGTGGCACGGGCTTCATCCATTGGCAATGCAGCAACAGTGATGTCAGCATCACTTTCCCTGTGTGCTTGTATAAATCTCTCATAATCCATTCGATACAAATGGTCACCAGCAAGAACTAAGTATTCCAAAACATTGTGCTCTTCGAAAAGCCATAAATATTGCCTCACCGCATCTGCAGTTCCCTGTAACAATGAAAGCATTCAAAATCACAAGATAGTTCTAGACTACCATAAGTGATCATAGCAATAAACAGTAATAATAGAAAACATATATAAGGTTGCTTAGTACCTGGAACCAGTTTGGATTCTCAGGACTCTGCTGTGCAGCAAGAACCTCAACAAAACCCTCATTTTTGTAACCACCCATGTTGCTCGCATATGCACGGGACAAGTGCCTATTCAAGGATGCTGAATTGAATTGTGTGAGTACGTAGATCTTTGATATGTTACTGTTTAGGCAGTTGCTAACAGGGATATCAATCAGCCTATAGTTTGCTCCAAGAGGAACAGCTGGTTTTGCCCGCTTCTTGGTCAATGGATAAAGACGTGTCCCGGCACCCCCTCCAAGTATAATACCAAGCACACTCTGAAAACCATCATAAAAATCATTGCATTACATTACATTCCTAACAAATATGCCTAAATAAAAAATACAGGGTTAACATTTTCCATGTAATAGTTCTTGCTTTGTATTGGTTTAGCATCAATTTTCACCAATCTAGCAGCCACAGCCCACATGATAGTATTGTGTGAATCAAGTACCAACAAACTCCTACAATGCACAATAATTACTCAATTGCACAAACAATGAGGAAACAGGCAAGTTTGCATTTTGAATATGAAGCACAGAGATTCCTCGGATTAGGTGTGTCCCCGTGTCGGACACGCATCGGTGTCCGACACCGACACGACACTGACACATATGATTCCATTGAATTATGTGATTTTCTCAAATTATTATCGGAGTCAGCGTGTTAGTGTCCGTGTCTTTATGCGAGCTTCATAGATTTTGATCATTTCAAAATTAGTGTGATAGTGCAAATAATGTCATGATTGGACTTGACATTACCAATCATATGAGGTAAACTCAACAAAACGTTTAAAAAAGCTTACAAATTGAGTCAGAACCAACCACATACAAAAACTCAAATAAAGAAACCCAATCCATCAAACACATAACATCTTACTCAATTAAAATTTCCATTTTGTGTTAAAAACTCATCATTTTTCCAATCTGATCTACCTTAAGAAACCTAAAAACACATTACAATTTACAATATTCAAGAAAATCCATCATCAACAAACTCCAATTATGTCAACCCAATTGAGAAAACAAACAAAAGATTGAATTTTTCTCATTTCAAACACACCCCAATTTCTCTATCTCTCACTACACTCAAACAAAAAATAGTCAAAGTCAGAAAACAAAAGTAAAGACAAGTCAACTAACTCTGCTAGCATCTGGATCAAGACAAGTCTGAGAGTTTTTAGAATCAGAAACAGCCTTGGGAGAAACAATGAAGGGTTTGCATCCATAGCTTTCTCTTCTTCTTGTTGAAACTGTGGTAATCTTATCACCACAGAGCTGTGATGAAGTGAATGAGAGGTTACGTCCAATGGCTTTGGATGAAGAAGAAGAAGAAGATGATGAGGATGAAGAAGAAGAAGGTACTTTGAGAACACCGATCGAAGCCATTGAAGCCATATAGATGGCTTTTCGAGGTCTGTACTGAGTGTGTGAATTCTCTCACTCACTCTGTTGCAATTGCAATGCAAAGACAAACAAAGAAATCAATATCAATGTGTGGCTCTACATTCATCTCTTACTTATGTTATTTTTGGTACAATATTTATTATTATTTATTTATAATATACTCATGATTAATGTTCATGATTCGATATTTTTATCCCATATATCACTTTATTTATGTTGTTTTAGAAAGAAAAAAAAAAGTAAGTTGGTTAAAAACTACTGGTTGCTAATAAATATAAAATGATGTAAAAAAGATTGATTTAATTAATATTTAATTTATTTTGATTAATAAAGATGGCAATAGTAAATTTGAAAACGAAATTGATAAGCTATAAACTTAAAAGGGTTATGCTAACAAGTGTCCTTAAAGCAGGACACTTGTTAAGGATTTAAAAATAAAAATAATTGATTAATTTTATGTAGAAAAAATTACATTTTATTGTTTCAATATCTTGAATTCACAAACATTTCCTTAAGCTTAAATACTACTTAAAATAGTTTATCAAAATATTATATTGTATAAGCTTGTAGAATGTGTTTGATCTGATAAAAAATAAATGATAGAGTTGCACTGAGTTTGATTGTAAAAATGTTTGAGTGACAAAGACAAATCAAGGGGGCAAGGGACATGGACAAGAATTGAAATTCTTGTTACTCCCTAAACGATAACACAATTTTTTATCTTGCATATAAGTTGTCCAAAATACAAAAATAGTATTTTATCCACCAAATATTGTATACGACAACAAAAATTATTCAATATTATAAAAATTTGTTTCATACTGTTTTGTCTAATATTGTGTTGTTATGTTCAATACTTACATTTTAGCAGATCAAACACATCTCTGACTACAAACTATTGATCATCATAATTACAACCCAGTTCTTTGAATGTGGTGATATTTTATGTAGGATTTCATATTCAATCCGGATTCACCACACTCCCTCCTTTCATGTATGTTTATTTCGGTATCTATTATCTATTAGACTAATGATAAAATAAAATAAAAGCTATAAGATATCAACTATAACTAAATTTTCTGCGATATTTTTCCTGTCACTTCCCCTTGGAGAAAAATGAATCTTTTTTTTATTTTGTCAGGTAGCCTACTGGTTGGAGCTCACATATTTTTTTAAATCTAGACAAGTGGGGTGTCCGAGGTTCGAACTCCGACCCCTACAAATAATATGCATTTGTCCCTAGTAGAGACTTGTGTATTATTTAGTTTATTTGTAGAAATACAAATTTCGCCGGGGGAAAGTGACAGGAAAGATATGCTACTAATTAAGTGGATATTCTTTAAGGCTAGAGGAAAGGGCACTGCAAATTGCAATGGGATCACGTGAAAATATCAAGCAATATTTGTCCACTAGAGAGTAGAGGTATGTTTGGTTTATGATTTGCAATTTGGACCGTTCTTTTTTTTTCATTAATAATTATATAGATTAGATTCTTTCAAAGAAAAAAATTATATAGAATAGATTAAAAAACTAGAATGGGTGAAGGAGGATCGTTGAAAATCTGCCTTTACAAAACAATGAGACAGTACATGCATATCTCATTTCACTGCACATAAATCTTATTTATAAAAAGATTGATATTATTACCCTACAAAGTCATATTTAAAAAAAATATATTGACATTTCATGATGAATCAATTATAAATGGAGAGTATTAATTGTGTCAAAAATGAAGAGTATTAACAAGAGTATTCTTAACATTTCTATTGTACGTACTGTCAAATAATAATTCCTATCATGAAAACAAACAATAATTTCTATATAAATTATTGTTTGTTTTCATGACCTTAACTTCCTACGAAGAGTTAGTATACATTTTTGGTAACATTGGATCTTTCAGAATAACATCAGATTCCATTCTGCTCATAATAAACTTTTGGGTGTCTTTGTTTTTCCTTTTTTGTAAATAGAGGTTTGGCCTAGGAAACATATATTTGCTCTTACCAGAAATTTTTAGTATATATTTGGGTTTAAAATTCGCAAACATCAATTTGGTTCAATTTTATTTTATAAATATTATTAAGTTTATAAAAGTTTACTGGGACAACAAAGTATTGACAATTGAAAGAAGATTACACAGCAAGAAGCAATGTAGTTTCAATTTGTTTAAAAAGTTAAAAATGGACAAAATTAATCATACTCCCCTGTTTTTGCAAAATTACACAAGTATTTCAATGGAAAGGGGGAGAACACAAGGTTATGGCATCCCACCTGTAAGAATAGACACCGGCAATGGAAACATGTTCTTACAAAACAATCATAACATTATCATGTCACAAAAAAATCTCAAAATAAAAATGTCACAAAAGACAAATTGCGTCTTTGGGAGGGACACAAGGTAAACTCAATTTTGACAGATGTTGTCTCTGATATAGACAAATATTTGCTGAATTGCGTGAGAAATCCTTCAGCATAATCAATTAATCATACACAATATCTGCAGCTTAAGATTAAAAACAGCATCACTAAGGCAACTAATTATATGAAAACTGTTAAAAAAACACAAACTCAAATATATGCACCAAATAGATTATGCTATTAAAACACACACAAGATGTAAAACTAAGTGCCATAGGAATACTATATTCTTCTAGTATTTAATACTTTCCCATATAATAAAGTGCAACATACAGAGCTTCCGCCACAGTAGGGATCAAGGGAAATGTGAATCTATTGTAGTAGGTACCCTTACATTAACCCGTGAGTGTAACCTCACAGAGGCATCCAAATATTGTGCCAACTGCCAAGGCTCCCCTATTCAATATTTTCATTTTTCCATATCTAGAGTATTATCAACTTGCTTCAAAAAAAGAGTATTATCAACTTGCATCAAAAAAAGAGTATTATCAACTAAAAAATACAAGCATCAAGTTATAAAATAATTTCGTAAAAAAAAAGTTATAACATAATATAAAATAAACATTAGTACAATTCAAGCCAAAATTGTGGCTTGTGGACAATAGGTATAGATAAAATAAATCCTCATAAGTATAATACTAGGACTTCTTCCCTATCCTTGAATGCATAGAAGATATAAAAATTAAACACACAAACATAATGAACATCACAATGAAAGCTGATTATCCATCTAACAATTTTCTATATATTGAAACGAAATGTAAGACAGACTGAGAAATTACAATTTCCTAAAGAAACTTAGATAAACTAGAGTACTTGAAACATGATGAGCACAAACACTAGTCCTTGAATGACTACGTTCAGAGACAAACTGCAGACCGCATTGCATTATAAAATTGATTGATGAGTTTAAGGCAATCACTAAAGTATCAGTCTCCACACTATTCTGCAATGCAATCAAGCTACAAAAAGAACTCAGTAGAAGTTATATCAATTGATTGATCTTTTACATGGGTAATAAGAGATAACAGCCAGAACCTCAATCTATCTTCACTGATGAGAACAAGTAGTGCACAAAGTAGAAGGACATAAGGAAGCCAATGGTGCCAGTTGACAACATGATTGCAATTGCCATGAGTAGTGAATAGCCAAGGTAAAGGGTAGCTGACACAGGTCCACTCAAACTCTGCAGGTCGAAAACCAAGTAGTTAATGGAGTACAAGAATACATAAAGAGCAACAGAACCTGAAGCATAGAATGCCTTCCACCACCACCGCCAATCTTCCACACACAGATGCATATATGTGAGCACCACCGACACCTCAGCACAAACAACAATCAGCAATAGAAGAACAACCAACAGGAAACCAAACACGTAATAGAACCTCCCGAGCCAGATGCTAGAGAGGATAAAGAAAAGCTCAATGAAGAGGGTTCCAAATGGAAGAGTTCCAGCACCAAGAACAAGAAGCCAAGATGGATATTTCCTTGCAGGAATTTCCCTTGGAATCTGATTGGTCCTTACAGGATATTCGATTGGCTCTCCTTTTGTCCCCATAAATCCTCCAATGAGGGTCAGAGGTACTGAAATACAGAACCAGAGAAAGAACAGCTCAAAATACAAGGAAATAGGTATAGCACCAGTACTGTTGCTGTTCCATAGAATAAAATTGAGTACTGTAAGGATAACGAAAGCAATGCCAGGAAAAAAACAAGCAGCAGACCAAGAAACTGATCTCCACCCTTCTGATGTTCCCTTAATGATCCTCCATAGACGTACGCTGACATAGCCAGCGGCAATTCCAAGGATAAGATATAAAATGATCATCCCAGTTAGTAGCATCCCTCGGGATGCTGGAGACATGAAACCAAGTGCTGCAAAAACAATAGTAACACCTGCCATTCCAAGAATTTGAACCCCATCTCCAACCATTACACACAGAAGCTTTGAGCATTCAGGCTCCCTAAATACATCACCTACAACAAGTTTCCACCCAGAAAGCTCCTCGTTCATCTGAGCTTGTGCCTCTTTGTCCAATTCCTCATACCTTGTCAAATCCCTTCTTACAGTTCTTAAGAAAATGACAAAAACAATGCCAGCAAGGAAAATAATAACCATCAGTGAATTTAGGATTGAGAACCAATGAACTCGAGAACCCTCCATCTTCAAATAAGCATCCCAACGTGATGGCCATCTTATATCACTTTTCACAAATTCAACATCATATGTGAATGATATCCTCTCTTGCTCTTTTATTACCTGGTATTTGTCGAGCTCATTTGGGCAGCTTACAGAAGAGATACTATCATACATTTTGTGCTTTGCCATGGCTTCAGGGTCATATTTAATACTACAGGGGACAACATGAAAACCAACTATTTCATACCCAGATGCCTTCTTCTTATCAGCTTCAGAAATAATGCCCAAACCTTCCTCCCCAGTCCCAATAATTTCGACCCCTCTCCCTTCATATTCATGAACCAATACAGTGAATTTCAGGTGGTTAATGATGTAATCTGCACCGCCATCAGATGGAGTGTACCCAACAGGGTACCCCGTCCACTGGATTTTAACCCCATTTTGACTAGTATACCTCATAACTGGCAAGTTGTCAAGGATCATATTCACTTGATACAGATCACGAGTTCTTTGTTTGAGTAGCTTTACCTCGTGCTCATTTAATGGTGCTGTTGTACAGAGGTAGAGAGTCTCATTTTTATTCATTCGAAATCGGTAGGGTGAATTATCAATCTGATCACCCATAAGAAGTTCTCCAAGATTCTCAGCACTTTTCTTTATTCCATCAGGGGGCTGGCAGTAAGGGAGGCTGTAGTAACTGAAGGGAAGCTCGGTTTCAATAGATGTCAATGAATTGACTTTGGCATTAATATATTCTCCATTGGAATAAGTGTGCATGTAGCTTCCCGGAAGATAAAACCCATTGCTAACTTGAGCAAAGACAGTGAAAGAAAGGAAAACCCAGTAGATGAAAGGTTTTCTCAGAGTTGGTAACTCCATTTCCTTGAACGCAAGACAACTGCAGATGCTGAGAAGTTTTCCGTGAATCAAAGCTAATTCCAACAGTGATATCAAATCTACATAGGAGCAAAAAATTTAACATCAGATGCCATAGCAGATTTTAAACAATATTAAACTAAGATGAGTAAATAATCAAATTAGCCCTTGAAATATAAATACTGTTGGTCATATTAGTCCACAAAGTCCCTTATTGTATATTATTTCAGTCAAGTTAGTCTTCACATTTGATATCATGAGAACTTAATACACGGACAAAATTTCATTCCGGAACCAATGTGAACAATGTTGTAGCGTTTAGAGTTTTATGGATTAACAAGACTGTCTAACGGAAGAAACAACACACATGCATATAACACGAACAACAACAAATTCAATAACAAATCTCCATAAGAGTAAAAGTCGACTATAAATGCCAAAGATAATTTTTATTAAAATAAACAAATAATGAAATTAGTTTCTAAAAATACGAAACAATGGTCTTAAACTCGGAGATGCCATCTACTTTTTGTTAGGATACTGCGTAAATGGGTCATTGGTCAAACCGGCGGCTCACTAATTAAACTGCAAGACTCTGTATATATTTTATTTTGGTGAAACATGACTCAGTATATAATATATTATCGAAATTAAAGTGTAGTAAGGTGGCCGTGTGAATATTTTCTCGAAATTAAATGTAGTAAAGTGGTCAAGTACGCAAGCCCATATAACATAACCGTAAAATATTTTTGTTGTCTTCTGCATACAATAGCCGCCGCACACATCAAACATACCACTCCTACTATATTTTTAACAAGTGTCTTTCTCCATATCTTTTTTTCCTTCTGCATCTCCTTCCCACTACCAAACTTTCTCCTTCTCTTAAGTATGTGTACAACTAGGCTTTCATGTGTTACATTGTTTGACTACGGATAAGCTTTTGTAAGACAAAACCACAATGAATGTTTTTCAGTCAGCCGGATCTTTGGAGCCGTTTCTAACTGTTTTACGGGTTTAATCACAGGGGATGATGTGATAACGTAAAAAATTCAAACATGTGACCAAACTAAGACCGGATCTCGGTTCACGGTCAAACGGGTTCAAACAAATGGACTGCATCGGTTTTAATGACAATATACGGAATCATTCACATTACTTCCTAATAACCGAATCTAAGCTTAAAGTCTAATTTTGTCGATACCGCAGGCACTAACTAAACCATTAAATGTACATTCAAAAACTAAATCCAAAAACCTTTAACATATTTTTCATTTCTAAAAACATAATACTGAGGACATTGCAATTATAAGAACTAATTTGACTAATTGCATGCAAACAAAACCATCAAAGTACAAAAGCAAAGGTTTTAAATCAGATCCATTAATCATGGAGCATAACTAAAATAAGAACAAAACAAATCAGCTAAGAAAAAAATGAAACACCAGGTAAACTAAATTACGGTGTATTAATCACATCGCATAGTCACTAGCGAGTAAAGTAATAACAACAAAAACAAAATTAAAGTAAAACAAAAATTAGCAAGAAAAATAAAACAAACATGAGATCCAGGTACGGCGTCGTTTCACATCTTGAGTAATTTGAGAGAGAGATTTACCGTAGGGTTTTGGCAATGAATTGAAATGGATGGAAGGAGAAGAGAGATAAATCGATCGAAACTGAACTCAACGCAAAGCGAATAATGATGATTTTGTAGCTTTGGGTGAGATAGAACAAGAAGGAGAATCTGAAATGCGTTTGGTCTGAAATGGAATTTCGATTGGGTCTGGGTTGATTCGATATGGGCCAAGCGGCCCAAGAAAAGAACTTTTGTTTTCACATGAACTACCTATTTTACCCTCATATATAAACTTAAAAATCAATTTCTTTTTTCCATTTCTCTCAAAAAATTCAAGTGTAGTCTTTAGAAACAAAACAGGAAGCCAACTTATGCGTTTTCTAGTGTGCTTTGTTTTCTGGAAGCTTATGGTTTTTGTGGAAATCAAACAAACCAGAAACGTTTTCAATCTTATGGATTGTGGTTTAAATGAATATGCAATTCAATTAAAAAAAAAGGCTGGAATTGTATGAGATTTAATTTTAAAAAATAAGGGTCAAAATTGGTTTGTAAGAGATTCAATTTAATCAACTTTAAATTTGCAAGGAGACACCACAGGAAAAGGGACGACAACAAGCAGTTGAAAGGAAGCACCATGCTATGTTTGTAGAAAATTGAAATGAACGATGTGTTTCCTTCTTCTTTTTTCTTTTTTTATTGAAAAATCAATCCATAATTTGAAGGATTTTTGGAACGTGAATGTAAGTTGAAGGTTTCTGAGAATTACATAATAGCAAGCAAGGATGTAGGGGTGAATCCGTGGATAATTAGGAAATGTTAAAAATGAGGATGAAAAAATAAATGTTATGAAAAGGGCATAATTGGAAATATTAGTAATTTGTAGGGGTGAAAGTTTACATGTATGGGTATAGGGTAAAATTTCCGCTTTTGTAATTTGAACATTTCTTTTTAGGCCCTTTCAATATTTTTAAGCCCCTTAAAATTCCTTTTTTTTACCACATATTCTATACATCTTGTATATATCTCCCGGAAGGTGTGAGATATATAAAGTTCGCTTTGTTCTGGGAGATAACTCCCGTATGTGGAAAGACATCTGAATCTTGTTTATGTGTTATGCATTGTGTTGATCGATGTGCTTTTTAGGAATTATGACAAATGTTTTCTCAGACTTAACACTTGTGAGGTTCAATCTCCTTTATTAATCGAGAAAATTACACAAACCTTCCCTAAAGTTTAATTAAAAAGACACTCACACCCCCTCTAGTTTAGAAAATGCACTCAACTCCCCTTGAGCTAAGGTTGTTAACTTTATGGTTTATATTCAACTTGTTGAAATGCTTCTTTCTCCTACTTGCCTCTGAAATTGGAAGTCTACCACTTTCTTTCAAACGAAACCAAGCCCATAAATATGAAAGGTCGCACATTTCTTCCATTGGCTGGTTTAATTTGTCCCGTTTGTTACTAATTTATTTGTCTCACTAATTATTGGGTTTAATTAGTTGCTATTATTATTATGGGAATTATGGGATAACAAATTGGTCCATATTGCTATTATGTACCAGATTACGGATGCTGTCATGTGTGAAAATCGTGAGTTAAACCTTCTTATGTCTATAATATATTATGAATTATTGGTACAAGAAAATGTGTTGAATTCTGTCTATTTATATTCTGTGTTTTTAAGTTTTGTCATTTTTATTTACGTCATTATAATGAAAAAATTGGTTAAACACGGTTCTGATTTTATAATCCAGAAAATCATCAAAGACATTTAGATTATAATACCCATACTAGAGGAAAATGATCAATTAAAAGGCGTGTGAGAAAAGTTAGTAGGATGAGAAAAAATTTATCTTGAACATAAATGTTTCTAACAAGGCAAGATGATGTAATATTTCACCCAACTTCCAAAGGAGTTGAAGCAGTCAACGTGGAATAAGGAGTTGATTCAATGACAATGTTTTCACTTTGCATGGACAAGATCCGCCTTCATACTTCATAGAAATTTTGTAAGGGGGGTGCCCAACTATAATAAAACGTGTCTTCTAAGTTAGGGGGACTAGTAAGTAGTAAGTGTAGAAATTAACTCTTTGATAGACATACCGACATCATGTCACACTTGCACAGCGAATCAAAGTAGTCAAGCAACTTTCAAAATTCAAAAAAGTCATTGGAAAATTATTAAATACTTCAATGGACTTTTTATGACAAGTTGGTTAAACTTAAACCATGTTCTCATTTAAAGCTTTATTTAAAAATTCTTTGTTAAAAAAAATTATAGAAAAAAATGATACACTTTTAAAATTCTTTTTTAAAATAAGCAGACCCTTAATTTAAAAGACATTTTTTAGGCGTGGTATCCAAACTTAAAATTTGTTAGAGCATCCATGATTGAGCTTTTAATTGAGTGCTTATGTACTTCATGTTTTTTTTTAAGGCTTAAGTACTTTATGTATGTACTAGCCACTCATTTTTCAACTTTTTTTACTGAAAAAAATGCATTCATGCAATAATTTTTTAATAGAAAATGCATCAAACAACACAAATTCAGAATCACTAAAATACGAGATAAATATGCGAAAAACTTAAATATGCGAAAAACTTACAACATACATGTTAATAGTACACAACAATAAAATATCTACAATTATAGGAAAAGTACAATCAAAAAGAACTTAAATTGTTTGAAATACTCATTTATCAAGATTTGCAGCATTGAAGACGTCAAAGTCATTGATTAAAGTTGCATTGGATCAGAGTTAATATATATATATCGTTTTGAATCTAGCAAACACTGCAACAAGAAAGAAAAGTAAAACAATGTCGCACTAAGACGACAAACAAATCAAATACACATTAATTAAGACAACGAAATCACACAAAAAAATTAAATATACGGAAAAATCACTTCTTTAAAAAAAAAGAATAAAAAAAGGTGATCCTGATGATTTTAGACCAAAAATTTAACCTCTTATTTTTAAAAGTTAAGGGTTAATATATACTCAATCTCTTCAACCCAAATGAATTGAAATGAGAAATTCATTGGCGCTGATCCTTACCCTTCATTATTTTTAAAATAATTTAAATTACATATTGCAAAAAAATAAAAATGAGTGGAGGAGATTCCATTGAATGAAACTTTCATAGGAGACAATCCCCTCCTAATGAATTGACCTATCTTTTTATTGGAGAAGAATCAACGCACGAACCAGTGTTGAATATTTCTTATTTTTAATCAGTGTTACGTCCACATGGGTGTGGAAATAGGAAATAGATAGAGTTGTAATAGTGAACACCACCAATATCAAACTTAACCCTTTAAAACCCATCACCACCACCCACACCAATTTGTAACACTTCAAACTAATTAATATCAACCATGCTAGGCTTTACTTCACAAATTCCCATTGTTTGTCTACTACTATTGTTTCTATCTACAACAATATTTGAAAGGTGCAATAGTAGCAATACACAGCTTGGTAGTAACTGCAATGAGAAGGATCGTTCTGCACTGCTGCTCTTCAAACTTGGTGTGGAGAAACATTCCTCCAGCAAGCTTTCCTCTTGGTCCATTAATGAAAAAAATTGTTGTTCATGGAAAGGAGTCCAATGTGACAACATCACAGGTAGAATTACAACACTTGATCTACATCAACAATACTTGGAAGGTGAAATCAACTTGCAGTCTTTGTTTCAAATTGAATTTTTGACCTACTTAGACTTAAGCTTGAATGGCTTTACAACTCTAAGTAGTTTCAATCAATCACATGATCATAATAATAATAATTTGTCTAGTATTCAGTACCTAGACTTATCCTTTAATGATGATCTTCACTTGGATAATCTTCATTGGCTTTCCAAATTTTCTTCACTCAAATCTCTAAACCTTAGTCAAATTAACCTTCAAAACCAAACAAATTGGCTTCAGTCCATAGATATGTTGCATGCATCATTGTTAGAACTGAGATTGTCAAGTTGTCATTTGACCGATATCTTTGCATCCTTTAAGCATGTGAGTTTTACTAATTCACTTGTAACTCTTGACCTCTCAGCAAACCATTTTGATTCTGAATTACCTGCTTGGTTGTTTGATCACGGCAACGATATGAATATTTCCCATATTGACCTTAGCTTCAATTTTTTAAAAGGCCAAATACCAAAGAGCTTGTTAAGTCTTCGAAAACTTGAAACTTTAAGGTTGAGTAACAATGAACTAAATGAATCTATTCCTGATTGGTTAGGGCAACATGAAAATTTAAAATATCTTGGTCTAGCTGAGAACATGTTTTGCGGTTCTATCCCTTCATCTCTTGGAAAACTCTCTTCCTTGGTTGATTTAAGTATCGGCTCCGATTTTCTGACCGGGAATATTCCAACCAGCATTGGAAAACTCTTTAATTTGAAGAGTTTGGTCATTGGAGGAAATTCCTTGTCAGGTGTTCTATCTGAAAAACATTTTTCCAATCTGTCTAGTTTAGAAACACTGGTTTTGAGTGCACCTATTTCATTTGATATGGATTCTAAATGGATTCCTCCATTTCAATTGAATGGGATAAGTTTAAGCAATACAATTCTAGGTCCTGAGTTTCCAACATGGATATACACACAAAGGTCACTAGAATATCTTGAGATTGCTAACTCTAGTGTTTCATCCATAGATGGAGACATATTTTGGAGATTTGTAACCAACATTACACAGCTTAACTTGTCTAACAACAACATGAGTGCAGACTTATCAAATGTCATGCTAAACTCGGAACTTCTATTTATGGACCACAATAATTTCAGAGGAGGGCTCCCACATATATCAGCAAATGTCATCTATTTGGATTTGTCACACAATTCTTTGTTTGGAACCATTTCCCCTATGTTCTGCCACAAATTAGGTAGGGAAAATAGTTTGGATTATTTGGACATTTCATTCAATCTTTTAACCGGAGACATTCCTGATTGTTGGGAGTATTGGAAAGGCTTATCTTTCCTTTTCATGGAGAGTAATATGCTAACTGGTGAATTTCCTCCATCAATGGACTCGTTTATCGATCTCATAGTACTGGATTTGCATAACAACAGCTTGTCTGGTAATTTTTCATTGGACCTATCAAACATAACAAATTTGCAATTCATTCATATTGGAGAAAACAATTTCTCTGGAACCGTACCAGTGAAGATGCCACATAGTATGGAGGTGATGATATTGAGATCAAACCAGTTTGAAGGTAACATTCCACCACAACTGTGCAATATCTCATCACTGATACAATTGGATCTTTCCCACAATAAACTTTCAGGGTCTATTCCCAAATGCATAAGTAACATCACTGGCATGGCTGGAGCAAAGAAAACGAGTCATTATCCATTTCAGTTCAAATTGTATACAAAGGGGCAAGACTTAGAGTATTATGACTATGGACTGTTGAGAACTCTTGACCTTTCAGCTAACAACTTATCAGGTGAAATCCCCCCACAAGTTTTCAATCTAGTTCAACTCAAGTCATTGAACTTGTCTCGAAATCATTTCACAGGAAAGATACCAAGAGACATCGGAGACATGAAAAACTTGGAATCTCTTGATCTATCCGACAATAAACTTGATGGAGAAATTCCCATTACCACGTCAACTTTGTCCTTCTTGAGTTTCTTGAATCTGTCAAACAATTACCTTGTTGGACAAATCCCAGTTGGGACTCAACTTCAAAGTTTTAATGCTTCCTGCTATGTTGGGAATCCTGGACTTTGTGGAGCTCCTCTACCAATATGTGATCATGAGTCATACCTACATGGAGGAGGACACAATGATACTGATAATGATGAGAAATCTTTTACACAGTCACTCTACTTTGGGTTGGGTGTTGGATTTGCAGTGGGTTTCTGGTGTATTTGTGGTTCTCTATTCCTCAACAGGGCTTGGAGGCACACTTATTTTCGGTTCCTTAATCATGTGTTTGTGGTTGTGGGATTTTCCAACTGAGGTAATTGAATATTTAGGTCTTTCTTTGTCAATAATATTTCTGCAGTTATACATGTGTATGAAGGTTGTTATCTTGGGCAGAGAATACACTCTATAGAAGATTGTGTTTCTGGAACAAAAAGTGTGTGTAATTTCCGTTGTAGAAGAATTAATCTCTGACAACAATTATATTGCTATATCTTTTGGAATTTAGTGTGCTAATTCTATTGTTCCCCTGTTCAAATTAGTGTGTTCTTCAGTACTTTTTTCTTATATTTAAATTGGTAATCTATCATACACATAAAGAAAGAAAGTATTGTCTACTTATAAGTGGCTTAAACCTCCTAGGACCAATAACTGAGTATATCACAATCATACAACAATCAAATAATGGAACCCAGTCATCAACATCAGTCCACTTACCAAGGTCTAAAAATGTTATGGGACAGTAGCAAGATTAACACGTAATTGAAGTGTTCCATTTCATCACAATATTACTTCATACATTTCATCACATAACGTTTCTCTACATTAAAATACACCTTACATTATCAATGCTAAAAACCTCCATATTAAATGCCTAACTCCAATCCAATTAACCACTATCATCGTTGTTAAACACAGAACACTGCGCCGCCGGCCTCGACAATTCTTCGCCAGCATTCCCCGGACAAGTCATTAGCTTTGCCGGCGGCTCCATGCAGTTATATGATAAACACAATGACACCGTATCAGGCAGCACGGTTCCTTCATTCAACGGTATCCCCGTGAAATAGTTATGCTGAAGATAGAGTGTTCGAGTGTTACCGCTACACACGCTCTTAACATACTCCTCAGGCACTTTTCCAATCAAACGGTTGTTATTTAAAAATAAACTCTCAACTCCATCAAACACCGTTGATAATTCTCCGCTGATTAAGTTATGACTTAGATCAACTATCGATTCTTGACCGTTGGATCCAATCAACGGTTCTCCATCTTTAGGCTTTAACGGAAGCCCACCAGAAAGGTAATTTCGTTGTAAGAAGAGTGAAGAAAGCATGGGCTTGAAGAAGAGCTGAGCTGGAACAGGCCCAGTAAATTTATTCATGCTCAGGTCAAGAAACTCTAAATCTGAAAGCGACTCTAATGTTCCGTTGGTAAGTGGACCCCACATTTGATTCTGTGATAATGAAAGATAACGGAGAAATAACGGAAATGACGTTGGTAACGTTCCTGTTAGTTCGTTGTTTTTCAAATCCAAATGAAGTAGCGGTGAAAAAACGTTTTCCGGTAACGTTCCGGTGAGGGAGTTCGAAGCGAGGATTAAGATTCTGAGTTGCGGTAACGCAGTGAGAGACGGTGGGATTGTCCCGGCGAGCTGGTTGTTACTGAGATCGAGTGTGTGGAGATTTGTGAGAGAGGAGAATGTGGCGGGAATGGTGCCGGTGAAGCGGTTATTGGGGAGGGAGATGACACGGAGATTGGTTAGTTGAGCAAGTTGAGGAGGGATGGAACCGGTGACGATGCCGGGGGAGAGGATGAGCTGGGTTAACTCGGTGAGGGAGGAGATGGAGGAGGGGAGTGAACCGGCGAGTGGGTGTGTTTCGGTGCCGAGTGAGAGAATGGTGACTCGGTTGAATGAGCAGGTGATGCCGGAGAAGGTGGTGCAGGGATTTGGGGAGGTGAGGTTCCATGTGGAGAAGAAGGAGTTTGTGGGTGAGATTGAAGTGAGAGTGTTTTTTATGGAAAGAAGAGCTTTGAGATCTAAGGGGTTCATTTTTTGAGAATGAGCATAAGGGGGTGTGAAAAGTAGAACTTGTAAAAGAAGAAGAAGAACGGCCACAAAGGTTGCCATTCATGTAATGTAAGTGAGTGTGTTTGGAAGTAGAAGTGATGAGAAAACTTTTGGTGAATAAGGTGCAGATCTTTTTGGAAAAATGACAGTACAGATGTTTTGGGAACTTTGGGATTAGTTTTGGTATGGTTTTTGGACTTTTGTAGTACTATTTGTTGGTGGATGACAACTGACAAGTGGGAAAATGTGAAGAGTTTCGAGTGATATATAATTAGCTCCGTTGATAAAAAGTTGACTCATTTATAAAATCGTTGAGATCGTAGGTTTAACTCAAATCTCTTTAGTGAATGATTAGTTAACACTCGTTGAGTTTTAACACTTGCGTACTTGCATTTACTCGGGAATGTGATCTCAGTTCTGAGAGTTCAACTCACTTAAGTTTTCATCTAACAAAAGAAGTGAAGGGTTTATTGATGGTGTGTGTCGGTTATGAAATGAATGAATGCAATTGCAAGGGAGCTCATTGCTCATGCATTGTGACTGACAGAGTAGCGTGAGTGTGGTGGGTCCCATTCTCGAGATTTTTGCAGAGAAATTTAACATGATGCATTTGCATTAATGAACAAAACAGATGCTAGCTACAGCGTTTACACCTCTTTAGTTACTACATGGTTTCAGATCTTGTAGTGCAACTTCAATTATTTTGTTCACTAAAAAAGGAAAATGATTTTAATGTAATGTTGATCATTTGTACGAATAAATCGTACAATTTGACCCATTTACAACGGTGCAATCAAAATAGCTCTTGTTACTGACTTACTGTCTCATGCTAGATGTTGTGTTAGATTAAAAATTTATATGCTATATTATGCTAATTCTCACTATCTTGGTGTGTAAAACTGTGTCTGTTGTTGCGTCAAATATATTATACACCTAATACGTACCAATTAAGCCCTCTATTTTCTTTGACAGTTCAATTCCATTTTCGAATGAAATTCATACACAAACCACTTGCAGTAAGATGCACAACAATGTAAGTGCTGCAAACAAATTCCAACCGCAAAAGAGAGGGAATTGTGACCAAGTTAGGCAGTACGTACAGATGATGAGCCTCAACTCAACATTTTCTACAATTACTCCCAATCGATCGTTACACCTACTCTTCCTATGGATGGTTCAACGTTTTTGTATTAATTGCATTGGAACCTGGAGGTAGGATCTAATCAGTGAAATCATAACTGGTTCCACTCAAGGTTTTAAATAGATGTGTCACATTGGAGTAACAATTAAACATTTTTATAAATTGTATGAGTCAAACTGACCCGTTGGACTTGATTTTTCTATGAAAACTAATCATAAGATACGGAGGTTTTGTAACTTGCTCTATTCCTCAATGATGGTAACAAAAATACAAAAAGAAAAAAAGAAGCTCAACATCATTAGCAAATAATACACTTTTTTTATTGGTTAAAATTTGTATAGACACACATATTTTGCTTAAGACCTAATTGAATCCAATCAATAAAATAGAGTAAGTTTAGAATATGTGTTAAAGATTGTGTTGTTTGAACTTAGAATTATTCATGAGAAAATTAATGAAACAGTGATATAAAAAAAAAAAAGGAATATGGATATAGGACTAGTGAACTTTTGCTCTCTTGTGCAATTTACTAGCGACCTTATTTTCCTACTTTATGAGCTTCTTGCATGTCCTATGTACTTCGCGGTATAGAATATAGAATCTAAACAGCATAAACATTCTAAAAACCTTCAAAAACACATTGAAACATTTCACATTTTAAAATCCGAATGAGACGAAAGAAAAACTCATGATGGAAAAAGTAACTTACTGGAGCATGAGATGAGAATAAGCCCATGGCCCAAAAGCCGAAAACATGTGCAATATATGGTCCGTAAAATAAAGTTATCGTGGTCCTTGACGTGAGAAGTTCAAGACATCAAGTTAGTTGTTGCTTCACGCTAATGCTACGCATCCTACGACCTCATGATTCTTCTCTGTGCAGGAGTCTTTAAGGTACCCAGACAACGATGAGTTATATATATAGTATACGTATTACATACTACTACATACCCATCTAATATTTGTTGTTGAGCCTAAAATGTACAGAAGAAGACAGATTATATAGAGTTGTGTGTCAGTTATTAGATCCTAACACTTGACTGAGTCCATTTTTTAAGATTGAACTCGATCATTAACTAGATAAAATTCGATGAAGGGAGTTAAATAAGGACGGATCCATACAGGATTAGACCGAGAGTTAGTTCCAAGCCACCAAATAGTAATGTATATTTACATATTACAAATATAATAATATTGATCACATAATCTTTTTACAAATTTATTTGAAAAAACTACTCCATGAGGTTCAATGCAACTACAATATTATGAAATATAAGCTACATTCAAAGTTGAAGTAAAATAACTCGCGTCCAATAAATTTATTGAAACAACATATATCGAAAAATGTGTAACTTGAGACTCGAGTTATACGGTTAGGTTTGGATTGTTTTCAGTCAAAAAAATGTATGAACCAATGAAACTTTCATCGGTTTGGATTAGTTCGGTTTTCACTGTTTTTCAAAAAAAGAAATCGAACCAAACTAATCGGTTTGGTTCGGTTCGGTTGATCGGTTTATTTAAAAATACAATTAAAAAAAATCATATTCTCATAAAATATTTCATAGATCTTTGTATAATTATATTTCATATTTTGTTTTTTCATGTTCTCTATTTTTCAAACAACTTTTTATAACTAACCTTACTCTATATTTCATACATATGATCCAAGATTCATTCATCCATTATTCTTCAAAAACAACTTCATCAAACTCAAATATTTCATTTATTCATGATCCATACATGCATCATTCATCAACAAACACAAAAATTCCAAAAAGAACATCCTAAAATTGAAACATAGTCAAAATAACAAATCCATGCAAACTGAAATTAAAACATCATGAAATTATGGTCGCCATGAAATTAAATAAAAACATTCAAACTAAATCAATTCAATTCCAACGTGAATCGTCAACTGATGATATGAGATGAAGATGAGAGAAAGTGAATGAATTAAAAATTATTTTATGTTTAATTTTGGGCCTAACCATAAGTTTGTGTGAGGTAGGATAATATTAGTAAAATAAGGAATGTGGTTATCATCGGATTGGTTCATCGGTTTCACGGATCTCGAAATGAAAAACCAAGAACCAAACCAAACTAGATCGGTTACGATTGGTTCGGATCGGTTTCAAACCGAACCAAACAAGGTCGGATACTTTTTCGGTTTGAACTTTCGGTTTCGTTGGTTTTGTCCGAACAACATACACCTCTAACTCGAGTGGGGAAGAGAAGGTGAAACGAGTTACAAGTAAAAAAAAAATCATCTCCTCACAAACTAATGGGAAAGAATGGGTGATCCGCATGTCAACCTAGACTCGGTCCATCCTACTATAGGGCCAAGTTCCTTTGAGCGATTTTTAAGCAATTACTTTCTATTTTGCACTTAACGTACATTTAGCCTATGTTTGGTTCCCAAAGTTAAGAAAGTGAACAAGTTTCAGCAGAAATGATGTGTAAAACTTATCAAACATTATTCAGATAATTCCCTCGATCAACACATGATTGATGACACTATTAACACCCCTAACATGGCTAGTTAAGTGACCAAGTTGGTCTCTAACTCAATGAGCCGTTCTCATAAATGTCCTTGACTTTAACAATATTTTATAGTCATACCCGACTCTGTCAAACGTTACTTAGTAAGTCTCTCGTCAACATCATTTTTTGGAATACAGGACAAACAAGTACTTGTTAGAGGTCCAACTCCATAATTTAACATATCATTCACTAGTGGAAAAAATCAGATACAAAGACCCTTGATCTTTAACTGGTTGCAACGAAAACCATTTTGAAAATGTAACGTGGTGGCAGTTTTACAATTATGTAAAATTCTAATAACACTCAAAGCCAAATCAATTGACATATAACACCTTGACGTGATGGCACATGGGGATTCAAACTTGAGAGCTATTAAGGATCACACTCCTCCTAGATCTCAAACTTTCACCATCAAACCAACCCTTAGGATTAAAAAAAGATATATTATTGATTAGCGACAAATATTTGTATGGTGTATGATTTTTATAATAATTTATTGTTGTAAGTGTGACTTGCAATTCTTTTCTCTTGTTTTTCGGCACAATCCTCCTTGCCGAATGGGTTGGCCGCCGGTAGCCACATTGGGATATTTATTTTTCTAAAATATGTAATTCATCCTTACAGTCAGAAGGGGCTCTTTGCGAATCTTGGCACCCATGCGGACACACACAAATCTTGTTTAAAAACATAGTTTTTTGGCCCGATTTTCAAGATAGGGTGTTAAAGGCTTTGGAGATTCTACAATTGATTAAAAATAGGCAATTATTAGGAAGTTTGTGACTGAGAATTGAGTGCTTTGTAGTAGATCTTGGGTTGGGAAACATATTAAACATCCTGAAGAGTGAAAATTCATAAGTATCTTGTATAAGAGAAGAGACTGAAAAATGGTAGAAATTAAGGTTTATTTTTTATTTTAGTTTTTTGAAGAAAGAAATTAAGATTTATTGTTGAAGGTTAATTTCTTGTATCCATTCTATCGCTTCGTAATAGACACATCGATAGTGGATGGGAGAGTTGATCTCTCCCAACGACGTAGGTCAATTTGGGCCGAACCTGTAATATAATCCATGTAACCGACTCCGGTTAGTGGAAAAAAGCTTGGTTGTTGTTGTTATATTCTCATTGATGTACTTGTAAGTGTGTCTACATTTCAAGATCTAGAGTGAATCATAGAGCATCATCCTCAATGAAGAAGTTCTTTTTTAAATATTTAAATAGGAATTATACGTAAACATGATTCATTTATATATATTTTTTTATAAAAAGAAAATAGCACTTAATAATCATCCAATCACGTCAACCGAGTAAATCATAACAATTTATTGAACCAATTTCACTAATAATTATATATTATTTTTGTTTTATCGAAATTCCATATCTTCTATTAATAACTATATATCATCAGGGCTACCCCCAACACATTAGATGTCTAAGACAGATGTAAAGATGAGGCCTTTTTAAGTCCTCAATATTATTTTTTGTCTTAATATTTTTTTACATTATTTTTTTGGTATAAAATCATTTATTAAATCAATGTATTTGATTTTATTTATTTTTATTTTCTAATAGACAATAAAATCAATTGATTTAATCTTAATTGACACAATATTAATTTTAGATAAAATAATTTAATTTTGAAAATAGTATAATGTAGACCTTTTTACTTCAAAAAAAAGAAGAGAGGCATTTTTATCAAGTAAAATTTTAATATTTTCTAAGAGGCCTAAGGTGATTGATTGCCTTTATGGCCTTACTTTTGGTTGACCCTATATAAGTATATTTTAATATTAAAAACGTGTAAGATCCACAAAAAGAGAAATAACTTAATAGAGAGGAGATGCTAAGTATTTTCTTTTAACAAATTTATTTCTAAGTCTTATATTAAACTAAGAGAGTCTCCAATAGAAGCTTCTTTGCCTATTAGCAAGAGATGTTCAATAGCTACCACCATTGAAGAATGATTATAAAGCATGCGTTATTGGAATTAAGTGAGAGAAAATGCTCATATAAGCATACCCTCTCTCTTCCTAAAAAAAAAAAGCATACCCTCTCTCCTTGAATGCGTGAGTCCCACAAATAACTTTATGATAAAAACAAGTTATAATTATTGTTGAAATGAAATGCTGTGTAGTTAGGTGGATTCTAGAGTGAGGGCTCAAGTAAGTCCCTCACCGGTGTACCAATAAATTAAATCATTAGATTTAATACACGGTCTAGATGTGCCAAAAATAAAGAAAAGAGTATTTACAGATTTCCACACACAAATCTTCCCCTGAATCTCCCATCTGTGTAACTGCGTCCTCTTATACAATGCTTCAATGGTGAAATTTTACAAGATCTCTAATCTCACTCCCAACCAAGTGTCTTGTTTTTTTGTGATTAATCCAAATCCGTTGTTACGAGCATCACAATTGAATTGAAATTATGTTGTGTATAACTACATCATAGTGATAATCAA
>Ga0228710_1000748_pt1 | contig 44482 bp, 40 predicted proteins | sample MedpolnodulmetaG_FD_177995 | JGI IMG/M metagenome (GOLD analysis project Ga0228710, IMG submission 177995) | Root nodule microbial communities from Medicago polymorpha collected in Santa Monica, California, United States - pink nodules | ecosystem: Host-associated > Plants > Roots > Nodule... | reverse complement strand
ACTTGTTAATAGCATTTCAAATCTACAACATAAGTCTATTAACAAAAAAAAATCAAAATTTAAATTACCATTACCACTACAACTAAAATTATAAACATAAAAACATATATACCAACTAAAATATCTTTTAATACCTTAGTGATTACTTGTGATTTTGGAGCAAAAAATTTGGATGATTTTGAGAGATTGAGTGATTTTGGTAGAGATTTTGAGAGAGAGTGTGTGATAATAGAGATTTTGAAAGAGTGTAATGAGAGAATGGTTGGAAGCTTGATTCTGACATACGCAGCGGTATTAACTACCGTGGCGGTAGTTTTGTAACTTCCAGGTGTTTTTAGGAAGTTTCCAGTGTTAGAAAAGCAACTTTCGTAATGGTTAGATATATAAAATGTAGTAATATGAAAGATCAAAGAATACTAATTCTACAACATCTCTAAAAAGAATTAAAAAATGTCGCTAGGAATGTGTCTCTTAAGAAATTAATATGACTATGTAAATCTTAGAGAAATTGAAGAACCACGTTGCACCTAAAGAGTAGAATTGGAACACACAAGTAGTATTGGTTGGACGCCCACTTTAGAAACACAAGAGTCAAGACATGAATAAGCCTAATAGGTCACGTCAACATAAGGATGGAGGTATGTCACCAGAGAAATTGAAAAAACCACGAAGTTCATATGAATTTTTTTGGTGGGAAACAGAGGAACTCGAAACCAAGGAATTAAGTGGTTTTCGTAGTACAAGCAGCAAATGAAGGATCAATGTATGAGTTTTAAGAATTTATACATGTTTAGTCTAACGTTGTTAGGCAAACAAGTTTGGCGGTTGATATCGCAGTCGGACTCCATTGTTTCAAGACATTTTAAGATCATGTACTATTCTAGGTGCGACATTATAGACGCAAAAAAATACTGTAATTCAAGGGGGGGAAAAGACGATAACACAACCATCATCTAAGTAATGAAGGTCATACTATGTAAACACAGCCACCACTATACAAGTTGAAAAAGTTTAGCCTCATCGCCTTTTCAAGGGGAAAAAATTGGGCTATAATGAAAGCATAGGAATTCTATGTTGTATTTAATTTAAAAGAAAAAAAATCAGACTGTCAAACGAGACTGTGTAAAATTCATTGTTATCCAAGACTCAAAAACCATAAGTTTAATCAAAAGAAAAACTAGCTAGTAAAATTTGGTGCTTCCCAACAGTAACTCACTATTCCTACCCTGCAAATAGTCCAAAAACTCAAGTATGCTTCCCTGGTATTCTAGCCCTTCACATCATATACTCAAAATGTGCATCCCCAAAAATTTACACAATTCAACTTAAGACACTCCTTAGATCAGATTTTTGCTGAGGAGTTAACCTCGAGGGATACTTGATGTCAAATTTGATTTTTAAAGCCCCCTTGCTCCCTGGTTGTTTGGTTATTGGCATCCCTTCATTGGGGACTTTGTGCTCATAGTCAGGTGTGACTACATTTGGCAACCGGACAAAAAGACTTCTTCTATCCAAAGTAGGGATTTCCAATGTTTTATTTGTGAGAGCATCCGCCACAGTTATCTTTTGGGTAATCACAAGATCATTTCCATTCCTGGTATAACGAGGATGTGGTTTCTCGTCAATCACAAAAATAATATCAGCTGGGATGATGCCAGGCTGCTTGTCACCCTTCTCAATGAAGGTAACCTTTGTCCCTTTTTTCCATCCAGCTTTTACATCAATAGTCAACACCTCTTCCTCAATATTACGGTACCTGAAATGGGATTGCATAAAAAAAAAAAAAAAAAGGATTTAAAAAAAAAAAATGGGATTGCACAAGTCAAACAGAAATTTTTTATTTCAGAGATAAATGAACTGTACAAGAAATTTTCAAAATGGATAATCATGCTATTAGTATAACTTGCCAATCCTTTCCAAATTCTTCTATTCAATACAGTAATTTGATAAACTCAAGATCCTCCTACTATAGCAGATAAATCAGTCTAATCATAATCTCATACAAACTGTATTGAAAAGAAGAAAAAAAACTGAACTTTTTAGACCGTTTGTTTAACATATCCTTACCACTTCTCAGTTTTGATTTGATTAGTTAATTTTGTTTATTGGGCAGATATGGTGGGATATCCATTTGTTAAGTTGTTAGCAGAACACACTTTAACTTATAGAAGCCAAAAGTTCTGCGGGTGCTTTTCTTGCTCGCTTGAGTATGTTTAACACTTAGGCCCCCTCAAAATAAGTGGACAGGGTCTTCCGCTGTGTATTTAACCTATTAGAGTAACTGCTTGTACAGAGGCTACTAGATACTCTTGTCAGACTCATGTTGAATCCACATCAAAGTTAAAGTGGTTAGGAAACTGTCAGGTAGGTTATCAGTTAAGATCTCTACTAAAACTGTAACTGTAGTTATTTAGTAGAATGATAACAGAACCGAATTCTTTGATTCTTTGAAACTCTCTCTGTTCCTATCACTTGACCTCTCTTGTTCACACATTTAATCATACCAAATACCAAAAAAGTGACAAACTAACTACAGACTTGGGGGATGTTTGGTTTGAGTACTGCTTTCATTTTAAATTCACTTTCGTTCCTATTTTTTCTAGGATTTGCACATGAAACGGTGAAAAATGACTACACTGTTTTCAGGGACTTTCACAAACCTGGATCAAATTCCACTTAAACCTTAACTAAAAGTAAGCACAAATTCTACATTGACCAACAAAACTTCGAGTAATATTCTCAACCATCATCAGAAAAGAGCAAAATTTATAATTGATAGAAAATTTTAAATGTTCCCTACTCAGTTATGTTTGGAAATAACCTTTGAATCAAATGAAATATATTATAAACCATTAGATACCACACTGTCCTAATCCTATCTAGAGAAATGGGAAAACTGAATAGCAAAACTAAATCCTAACAGATCCTACACTATCCTATCATATTAGAATCAGATATAGTCCTTAGCAGCAGTATCTACCAACTTAGGCTTTGAACCATCTAGAATATAAGTATTGCACATCTGGTCTATCAGAAACATCACCCTTCTAAGATTGAGGGTGTATGTTGCGTTCATATTTTTCAAGCACACATTCTAATCACTTGCAATGATTTAATATAACTTTAAAACTCAAATATTCATAAATTTCAACTTCATTACTCATACGAAAAATTTCAATGTACACTATTCCTCACCTAGAGAACCAAATACCAGGAGAGGATTGAAATACATCATTTTTTTAAGTGTAAAAAACTGTCTTTTCAACAAAACAAAAAAACCATGTTCTAAGCACATTATCAAAGTTTTCTGCTAAAATTAAACTCAAGGGGACATATCAGTATAACCCCTTCCCATTGCTTGCCTCTTTCCCCCAAGGGGACATATCAGTATAACTCCCAAACATAACCAACTCATATTATGAATCACTCTAAGCAAAAAGGGGTTGTCATTAGATGAGTTTGCATTAATTATTAGTAATTAACTTCAATTCCGATTTCATAAACTTGGGGTCTGTACTCTCAGAACAATCAAGTCAGAGCATTTTTTTTTTCTTTTAAGTTGCTGTGTTATCAACACTTATAGTTAGGTTTAACACTAATATAACACGACTGTTGTCAATAACTCCATCAGCATTTTTGGTTCCTGTAATTTTCCGTCCGCATCTTTAGAAAATGCTAAAGGAAAATGTTACATGATTAAAAAATGCAAATTTTTTATTTGTAAACAAAATTTTGGATATTTATATGAACTTAATCAACAAATCATTTAAGCCTACAAACTAATTAATCACAAACAACAACAAAAATCAAACAATGTATATCATAACACTAATATAACTGTTAATTGTTATCATCAATCTCTCTAAACAAAAAAGGGTCGTCAATTCAATTTGATAAACACGATTCAATAAATTTGTAGTAATAATTAGTAATTTCAATGAACAAAACATTTAAACCTAAACCCAAATCAATTACAACAAAAATCAAACAATCAAACAATGCATATCATAATCATAATCCTAATAATAATAAAAATAAAGTTAGGGTTTATGAAAATTGAATTACCCAGCATAATTAATCACGGTTCTGGTAATCTTTACCCTTCTACTTGTCCCATTATACAATTCTTCAAGAGTGAAAAACAACGCTCTCTCGATAGGATCATCTTTCTTTTTCAAAACTTCCGAACCATTCTCGCGGCGAAAGAAATCATTATAAACATCATCAGCAGAGCGAGGATTATACTGATACGCTGAAGATTGAGCGTTGCGGCGAGAAGAAGAACAATGTTGGGGAGGGGCAGCACCACCGTATTGAAGACCTTCTTCCCCGTATTGGTCGTAGATTTTCCGTTTTACAGGATTGCTGAGAATATCATAAGCTTGAGAAACGAGAATGAATCTGCGTTCGGCTTCAATTCTATTTTCAGGAGGGTGTTTGTCTGGGTGATGTATTAAAACTAGTCTTTTGTAAGATGTTCTTAACTCTTCTTCTGTTGCATGTCTATTCACTTTTAGAACGTTGTAGTAATCCATGGTTGGATTGACAGTGTAACGAAAACACACAAGGTGATTTGGATTTGACGGTTATGGCTTCATGTTTTTAGAATCGAGAAGAGAAGCGTCGTGTTTATATATACGCTATGACATAAATGCGCACGCGTAACTCTACTATGGAGTGAAGCAGGGTATTTCTCTCTTTTACAAAAATTAATTAATGGGTGAATTAATGGAATTACTTAACGCAATTAATTAATGAAAGATGCTACGATTGTTTCATCTAGTTTAGAATAAGAATAGGCTTCTTAAATAAATAAATAAAAAGAGAATAGGTTTCTTTCAAAAATAAATCAATAAAAAGAATAAGAATAGGCTTTACAATGTCTGTGTTTTTGTCAGTAAAAATGTTTAAGTTTGGTTTGTACTTTGGCTCTAATTGATAAAAATAACGGATAACTTATAAGCAACCGATAGCTTATAGCTGATAGCTGATAGTTATGACTTATGGCTAATAAGCTAATTGAAGTATTTGAGAAAATTAGCGGTTCAATAGTTGATAAATGTAAAATGACATAAAAGGACATTTTTTTTTTAGAATAAAAAGGACTTTTTTTTATCATTCTAATTTCTATGAAAACAACAACAATTATCATTTTTAGGCCATAAAATTTACGCTACTATCAAGCCAATATTTTTTTTATTTTTTACTCTACTAAATTTACGTTACTATTAAGCCAAAAAATTTTGTTAAAAAATTTACGATATCATTGGAATTTTTTGTATGCTCTACTGTTTTCAATTATCATGTTGGACTATTATACATTTGTTCAAGTGTTTATCTTAACAACAATTTTATTAATCCCTTAAAAAAAATTATATTAATCCAAAATTAAGCCAAATTGATTGTTAGTATTCAGCATTTAATAAATACATCATTGTTTAATATTATAATAAATTATAAAGGGTAAAAAAGGATTTTAGAAAAAATAGTAAGGGTAAAAGTGGAAGAAAAAACAATAAGCTATAAGCTCAAACGCTACTTGAAATAGCTTCTGAAAAATAGCTTATAAGCTCGCGAAATAAGCTATAAACTCATGGTGAAAAAGTGTTACCAAACAGAGTTTTTTTTGTCAAACGAGCTTATAAGCTATAAGCTAATAGAGATGTCTTACCAAACATTGTAGCATTTCATAGACTTATTTTTTAGGATTTAATATAATATTTTAAAAGGTCTCTTTTTGTTTAACAGGCAAAAATGAAATATATTAACAACATCAATGTCGCATCTCCAACACAATACGTAGTATGTTTAAATGTCGATATTTAATGTGCCAAATAAGAAAGCGTTTTTTGACTTTTCATGAATTGATTATACAACTTCAATGCAATAAATACTATATAATTTTCTTTTTTTTTTAGTATCTCTATTATAAACATTTCCCTTATTTTATTTTGATAGTACACGTGGCAAGTTTATATTGAAAGGTGCATTTAATGTTTTTCTATCAACCAATTAGAATGAATCATGACTCATAATTTTTGTATTAACCAATCAAAATAGATCATGACTCATTTCATAAGTGCATGTGACATTTTCACATTCTACATCTCATTTAATGTTTTCTTATCATCCAATAAAATTGAATCATGTCTTAGTTATTTTTTATTAGCCAATCAAGATAGACCATGACTCATTTAGTTTTCATCAACCAATCAAAATTGATCATGCCATGATTTCTCTCTCTATATATAGACACTTTGTTTTTCATTATTTTCATGTGTCTCTTCCCCCCATAAATTTTTTCGTTAAAACAAGTATTTTCTGTGTTTTAAAAGCATATAAGTTTAATCACTTGGTTATAGATTATGGGGTTGATTTTCTTTTTTATTTGTATCTAATTGTTTATTACTAATGCTACTTTCTCAGGGTTCCATTAGAGCATTTGTCTACGTTCTACGACTTCAAGATGTTCAACGTCAACAATATAATTTTCAGTCAAGACAATGTTTTGTATTTGAAATAGAATCAAGATGTTAGAGTTTAGATACCTTAGGTTGATTTTTAATGAATTGATATGTCGAAAAGCTAATCTCAATATTGATTTAGCATTTATCTATATTTATTTTATGAATATTTGTCTTGCACAATTGGTATATTACACATGAAATCTTATTTGATGAATCTTAATTGATGCTTTTAAACACATCTCTGGACATGTTAAACATCATCTTAAAGGTTGCATACAATTGGTTTACATCATCTAAGTTGGACAAACCTTTTTTAATAAGAAGACATTTTAACATCATCCTATTTTATTATGTCTGCTTTTCACTTATCATAGTTTCTTCAATAGAATGTATCAAAAGCTTCAATAAGCCATCAAGCAATAATCATGGTTTCTTTTTTATTTCTTTTGACCAGATAAAACACAATGCTTTAAGTGTCTCTTATCTTTTTTATTTGACAATCAATATATGATTTGTTCTACTTTAATTTATCAATGAGATAGTTACTATTAAATAATTTTTTTTGATGGAACTATTTAATAATATTGTTAATTTTGTTATCTACCATTTATTATAAGTAGCTTCCATTTTCAAGCTATTTCACGCACCATTTCAATAAAAAATTGTATTTTTTTAATCCTGTCTTTTTTTTGTGATAGGCAAACAGAGAGGTTAGGTATCACAGAGAAGCTGAAACATCCCAACTAAGTTGGCACCCAACAGCAACTCCCATCCTTTACCGCCTCTCTAATACGTAATATTATTAAAAAAAAAAGGGGGGGAAACTGTACAAAGGAGGGGGACTAAGCCAATACCCTCAAAACAAAGCAGAAATAAAACAGAAAAAAAAATGATCTCACGTAAAATGAATGTTTGTCCTGAATCATGTCTTTGATGACAATTTTTTCCATTGTTGAATTCTTGAACCTGAAGAGATAGTGGGTAGAAGTTCAAGCGCAAAGGAGGAAGAAGGAAAGTTTTTTTCTCTTCTGAGTTAAATTCCAATATTAATTAATAATAAATATAACAATTTGTTGAAACGGTAGCAAGTCATGAGGTAAAATTAATGGAGGATGTGACAACTTTTTTATTGGTGTGTGTTAGAGGAGTGTGTTAGAAGGTGTGACCCTAACATTCCTCTTGGAGTTCTTTGATTTAACAAAAGCATAAATAAAGTTCATCATATTCAATAAAAACAAAACTTCTTGCTTCAACAATCCTGTCCACTTTCACTTTTTTTTAAAGGAGCCTAGTATAGATTTGAACAGTCGTGTAATAACTAATAACACTCACAATATCGAGTTTTTTTCCTTAGGAAGTTGAAAGATACTAAGGTTATTTATGTAATTTACTTAGTTTAGTAGCGGGTATGGATATCCGCGGGTGCAAATAACATTAAATTCACATTTGTCTTAATTAATTAGCCGTTTATTTTATCCATGAATATCCATTTAGGTATCCACTCCGTGTCCGGAGCAGATTTTATCCGCTGGTATCCACAGGTGCAGTATTTTTTGCCATCCCTAGTGTCAACATTAATTCCTTGTGTATACTGCAGCTGTCAACCTTTGTTTAGCCTAATTATTTGCATTCTTCCAATTATGTATAACATCATTGCTGCTATATATGTTGATGTATATTGATCATTGTAAATATGCACCAAACCCATTTTTCAATATGTAATCAGAGCAAATTGATCCAAAAAATGCTAAGTTAGAGATTAAGATCCATACCTCCGATGAAAGTAAAGTTCAGTAACTCTCACCCTAAATTCACTTAATTATCTTAGCTCCTCGGACAATCCAGGAACACCAGCTATTCTCGATGGAGAAAATTATCGAACGTGGGCACACTCGATGAAAACGCGCTTCGTGCAAAAGATGAAGCTAGCTTTCATTGATGGGACAATCAAGAAACCTGGAAAATAAACAACATACTATCCCAATTAGGAGAGGGAAGATTCAATGGTGATGGCTTAGATTACAAACTATATTGATCTAAAGTTACAAAGCAATATTTCGCTGGTGATGATAGCACGAGATGTCTGGCTTGATCTTGAAGAGCGTTTTCCAAACAAATTCACCTAGGATCCACCAATTATGGCACAACCTATGCTTGATGCAGAAAGAAGATGACTTGGATGTAACATAATTTTACACCAGTTTCAAAGGTGTTCTTGATGATTTAAACGAGCTTCAGCCTTTGCCTGAATGCACATGTGGTGCATCAAAGGAGCTGATGCAAAGAGAAGAAGAAGGACACCTTCACTTATTCCTTGGAAGCCTCAAAGAAGTGAAATGATACTATTCAAAGAACTTTGATACTATTCAACCAGCAAAAATCAGACACCTGAGTGGGCGAGTGAATCGATTCAAATTTTGCAATACACGAATTTGAATCGAATCAACAACTCTGACCAAAACACACGAGACCATGAGTGAACAGTGAACTGATTCAAGTGTTCCAAAGCAACCATTTGAATCAAATCAATGTCACAGACAAGGAATTTTTTGAGAAAATTTGGATAACAACGAACACCTAACTTGATACCAATGCAAATGTTCATAAACAAATTAACACAAAACATTTGTTGGTTATTTGATGAAATATAATGGTTATAACAAGAATGAACAAAGAGAAAATATGATGCAAAAGGCATGTATGTTATTTAGCAGGAAAGACTGGTGTACTTATACAGCCATAAGGAAAGTAGAAAGGCAAATATGTTGCCACTAATTAACATAATTGATGCCTAAATAAAAAGAAATCAAATCAGCCACTTAATCTTTATTGCCTAGAATTTAGGAGAATTAAAACTGACTGAGAAGCTTCAAGGGTCATTCATTAAACAACATCAATCTAACAAACATTATCAAAATTTAAACTAAGCAATTAAAGGAGCAACTACATAGATCGTGTCCTCTCTCTCATTCCTGGAGGCAGTTATTAGCCTTGAAAGCAGGGATCGTGGGTTTGTGGCGTCATTGTCCAGTCTCAATATGTTTTGACTCATTTATGAGCCTTTGAGAACCCACTTTCTGAGTTAGTGATTTTGAGAAAGAATCAGCTCCCTCGTATGGCTTTTCTAGCATTGCATATCCTCCACTCGGCTGAAGGGTCTCCTCACCTAATTGTTCAATTGTCTATTTGCCAAATTCGGCTAACAAGATAATTATTTTTAGGTATAAACAATATTAAATTTGTGTATGGTTATTATTGTTTTACAAGTTTACCATGCATAAAAGAGAATTAGTTTATATTTTTATGCCAATATTTATTACATATTATAGAAAAAGATGTAACATAATTAAAGGGATGTAGGTAAAAAAATAAGTAATACACTTGAAAATTTAAAAGAGATCTTATAAAAATGAACAAAGAAAAATTTGATGTTCTATATTTATGAACTAATGTAGTGTTATAGTATCACATACACCTCATTTTATGGAGTCAAATGATTACACAATCCAGCAATCTAACACACTGGGCATCAAAATTAATTACATAGTAAATCAACAATTACATTTTTTAATTATAATATGAACCCTCTACAAGAGTTAATCACATTTATTGTAATCAGAAGTTAATCTAAGAAGAAGCCACAGCAGGTTCAGTTGAATTTGCTTCAACTTCACTAAGCAGCTTCAATATTTCTTCTCTCTTAGCCACCAAAGCCTGCATTTTGGTGTCTAATTTTTCAAGCTTTTGCTTAAGTATTGCTGGATCCTTCTTATCTTCAGGGTTCTTCTTCTTTTTCTCTTTTCCACCTTCTTCATTTTCTTCCTTGTTTTTCTTCTTCTTATCCTTAGATTTTTCTTCTTTTCCACTTGCATCCTCAGTTTTCTCTTTCTTTTCCTTCTTCTCGATTTCATCAGCATGGTTTTCTTTTTCTTCAGTTCCTCCCATACTTGAAATAGATTGTGTTTTTATTTCCTGTGAAAACCAATCAAGTTAAGCTTGTTTAGATGTGGTTGAAAACCTTATGTTTATATTCATTTTGATTTTTCTATTGCAAACACATGCATTCATTTTAATCATTCAAAATAATTAACAGCTTCACTATAAAATTTCATAGTTTATTTTCCTTATGGTGTGTTTTACCACTTTTATTTATAATTTGCTAAAATACCTCCTTCTAAAAAACAAATGTACACGTTAACAAATCTCTCTCTTTTTTGTAAAAAAAAACAAATCTCTCTCTTTCTTTCAAAAGAAAATAAAAAGTTTCTTTCTACATTTAACACATTCATTGGTTCGGTTTGGTTTTCTTCAAAAACCGAACCATGCACACCTCTTGTATCTCATATAAACTAAGTTGAAAACAAAAAATACAAGTGTATAATTAAAAAAAAAAGTTTATGACAATTAAATCAACAAAGCAATTAGGCACAAGTGGCTAATGAGATAAATCAAATAAAGAATCGTTCGAGAGAGCCTGTGTTCAATGAAGGGTGAACACAAAACAAAAAATATGCAGACAATTGAAGAATATAGTTGAACTAATCAAACAAATGAAAGAATGTATCACCTGGAGGCTGGTCTCAAAATATTCTTTGTGGCAAAGATTGCAACTTCAAAATTGATTAATCAAATTGCATAGCAGCTTCAATTTGTATGGAATTGGCAGAGCCCAAAAACCAAATCTCCATCACTAATTTTCATGACCAAAACAGTTTAAGCGAGAAACACTAATACCCGTACATAATTAGTTCCATTATTTGAAATTATAGCATTTCAATTAATAGTTACTGGACCCTAATTATTTGCTGTTTTTAACTTTAATAATTGATGGTGATTGGTTTTTAACTGTTTCTATCATATGTGTGGTAATAATTGAGTACATGCAACGGGTAGAGTAAAAATCTACGGTATAGGTGCAAATATGAACACAAGTAATTACAGATACCCCCTTATTCACCTTGAAAAATGTGAATTCTAACCATCAGATTATTTGAAAAAAAGTAATTACATGGTTAACTTTTTTTTGAAGAAAATTACATGCTAAACTGAAATGATATACGTGTGCTTTAGTAAAAAAAGAATATTGTTACATGAACACCCTTTATTCCCGTACACTCTTGTACACCCTATGCATTGGGAAGAGAAAAGAGGGGATGAAAGAAAAAATGTGTTTGTGTGGGGTCCACATGGTCACATGTCAGATTTTTGTGTGGGTGTTAAGGGGTGTATTGCCACCTAAATATGTTTATGTATCATAGCTCGTAAAAAAAATATAAATATTTTTACTTTAGTTATATAGTAAAGCACCAATGAAAGAGAAGAGAGAATTATACATAACCCGAAAGTGTAACCATTTATGTTATTGAGGTGATATTAGACTTGGGTCACCCCAAAAATCAACGGTACAAATAGTAATTAAAGGTTATACATAATGGTGAAAACGGAAAAGCTACTTTTTCAATGTGTATATGCATGTTTCTATTTTCTTTTGCAAATCTTACAGACCACTATCATGTGAATACTGACGTGCTCCTTCATAATTGTATACCATCACCATCACTCGGTACAAATAGTAATTAAAAGTTATACATAATGGTGAAAACGGAAAAACTACTTTTTCTATGTGTATATGCATGTTTCTATTTTCCTTTGCAAATCTTACAGACCACCATCATAATTTCATAATTGTATACCATTAGCATCACTTGGTACAAATAGTAATAAAAGACTATACATAATGGTGAAAATGGAAAAACTAATTTTCCAATGTGTATATGCATGTTTCTATTTTCCTTTACAAATCTTAACTGATCGTAAATCAACAATCGAGATCGATTACTATATAAAAACACGTGTTTTTCCTTATTACCGGGAATCTAGATCCAGACAGCGAGCTAAAAACATACCAAGAACAGTTGCGAAACCAAGTAACCTAAAACAAAAACAAAAACAAAAACAGATACAAAACCAAACAACCTAAAATTTTTCATTATTTTATTTGAAAGAGTTTAAACAAATTATACAAAGCAACCTATAAATATAGTAGTTAACTAAATAAATAGTAAATACAAACTGATTATTTACACATAATAATATTTATAATATGTATAGACTACCAAATGTGTATGAAATTATGACAAAGTATGAAATGGCTGAGCCTCATGTGCAACCTTAATGAATACATCTTCCAATGTGGTGTCAGCTAAACCCCATGCAGAAACTGGGAAGTTTCTCTTTGCAGTTTCAACTGCTTGGAATACATTAGATATTTTAACCTCATCTTTTGGTAGCTCAAACTTTTGAGTTCCTGAGATATGGTAAATCTTCTTAGCATTTGGGGAGAGTTGTTGTACCAATTTCTCAACATTTGTTTCATGATCAATAGATGTTGCCATTGAGAATACATAAGTTCCTCCATATCTTCCTTTCAGCTATGATACAACAAACACAAATGTTAATTGGCAGTAAATGAACTAACAGTGAAAAGAATTAATGAAAATAGAAAACTAAGAGGCCTATAGGAAGACTAAGGGCATGTTTTGATTGAGTTATTTGAGTTTATCTTCTAACATAAGCACTTGTGTGACTGTTTGGGAGAGCTTATGACATGTCCATAAGTTGTTTTCAGCTTATTTCCATAAGCTCTCTAAGATAACTTAGGAAAACAACTTATAGCTTATATGAAAGCAGTTTGACTTTATTTTATCTTTTATTACAGCAATAGCTTATACACGAGCACTTATAAACACCTGATTCAGCTGTTTATCGAAACAGGTCTAAGTACTCACCCTTATTTATAATGATACAAGACTACTAATCCTAACCGAATAGAGAAATAATCATGATAATATAGCGAAGTAATATGAAAACTACTCAATTTGGTGTAAACCAAATCGATGTATATTCAATCAATGTAGTGTAGACAAGAGGTTTTCCGACACGGAGGAGCTATTATTATTCACGGAGGAGGAAGCTCTCTGGTGAGGTTACAGGGTAGACTCAATAGGAGAGTCGGTGGAAAAGTGGTTAAAAATGTGTCTTGTCCTCGTTGTGGCGCAAAGCCACCTTTGTATAGAGGAGCCTAGCCATAACTGACTTCGTACAACCCGGCGAGGAAGGTGGGAGTTAGAGATCATATCAACGGTCCTGATTGATAGAGCCGCGCTCCAATGCGGTAAAGAGTACAGGAAATCTTCTGTCCTCTCTCATGTGGCGAGGATTATAGGTTATTGGACCGCCATGTATTAGGCTGGTGACGTGGGCTGAGGCTCAACCCGGAAATCTGAATAAAATAAACTAATCTTATCGTATAACTCAAGATATGCTCACATAATATCAAGATATTAAGATATTTCATATATTCCAGCAAGGTGTACTTCAATCTATGGAAATAAGTCCATTGTTACTTGATTAAGCATATAATTTAATAGTGTAATTTATACCTCTTTTGGATTTCCTATACACTGAAAGCTACCGTCTACAAATATTCCTAATCGATCACATAGGACTTCTGCCTCTTCCATGGAATGTGCTGAAAAGTGTATGCAAACAAGATTTATTATCAATCTATATGAAGAGAGAACATACTGATACTGTGATGAAATAAAATAACAAACTAAGCAGATATATCAAAGGCTTGCAGAACATTTTGGTACCTCAAAATATACAACTTTGGTGGAATTTAATGAAAAATGCAACTGAGGTGTCTATGCTGAAAGAATAGAATGATGCAAAGAAGGTAGAGTTGAGCATTATCAACAAAAGTGGTACATGGGAACTCACTGAGATCCAATGACAAAAATGTAATAGGAGTAAAATGGATATACTAAAAATAGAATCCGGATGATCAAATCACAAGCACAAAGCTAGAGTTATTGTGAAGAGATATTCTCAAATAGCTAGAGTTGATTAAAGTGGTACATTTGTGCTTGTTGCTTGCTAGGTATGAAACAAACTGGTTAGTCGGTCCTAAAGATTTAACAAGGATGCTTAAAAAACTAGACGAGGGACTAACAAAATTATGGCTATTTTGAGGTACTGAAATACTCATTTACTAGAAGCAGATATATAACAAAATATATGAATAGGTAGGATCAAATTACTCTTGAATTTACTTTTTATCATTTGGTGTATTTCAATATTTATAGTGCTTAATAAGCAGTGTAACTATGTTTAAAGTTAATCTAAGTGTAACTTGATCCCTTCTCATAAATTAATTCAACAACTTGGTAATGTTTTAAAAACCATGAGGGAGAAAAAAATTACTAGTGAGAATGATCGCACGGTCCTGTTTTGCACGATTAACAACATTCCATAAGTTCTTTCTTGATGCAGGGTCTAATCCAGTACTTGGTTCATCCATATAAACAACCTTAACAAAATTTCCAATAACAGAATTAGAAAACATGGCACAGATATTCAAAAGCAAAGTAATTTCATAGAACAGGTTGAATTGATAAAGAAACATACCCTAGGATCTCCGATTAATGAAATTGCAACACTAAGCCTCCTCTTCATTCCTCCACTATATTTTCCAGCTTTTTTATCAGCAACCCCTCCGTGAAAAAGGTTTACACTTTTCAATGATTCTTCCACCGCCTGCAGCATGTTAAATTTTCTTAAGCCGGGTCTTATATACTAAACAAATGCTATAGGGACAGGTTCAATTTATGTCTACACTGCAATCTTGTCATCTATAGATCCATGCCGCCTTAACAGAAAAATACGCCACAAACTATTCGATAGGGAGAGGACATAAACTAGTCTAAAGACATGGACACTGTTAAATTTCATCTAATATTCGGCGTTCCATACACTTTAGTCATTAAGATATTACACAAGAATTGTACATTTCAAAACATTTATAAAATAATAATTGTGTTAAAGACAAGTCCCGATCTATTTTTCTAGTTTTCCGCACTAGAGATTTTTCAAACTTCAACTTACTTGTGTTAAGGCGGAACCTTTAAGATTTTTAAGTCTTCCATAAAAGAGTAGGTGCTCTCTTCCTGTCAAGATTTCCCACAGCAAGCTAAAATACCAAAAGGAAAAAATTATATACAATTTCTCAACTGCTATAACTTTAAATTTAGAAAAACATATAAACTAGATGAAATTCCAGCTTACTCGTGCTGAGGGCATACACCGATGCTAGTATATATTCCATTCATATCGGTTCTTATGTCAAGACCTTGAACAAAGGCTGTACCTGAGGTTGGCTTTGTAAGACCTATCATCTGTAAGCATTACCAGATGGTATGATTAATGAATTAAAGAGAAAATAAGTCAAAGACAACAAAAGCATTGATATATGACATCTCATCGATTAAGAGTAAATTATCAATTTAGTCCTTATAATTGTAGGTCTCTATCAGTTTTGTCCTTGAAATTACCAAAAGTTCTATAATGATGAATGAATTTAAAATTGGTCAATCATATTAATGCTTCTCAAACAATTTTAAGGATTAAATTTACCGGTCCAACATGACATATATCGAACATTATCTATTTAAGGGACAATTTTAGAGACTAAATTTACAATGTCCTACAATTTCATAGATTGAATTGGTGATTTACTTAACGATTAACAAATTGACAAGTTTCACTGATACTCTTTGCAAGGTTAAACTCATTATTTTCTCTTATATGAGTTCAGGAAAATGAATGGAATCCTCAAATCCTCGGATTATATTTTGTTATACGTAAGGAACAGTGGCGGAAAAAAGGGCAATGAATGTTTGAAAAAGAAAATTATATTGTTGATGTAAATAAACTTTAACCAACCATGCTGATAAAAGAAGTCTTCCCAGCACCATTGGGACCAAGCATTCCAAAGCATTCTCCTTCAGGCAAAGCAAGGGACAACTCTTTCACTGCAAATTTCTCCGGGTTACCATCCCTTCCTGGATAAACTTTGCTCAGTTTGTCACAAACAATTGCATGATTCATAGTAGGTTCAAGTAGCAGCTGCTCCACCTTCTCCATCTAAAGTGTAAATGAAGACAAAGTAACACATCAATGATACAGTTTTACTATTCCATTTGGATTTAGGTTTCTATCGGAAGGTGTGTGTGTTGAGGTAACATCATTCGTTAAATTTAAAATACCGATGAGTGAACTCTACCAGATAATAGAGATCAGGTTTCTTGGTTTCTTAAACAAGTAGAAACACAAAATACATATACAATGCAAGCAAAACTGACCTCTTGGTGAATATCTGCTTTCTCGGTCATAACAAAAACTTTAGATCCTTGCCTTTGGAGACTAGGCTTCCGAAAAGATGAACTACGTTTTTTCTGAAATCCTTTCAAGAACAAAAGAGGACTTTTCCAACTTCCTGTTGATAAAACTTGATCGATGTAATAAGCGAAGAACAAAACTAATAGCCACTCCAAGAACATGATAATCAAGACCTCTTTCATGCCATTTGTGCTATCATTGAGATCTTCCCACCGCATACCATGTGTCCCCATAGTATCTCCAGTAAAAGACGATTGTGAAAATTCATATAACCCACGATATAAAGCAAACCCAGGATATAACTCCATAAAAATGATCCACCCTCCTGAAGAAATTGTACAAGCAATCAAAAGTACAAAAGAAAGGTTAGCCAACATGTTAACACATGACACAAATAGACGTCTCACATTAAACGAAAGTTGATAAAAATTTCTCGACACAATGATCGTATTAGGATGTTAGATAAAAATTGCTCGACACAATGATCACATTAGCATGTTGTGATATGTGGTAGGTGCAAATTCAAAACTAGTTCCTTTAAAACCTTTGGCCAGGTAGTATATCATTTCTCAATTATTTGACTTACTTGGAAACGATGTATCTTGAATAAAAAATTGGAAAAGAAAACCAGCTAATAGACCGGTGCCAAAAACACCTATGTATGCAATCACTGCCATTACAACAGAAAAAAAAGTTAGTGATCAGATTTGATAGCAAACTAAAAATAAAAATCATAATATAGCTTATCTATCATCAAACCTGTAGCGGTCTTAACATTTGAAAACAGCGAGGCCAATAAAAATGCCATCGAAATTTGTAAGTTTATATAGATGAAATAAAACACAAATTGGATGCTGTAGTCATTCATTGTGAAGAATTTTAGTCCTGAAAAAGAAAACAACAGCATTGAGGGGAAACAGAAAATACCAAAATGAAACAGAAAGCAAGAGAATAGTTTACTGGTTGCATCCATACCTATGACTGAGCCAAATATCACAAAACACAACATGTAGATAATTGATATGGCAAGAAAATAACTGTAAGAAATAATCCAATATGGCCCATCACCGAGACCATGCATTTTCATCATGATTCTTAAATTTTGTTGCTTCTCATAAACTAATGATGTGAGGACAACCTACATCAACATATAAACACGATCAGAGAAATATACTAGAAAGTCCAGTAGATAGATTTACATGGTTACACCACATAAAAAGCTATTACGTGAAGAATTGAGAGAGATGCGAGCAACACTCGCTCTGACACTCTTTCCAACACTCCCCGCCTAATCGGATAAATTCACATATGTCTCACTACTTTGAAAATAGGGTAGATAATATATCTCTAGTTGCCTGGCATACATGTCACATAGGAGGTATAACATAGAAGTAGCTTCGGGAGTACAAACAATATAGGAGAATAATAAGAAAATGAATACTTTGTGTGAAGAACAGGAAAAAACCCTGGATACTAAAAAAAGAAATGTGAAATTAATCGCTGTAACACCTAGAGTATAAGTAACATTTCGCTATTGGGGTCTGCTATAAAGGGAATAGATCAGGTGGTGATTGACTGGAATTTATTCCAAATCCATATTCAACAAATTTGTCTTTAAATAAAGTGGTGAGACCAATGTGAATTTGAATTTCATTCAATAAGAGCGAAATCGAAAGAGTGTTAGAGTGAGTGTTGCTAGTGTAAGACTTTATTGAAAGAAAAAAAAAACTAAGATTTAGCCATGTAAACACATTATTTTCTTTATAGCTACAATGTAAACCCATTCAGCAAGCAATGCCAGCAATTTCCTCTCATTTCTGATAAATTGTATTGTTACAAACAACTTAGTTCATTGCAAGTATATTTACTCGCATATTTATGTACTTACAGGGAAAAGTTGCAGGATGACCCATGTAAAGAAGAGACCGCCTAAAAGAGAAGCCACGTCAAACTTTAATGGGGTCTCAGGTTTTGGCATTTCCTTTACAAACTCAAACAACATTTTGGTACCAAGTCCCAACAGAAACTGAAGGTAGGAATTTGATACCTACAAACATGTAGATACTAGATGTCAGCTCCTATCATAAATAACCTATAAGATGCATAAAATCTTAAACCCATATATTATTAAAACAAATTTGGGAAAATACACATTTAAAGGGAAACCACAACAGTTAATAGAACAACATACTTAATTAAACATCATGTTACTCTCTCACTCTCCCTAACATATTGAATAGAACAACATAATTCACACATCATGGGTTTAAGCAGCTTATGAGCTAACTACCTATTAAAGCCGAAATACACATTTTGGGTCCTAACACTATCAATTAAAAGAATAATACTGAAGAGAAAGAACAATTCAAAACCAAAGTTTGAGTGTATACCAAATTTACAGAACGAGGAATCCGCGCCAATGCAATTTTATCAAAGCCAGTGTCATTTTTATAGGTTGAATTGTACCATATACTGACATTAAATATATTCTCATTTGAATCTAGAAAATCATAACCTGTCAAAACAATATGGAAATAAGTATTTCTTTCAACATATTATGTAAAACATATCAATATAGTGATAGATCTACCTGCAGTTATCTCATTGATCTGTCTCTCTGTGTTGCCTTTTCTATAACCTTTATATAGAGCATTGTTTACCTCAGAAGAACTATTACGCCATAACCGTAAAGCCTGAGCACATCTTAACTCTATATCCAGTGGAAAACAATAAACTAGAATCAGTACAAACTTGGACATCAGATGCAAACTTTTAGCATAAGCTAACTAGAATGAAACATGACAATATGTAAAAAATTATCTGCTATGCAAACATATTCAAAATACTTTGTAGTTTGCACGAGCAATTATTGTCCTCAACGGTAATATTCTTGTCAGTGTTTCTGATGCAACACAAAAGTTACAATTATGACCTTTTGACACTAAGATAATTGTCGCAAATTCAACTTACGCCTATTTTGATAGATTTTAACTTATGGTAATGATATTATTGTCACAGATTCAATTTAGTCCTATTTTGAATATATTTTAACTTATAGGAAGTTGTCAACTGAGATAAGTATTAGTTCTTACTTCCTAACTTTTAGAAATTATTTTTTACTAGAAAAAGCTCATTTCATTTCAATGGCAATAACTTATGCAATACATGAAAGAACCTATTTCAGATAATGGCAACTAGACATAGATATGACTACCTGAGCTAACAAATGAGCAACCATATTGACTTGCCACCTAATGGGTCTAACAACAAAGTTCGGTTTTGATTGAAGGATAGCCTATAACTGAGGATAATATGATTGTACTCTAACACATCATATTTTGCAGCGGGGACACTAGCAGTTACCAGATTAGAATTGTTGTAAAAAATGACAACATTATGCATGAGTAAATCCTTGCACCTATTATTTATTTTTTCCTGTTACCATATATCTTACAAGAAAAATATGAATACAAGCAAGTCTCATTCATACCTTGCTGAATGCTAGTGGTTGATATCTGTACAGGAACGGACAATGTAGAGTTCTTTCCGCACTGACTTTGTAGATAGTAAATGGGAAGCTCTGAAAAGAAAGCAGGCTCCAGAAAATTGGTGTACTCAGTCTCTGATGACGATCCCTATAACATTATGATGGTTGCCCCATCATCCGTGTTCACAAAGAAAGAACACAGTAAGAGAAGACATATGCACAAAGTTGATAGTGAAGATTCAAAACTATATATTAACGATATTGAGAATCAACATTAGAGAAAAATGTGGATAAACAGTTTGATTATATCAAAATAAACTAAGGTATAATACATATTTACACCTAAGGATAACAGTATATATTTTCACATGAGAAAAAAAAAGGGAGTGTAATTTGCTCAAAATTAAATAACTATCGACTCACCAAGACATTTGTCGCGAAACTATCCATAACATTTGAATTATCTATATCAATGGTACTTGGGATCATATTTCTCGACAAGACTGTAAAGAGAAAAACAGGATTAAAAAGACATGAAACATCTAAATAAGTAACATAAAAACATGCCATCAGTTGTACAGGAAACCATGTGGACCGTAATGTCTTATTCAAACTATGTTGCCCTTAAGCAGGATTCGTGTTTGGGGGGCTGTGGACCGTCGTATCAGGATAGGCTCTAAAAGCACATTCATTTAGGATAAGGATAAATATTAAGGATAAGGGTGCCACTAGAGCAGCATGTGGGCGCCCTTATTCCTTAAACAGATGAAGCCGGGTTTCTGGGCAAGATACCTGGATAAGGATAAGCCTTATGCGCCCCTCCTTATAGGAACTGATCGGCTAAAGCTCAAGAAAAAAGGCTCTCAGGTTGTTGCGACTAAAGAGGACCAGAAACAAATAGAACTCCTGGGATCATTCCCAAACCATGACCTAACTAGATATAGAAAACCTATGAGATTTGGCTTAATCACAGGATAAGTTCTCATATTGTACTCATGGCTAGTAAGAAAGATGAAAAGATGCAATTAAATTGAATAAACACTCAATTTAATCCTTCAAATATCATTCTATCTCTCACTTATTTTCTAAAGTTAATGAAAACTGAAGTATGTTAAAACTCATCTCATTAGTCTCTAAAGTAGTAAAAGTCCACATTCTATTACACCTGACATCTTAACAACCTACGTAGTTTCATATATTTCAGTAACATACTTTAAAGTGACAAAGTAATACCAGAGAAACAAAATTGAGAGTTTATTCAATTGAATTTAAAAGGGCGATAAATGTATTTGATTCTGCTATATAGTATGTACCTTCTCCGAAAGACTGATTAGTACCAGTGAAGAGCATAGTGAGGGGACATGAGCCATTGGTTCTGCACGACGGGTTTGGAAAATCAGAAAATGGAAGAAAATCCGTTCTAACAGCGCGGTATCGTGGATCAGGCGTTTGCAATAAAGGAGGCCATTCCGTAGGGTTAGTAATAGGACAAGCGCCAACTTGGTCAAAATCTGAATATTGAACCCCACATTCATTTTCCACGCATCCACACTTATATTTGGCCTTATCAAATTGATTATTGATAAGAGTTTGAATTAGAACCAGCAATATACACAGCACAAATGGGAACAAGATCAGCCTAATGTTTGTCTTCACATTTCTTTTCTGAAAAAATTATGTCATATGTGTTAAGAAACATCAAGTAGCACATTGAGACTATGCAACACACTTCATATCATGGTTACATTCATTTAATTACTTTTCTCAAATTATTATCAGTGTCGACGTGTCAGTGGTAATATCATGTTCCGTGTCTGTGTTAGTGCTTCATATCGTTCAATTCAAGACTCTCGACGCATTCTTTCATATTCATGACTAGACATCTAAAGCTTGACTTTTACGATCCAATATCATGTAACCTAATAAATTTTAGATATGTAAATGTAAACTTTGGATTCAACCTAACTTGTCTTTACAAATTCATTGAAATCGTAATTGGGCCTAACACAACCTACAAAACCGGCTTGTGGGGTGAGGATTGCCCCACTATAAACACATGTCCAGGCCATATTTTGTCTGATGTGGGACTGTTTAACACATATCACTAATAAGGTAAAGGATATGTATCACTTATGAAAATATAGTAACAAACTTCACACATTTAAGTACCAAAATCATTGTTTACTCTAATATTTTTGCGTAAACAACCATTTTGATCATCAAATGTGTGAGACGTTGCGACTATAGTCCCTATATATTCTCTTGCGAACTTTGAACACTAGTCGAAACAACTAATAATCTATCTCTACTACTAACTCATTTTAGAGCTTACAAGTTTGATAACTCAAGAAACACAGAGAGAGAGAGAGTAACCTGGAAGGTTAAGTTCTTCCTAAGAAGCGCGTTTGCTTGAGTCCAGAAGCTGGCAGGTTCGTTGGTTCTGTTTGTATTTCTCATGCTTTGCTTTCTATATTTTTCTTTCTTCCAACACACTTCTTCAACTTTTGAAAACTAACTCTCAGATTCATAAACCCGTTTATATTATATAATGGAGGATACAATTTGGAGAGAGATAAACACATAAAATAGATAGTGGATCCTACTATTAAGTGAGTCCGACCATCATTAATTACTTTTTAGTTTTTCGAAATTTTTTGTGTCTATATTTCTTCAAATAGATGAAATGGAGAGAATAATAAACGGAGTGGATGTTAACTCCCTTTTAATAGTTGGTTTTGACTGTTTTTTATTGTGTGGGTTATATCTAAGTGCAACTTGCAGAAATTGTCAAAGTGTATTGAGCCGCAATAAGTGACAAAATATTCCAAAAAATGTATTTTAATGACTAACTCAAAAGTTGAAAGAAACCTTATAAGTGGGAACATACTAACATTATATTTATACCTGTCCGTCTTTTAATGATTTCGTCTTTTAATTTTTCATTCATTTTTGTCTTTTTGTTTTATTTTCATATGAATTTTTAAGAATTAAATTTAAAATTCATATAGAAACATGAATGAAGAACCACAAGTTTGAACGCTATAAAACTCGTATTAAAATAGGTTGTTAACTTATGCCCATAAAACATAAGTTAAGGAGCTTAAAATATAATTAAAAAATATAGTAAATTTTATGTTGAAACTTTTGAAAATTTTAAAATATTAAATACACAATTTTTAATAAAAATTTCAACATTTAACTTCTTAACTTAATACCTTAAGACACAAGTTATCATTTTCTATGAAAATAAAACCATAGATTTTAATATTGAAAATTCACATGTTAATCGACTGAAACAACGTAAAGTAATTTTACCAATCTTTTGAAAGTTGGTTTGAGTGTTTGACCATATAATAATACCTTGAGTTTCCTTCCTAGTTCTTATTGTATTGTAGGGTCACTTTCATATCATGTGCACACGAACTTGCCTTAACTTCTATAGACACGGCTGGATTTTAGTCTTCCCATTATATCCTTCTTTAATGACCGCAATGCCCTCCTACCCTTTCAAGTTCTTTCAATTCACAATCCAACTAAAAATTATTTAAGCATCCATTCATGCATGATACATGTGAATTAAAAAAAATTTATTTGAAAAAATGTGAATTAATTATTTAAAGTATATATTAATTAATTCTTTTCTTTTTCATATTTTTTTTCATTTATGTGTATGTGCATTTAAATTGATTTTATTTAGACTTCACTTGTGAACAAACAAATGTATATTTATCATAGGTGGATATATTAATTTTTTTCCATAAAATATTATAATCTTGTTGGAGTTTACAAAAGATCCATTTTTTTAGTGGACATAAGATCAAATATATGAGTAAATGATTGTTTGAAATTGTAAACAGCCATCATTTTAGTTCATAAATTTTTTTCTTAAAATATTTTAATCTTACTTGTTGGAGTTTACAAAAGATCAAAATACTCCAACAATATTACATACAAACAATAAACAACTATGTAATCCCTCAAAAAAAAAACTATGTAATAGAATTAAACTAACGTATTCCAATTTACAACAGTTTGTTGAAAATATGATATAAGTTTATGTTATGGACTCCTCAAAAGCATATGCTTGCCGGCCCAATTTAACATTGGGTCAATAGGTTGATTCAATGAATACACACTCCTTGTAGTGTCGACTGATAAAATCCTCGTTGAATGCGCCTCCGTTGATTTTAAGGAAGCAAGAGTCAAATTTTTAAAGGCGACTGCACCAAAAGCAGATGCACACAAGATAAATTATTGCAGGTTTCACAAATGTCACAGTCACACGACCGACGATTGCATTCATCTCAAGGATGCAATCGAGATCCGCATACAACAAGGAAACTTGAGGCAATATAAAAAAATTCATCAGCTGAAAGAGTCAAATTTTTAAAGGCGACTGCACCAAAAGCAGATGCACACAAGATAAATTATTGCAGGTTTCACAAATGTCACAGTCACACGACCGACGATTGCATTCATCTCAAGGATGCAATCGAGATCCGCATACAACAAGGAAACTTGAGGCAATATAAAAAAATTCATCAGCTGAAAGAAAAAGAGTTGAATATCCCTTTTTGAAGAAGGAGAGCGAAGGGACCAGAAGACTTCTCATCCTTCCCTAAAGATCTCGAGGTAACCCCTTATACGAACACCTGGAAACAAAAACCTTTTGCTCATGTTATCACATGGGGAGGAATAACCTCTACTACAATAGGCATCATCAAAAGGATACTTGAGGGGTTATTGAGCATCATCCAACACGATGTCGCTTCGGTCTGATCTGATGACGGCCTCCCTTGGTGTTCTATGATGACGAATTACTAACAGAGCACAAAATGTTGCTATACCAGTGCCCATGCACGCATACATGGCAAACTTTGATGCCTACAAAATCCTTTTCAACCAAGGAGCCTCTTGCGACACCATGTATATCAGTCTATTCAAAACTCTCTAGCTGACGAAGAAAAATATGGTCCCCTATGTTGGATCCGAGCTTTATGGATTCAACAGCTCCTCAACTAAACCCTGGAGGTATCTCGAGCTCCTAATCACTTTTGGAGAAGGAGAAGCAAGAAAAATAGTGAAGGTACAATTTTTGGTTTATGGGTTGTAAGTCCCTTTACAATTGTATCATCTGAAAGCCAATGTTAGCTGCAATGGGTACCGTTTCTTCAACTACCCACCTCAAAATGAAATGTCATGCCAGGAATGATATATTTGCTACACTGCATGGAGATGTCAAAGCTACTTGAATATATTTCCTCAAGGCGAACAAAAACCAAAGCTCGCTCTGTGTTTCAAATTCCTTCTAATGGTAAAGAGAATAAGGTTGTTGGCAACGAGACCGAGGCTAATCTTATATAGCTTAAATCAAGGTTCAACAAGATGAATCTGAGAAAGCAAAAGAAGAAGAATCCATTTGACCGAGAAACCTAAAGGGCCATCCTTGATGGTGATTTCGAGTTGATCCCCTTCGATCAAGATATACCAAAGAATGTCAAGATTGGGAAGGAACTCTCTGAACTCATTCGAGCATAGCTCATCGCTTTTTGATTAGTGCATCAATTTCACCTTTCTTGTGCCAAATTTGATCATTCATTATTTGAGCTTAAAATTAATGGATGTTCTAGCAACCATATACTTTGCAATGTCTCCATAAGCTCCTTTTTTTCGCCTTTGATTTGGGTGGAAATTTTTTCTATTTTCATCTCTCTCACTATCAATATTTAGAAAAATATAACCGATCATTGAATCGGTGGAGGTAATGATTGAGGTCCGAAGGTTCAACCGGATCAACTACGATCAAATCAATAACAATTACAAAATATTTTCAACCTTTCAAATATTATAAAATATTAAACAAAATATAGTGTAAGAGTTTAATGATGGTGGTGGGTTAACACTTGTTTACACTGATTTTTGGTAAACAACCGCTGGTTTAAAAATAGTTACTTGCAAGATCAACCAGTAAATCTTAAGGACATATTGTGCTTTTACCTTTCCAGAAATTCATGATTGTTCTTCAATAATGTTAAAAGATATTGGAGATGGTTATCGAATTTAACTTAGTCAAATCCGTCGAAGTCACTTTCGAAGTATAAGTAAAAAGTATTGCTTGAAATAAACAAGTAAATTGCAAAGATACTTAAGAAAATAAACTTAAATTGCATTGATTGAATGTAAATTGGCACACATATTCATACATTGCAACTTGTGACTCGTTTCTCTCTTGAATGCGGATAGTTTGAGTGTAAGTTTTTTGTATGATTGGATTGTGACCCCTTTCTCTTGCGAAAAACTACTATTTATACTAATAGAAAATAACTACCTACATAGAATTTGAAACTATAACTACTAATATCGAACAACAGATATCTGTTCAACTCGAATTTCAAACACACGCTCCCTGGATGTATCCATTGGCTCGACTTTATCCAAAACAAACCGTTTTCGACATACTTTGCCTGTCGAACCAAAACACGTGCTCCGAATACTTCCAACAAGTCTAATTTCGACTAAGTATCTAAGAATAACAACATTTATTTCTTCAAGCACAAAGTCAACCTTAGTCTGACCGCATTTAATTCTTCTTTTTGAAAAGACATGCTAACAAATTGCCCCCCAGAAACATCATTTTCGATTTTATCCCTTGATATGGAGAAAAGGGTGTTTTTGACCTTTACCTTTGATAGAAAAAGGTGTTTTGATCGAAATGACATCATCATCTGAAGAAGCAGTTAAAAATAACCTTTATGGTGTCCCCACCACAACTAGTGGGCCACGTCCCAAACATCAGGAACTACCATTTTTTATTCATTAAAAAACTGTCATCATAAGATGTTGACACTTGTCTTAAATCAAAGGCTATAAAACAAAGGTTTTAGCTTTCCTTTTCAACTTTCTATCTTCACCAGATTTTTTACTGTTCCTTCTCCTTCATCGCAGAAGAGAAAAACCTCCATAGCCAAACTTCAAACAATCACAGAAATTCCTTACTATTTCCCTATTTTTAATCGACTAATCATGACAAACCTAGGAGAATCTTCTTCGCAAATTCCAATTTGTGACGAGCCCGTCAACTTCTCACAAGAAGTCCCGGTTGGTAGTTCTCAATTCATGGAAGATCCAAATATCAAGGCAGCCGAGGAATTTTTTTGGAAATCCAAGGTAATTATTCCGTGCCTTAATTCTCCACATGCATTTTTAGGACCCTTTCCAGACGACAACGAAGATCAAGAAAAGCTTAGCGCTGTTTTTCCCAGTTCCAAAAAACATCTTCCTTTAGTTTTCACCAAAGGTCCTTATGACCTCAGTTTCCTCAAATCCAAATGTAGGACAGAACCCAAACATGAAAACAACGAGAAGTATATCTCCTAGTTAGATAAAGTAGAAAAGAAAAAGGGTCAATTTTGGAAAGACATAGGTATCTTTGATCTCGTCCAACTATCTAGGCAAGGACCCAAATACCACAATGAGATGTTGGTTGCTGCTCTTCACTTCTGGAACCCTTCAACCAGCAGCCTCCACTTAAAATGTGGCATGCTTACTCCCACCTTGCTAGACGTTGCTGGCTTTACTGGTCTAAAACTCATTGGCTATACTTTCGATCCAACCGATCACGGCTCAAAAATCTCTTTTGACTTTACCAGACTCGCTTATGGCAATTTTATAATAGACCACCGCGTTACCACGAGTGCTGAGGTTTCTGACAAGGAACACATTGCCTTCCTAACTTATTGGCAATCCATGTACATTTTTTGTTCGAGATCCATACAAGTCCCTAAAGGATTTAATACTTTAGCCATTCAACTGGATGAGGGGAGAGATATTTGCTTAAGTAAACTCATATTGGGATCCCTATATGAGAATCTAAACCAAGCGGTAACCAGCATCAAAGAGTACCAACCAGGAAGTAGTCTGATCATACCTGAACCTATTTGGTTGTTTCAATTGTGGCTCCACGCCACTTTCAGAACAAAACTGGCGGTTTTTCTTCCTACCAACTTTACGAAAGCATATGAGGATAGATCTATTGAAGGGATAGGTCTGGCCATGCTTCGACACGGCAATAGAAGCTCGCAAGAGTTATTTTCCATTGCTTACAAAGCTTTCTTGGGGTGTGATGTATTTTCCCCTTCTTTGGCCCCATTCACAACTAGGGTCTGAGGGCCAACTTGATTCAGAAAGGAATTCCCAGCCACGTTAATCGAGGATGAAGCAGAGACAAATGCCATATGGCAGGCTTATCTGACTCCTACGTTCCTGTCTAGCAGGACAACGACTCGTGATCCCTATGGGGTATATGCTTACCAGCCAAACCAAGTAGCCAGACAGTTTGGTTTGGTTCAACCAAAGCCTTATTCTTTGTACAAATGTTTAGACGATTTGAGGCAGCCATTGATAGAGCATGTGTGGAGGTCAATTCTGTGCAAAGCTCAAGATCAAATCCTCATTTTCGAGCCTATTCCTTTCGTTATATCATATTGCATGTACTGAGGCCTTCTTTCGATGGTGGCAAGACTATTATAGACGTCAAAACAATCGAGTGAAACCTGAAAATCTGCTTCCTCAACTAATATCTGCTTTTGACATTGTGCAGAACAAAGTGAAGAAGAACAAAGGTACGCACATCCGAGAAATTCAAGCTTTCCAAAAAAATTTCCAAACTGTTTATGATCCTTTACATCCCAAAAGGACAGTCTATTACGTCGCCCGAACTTTAAAAGACAAGATTTTAGAAAAGATTCCCACAATGAAGTTTCCACCTTTTACTCCTAGTAAATACCTCTTTGCACTACACTTTAAAATCAAATTTCCGTCGTTGCCAACCAGCGAAATGGCTTTGGCCTTTAGGCCACCATATCCAACATGGTTCTTTTGTGATTCTGTACTAGGAATGAAACAAAAATTAAAAATGAAAGAAAAAGACAAAGTGACTGCAACTAAATGTAATTTGTACACGTTTAGAGTCACCTTCATTTCAATTTGTCTCACATTCGAATCCTTTCTCCAATAGGACTAGGTAAGGGACTTTTTAATCATTTAAAGAAAACGGACAATACTCATCGAAAGAATATTACTTATCTGTTCATTCGCATGCTTGCAGCCGTCCCTTTAAAGTCATAGGACACAAAGAAAGGTGAAGACGTCAGGGTGCCAACCCGATCGAAATTGGAAAAATCCTCCAAAAAGAGAAAATCTTCTCAATTAGAGAAGAAGAAGATCACCTCCTCTCTTGAACCCTCTCTAAAAAGGACCAAGGATTTATCAACTGAAGAAAAGGTAAATCTCCTACCTCTTGACAGATCTTTAATAGAGGCTCTATTTATATGATACTCATCTAACATGAATGGAGTTCATATTTCTTACAGCTTGAAGTTCTGCTCGAAACGGTCGAGGTCATTGAGGATGCCCCTGGGGTACCCAAGAACTAGGAATGCCGAAAGAAAAGAAAACAAGAGGTGCTGGGCACAACCAAGGCATTGGATACGACTATCGAAACAACACCCGTTGAGGGATCCCCAGAAAAATCAATATCCAAGAGGAGGAAACGTAGTCATAAAGACTCGAAACGAAATAGTGTTCATTCCTGTGTTGGTGATAATGTCTCCAAGGTAATCATCGATCCACACTTGATTCGAGTGGCTTTAAAGCCATTTATCTTATGTCAAGAATATATTCTAATATTCAAACACTTTTTCTTGCCAGAGTATCGAGCATAGCAACGCTGATACATCTCAACAAGCATAGCTTCCAACTGCTGATCTTCTAGCTGCATCTCCTATTGTTGAGGAGGAAGCTGATGTTGAGTCGAGCCCCTCTCTACTAAATCACGAGGTGCTTTCTCCCGACCAACGCCCAACATTCCACGTTGAAGATTTGGGGCAGGACCAGTCGAAAGGAGGCGATGGTCAAAACAACGCATGACATTTGATCCCTGATGCCTCTTGTGACCAACACATTGCGGTTGTAACAAAATGCAACATTGACCTAGGCACCACATTTGATCTGGTTGATAAATCATCGAAAGAGTCTACGCCAATGGCCAATGTCCAAACAACCAACGTGGCCATAAGTCAAGAGGAACTCGACTAGCTTGAGAAAAACAATCCTCTCGAAGCTTTTGACTTCTTGATAAAGAGTGATGTCCTTTTATCTAGAAGCACTGGAAAGTCCCCAGATGTTTCTTCCAATGATCCCTCAGAGACTTCTAAGGACAACCTTTTCGCGGAGTTTCGAAACAAGGTATTGGGCAAAAATTTGTTTGAAGCCATAGAACAAAATGACGCCATTATCTTTGAAGTGAAGGAATTGCTCCACAAATTGGGCGAACTTCCTTCTGGTTCGAAATTCTGAGAATTTTCTCAGGCTTTGGAGCCCTTTATGGATGGTATCAACTAGGGTTTTCAACATAAGAAAGTTGATCAATCCAAACTCGAAGAACAAACCCTGCGTTGCAACCAACTTCTGGCTGAAGTTGCTACTTTCCAGGCGAAGCTCGATGCCTTCCGTCAAGAGACTCTAAATCCCCAGCAAAAGGTTGCAGAACTCGATTCTATTATTGCCAAATACAAAGCAGAAATCCAGAGCTTGGAGCTCCAGAAAGCGAACCTCCTGGACAAGGAGGGTTACCTGAAAAAAGAGGCTAGCGCCACTATACAAAAAGTCAAAGAGTCAAAATTGTCCCAGCAAGACATAGCAATGCTTATTGACAACGACAAAGCCCTCGATGAGAAATTGACTGGCTTTAAGAGCCAACTTGATAAACTTACGTCTGGTTTTACTGTTTTAACTACCCTCTGTAATTTTATGTTTTGAACAACATTTCGTCCCTTTAAATTCCTGTAACTTTTAAACTATGTGACATCACAAATAGTTTCATGACGTTTTACTTCACTTGAGTGTTTTCTATTTGCTAGTCCTTATTATTTAATTACAAATTTTATTTTTGGGACAAGTTCCAAGGACAATAATGATGAGAAACTAAAAAGTTTCTTTACTTTAACTTCTCAAGTTAAAACTGCTTAGGAAACCGTAAAATAACATTATTTATGATAAGACTTAGGGAGTTAAAAATAAAGATTAAATAAAAACCTCTACAACTTCCTTCTTTTTGCGAGGCATATCTGCAACTGCCATTTGCCACGTGTCAACATCTTTGGATGATGGAAACTGCAAAGTTGAACTTCTTTTCAACCTTTTTGCTCACTATAAATAACGTACCTTCCTTTGGAAGTTCTATTCCATCTTCATCTCTTCCAATCCTTTTCTTTCGTCAGAATGAATTTTCTAAGTGATGATTTGATTCTTAATATTGCTGAGAGGGTTGCTGCTGATAGCATGCATGACCTGTTCAGTTTCATGAGAACGAACAAAAGACATGCCGCTCTTTGCAGGTCTAATGAGGTCTCCAAAGCCTTTGGTGATGATGCTATTGAGTTGCTCACTGATCTGGACACAACCCCTGAAAGTCTCAGGTTCATGCATCGTTTGTGGGACGCTGGTCACCACATGTACTGCATTCTTTGGTGCACTCATCAACTGTTGCACCCAAAACCTCGCTTTGACAAGATCGATGATTTGCTGGAGAAGGCTGAGGCTGCGAAATCTCAATGTGCGAAATACTTTCGCCTTCTGATGAGGGCTACCTCTTGGCCACTTGTTGATGAGGCGGAACTCCTAGATGATTTTTGGAAACTTTTAATGACTAAGAGCCTTCAGCGTCATAGGTATGACATATTGGGAGGCACCACCTCTTTCCAATTTCGTTGTCATTAGTACAAAAGATGGTTGGCCCTAGACATGGTTCGTCGCCGTTTTTGTAATAACTAGCTTAACTGCCCAGGGGACGGAAGAAGAAGTAACTACCGTGGGTTTCTTCCTGCTGATGATGACGAATACGTCTTCAACCATTTCTATGTTTGTTGTCGCCTTGATAGTGAGGTTAGGTGGCTGATTGACGTTTTTGGCTTCGATCACAACGCCTAGCGTCTTTGTGGTCCTCTGATTCTGACTTTAGATTCTAACTCCGTCTTTTCTTTCAGCATTTAAGCTTTTTAGTTTTTTATCTTGACCGCGCACTCATCTTGTAATGGCTAGTTTGATTTTTCATTTTGGGGACTTTTGATGTTTAAATGTAATTTGCCCATCAGTTGGCTTTATCATCTAATGCCATTTTGGTTTCTTTTCGATTTACTGTTGTGTGATTTTAATCTCTTGCAGCAATGGTTTGTATCTTTTCAGATATTTCCCATTTATGCGTAAAACCCTTTGATCATCATTCAGTTCTTCGATCTCGTATGCATTATTCGAAAAGACTCTTAGAATTTCCCATGGTCCTTCCCAACTGGGTGACCATTTTCCCAAGGCTCGATCCTTCTTGTCCATTGGCAAGATGACTTTCCACACCAAATCTCCTTTAGCGAAAAACTTCGATTTTACTTTCTTATTGTAAGCTTTTGCTACTCTTTCTTTTTGTTTTGTGAGGACTTCCGATGCCATTGATCTTTCTTCATCTAAATCAACTAGTTCATCTAGAATCATATTCTAATAATGATTTGTCAGAATTTCGCATTGTCTTTGTATTCTAGTTGATTGAAGACAAATTTCGACTGGCAGCACTGCGTCATGACCAAATGTTAACTTAAAAGGTGTGGTGTTAATCGATTCTTTAGGGGATGTTCGACATGCCTATACAGCCTCGTCGAGAACTTCGTGCCAATTCTTGGGTTTCTCTTTAGTTTTCTTCTTGATTATGGAAATAATGCTTTTGTTTGCTGCTTCTACTTGACCATTTGCATGGGCATAATATGGTGTTGAGGCTAACAGTTTATAACCAGTATCTTCAGCAAACTTCACCATCTTTCGACCTGTGAACACAGATCCTTGGTCTGTAGTGATGGTTTCTGGAATACCAAATCTGTGAATGATGTATTTTTGAATAAACTCTATGACCACATCCTGGGTGATATCTGGTAGCGGAATTGCCTCTACCCATTTGGTAAAATAATCTATCCCAACCAAAATATATCTATAGCCTTTCGATGACTTAGGTTTAATTTCTCCAATTACATATAAAGCCCATCCTCTAAATGGCTAAGGTTTAACTATCGAATGTAATTCACTTGCCGGTACACATTGAATCCCAGAGTATTTTTGGCATTCTTGACAGCCTTTGGCAAATTCTATGCAATCCTTTAGCATGGTTGTCCAATACACCCCCTGTCGAAACAAGAGCCATTTCATCTTATGGCCCGCTTGGTGTGTTCCACATGCCCTACTATGAGTGTTGGAAACAGCCGTATATGCTTCTGTTTCTCCAAGACATTTGAGTAAAACTCCTTCTGGAGTCTTTTTGAACAACTCATTTCCCAAAATTACATAACTTAAAGCTCTATACTTTATCTTTCGACAAGTTGTCCCATTAGGGTTTTCTAGGTAATTGACTATTGGTTTTCGCCAATCATTGTCAGTTAAATTGTTAATAACAAAAATTTCAACCAAATTTGTACCTTGTGCGTGTCCGTCAGGCACTTCTACCCCCCCAAGTTTTTGTATTAACAATTTCTTAGGTTGGGCTTCCTTCGAACTGCACTTATTCCTAATCTCGATAGGTTCTTGCATTCGTTCTTTCGAAACTTTGTAGCCCGAAGCCGTTTGGGCCAGATCATTCGCTTCTTGGTTCTCCGTCCGAGGAACGTGTTGTATCGCAACATGGGTGAAACGTTTGAGTAGTGCGTTTGCAGCGGCGCAGTACATGATCAGGCTTTCTTTAGCACATCTATACTCTTTCGTTAATTGTTTCAGTACTAATTCTGAATCACCTTTTATCTCGACGTTTTTTGCCCCCAGTTCAAGGAGAATTTCTAAACTAACGATCAAGGCTTCATATTCAGCCTCATTATTCGAGCAAAACTGGTTAAGTCAAAATTTATACGTTGTTGGAATATTTTTTGGCGATATAATTATAACTCCAATCCCGGTGCCATTTTTGTGGCTGGATCCATCGAAGTACAGTCTCCAAAGTTGATCATTAGCACCCTTCAATGATGGTTCGATTACCGAATGATCAACAATGAAATCGGCTACAATTTGGCCTTTAACAGACTTTAACGACTGGTAAGTTAATGAATATTCTGTGAGTGCCAAGGCCCAGTTACCAACTCTACTGTGTAGAATTGGTTTCGATAGCATATGTTTAATCATATCGAAATGAGAATAAACATAAACGTCAAAAGGTTTTATATAATGATTTAGTTTTGTACAAGAGAAATACAAACAAAGGCACAATTTTTCACTTGGATGGTATCTTGTTACGGCATCATTCAGTACTCTACTAAGATAATAGATGGCTCTTTCTACGGCATTTTCATCCTCTTGTGCTAGCATACTTCCTATAGTACACTCAGACGCTGCTATGTACAATTTCATGCCCTTGTCTGTAAGAAGAGGTGAAAGGACATGAGGGTTAACCAAATATGACTTGATTTCTTCAAAAGCCTTTTGATGCTCTGGTTCCCAACTGAACACGTCTTCTTTCTTTAAGCGAAGTAGCGGCGAAAAAGCTTGCACTCTGCCACTTTGATTTGATATAAACCTTCTGAGGAAATTGATTTTTCCTAATAGGGACTGCAACTCTTTCTTTGTTGAAGGAGCTTTAGTCTCCATGATTGCTTTGGTTTTGTTCTGATTGACCTCGATTCCTTTCTTATGCACAACAAAACCTAAAAAGTCACCTGCGAAAACACCAAACGCACACTTTAAAGGATTCATATTTAACCCATATTGCCTCATTCTTTCGAATGATTGGCGAAGGTGGTTCAGGTGATCATCCTCTGAAGATGATTTCACTACTATATCATCTATATAAATTTGCATGAATTTTTCTATGAAATCATGAAACATAGAATTCACCGCTCTCTGATATGTAGCCTTGGCATTTTTTAGGCCAAATGGCATGACTAACCATTCATAACAACCTAAAGCGCCTGGGCATCGAAATGCAGTTTTCGATACATCTTCTTCAGCAATGAAGATTTGATTATATCCTGAGTAACCATCTAGCATACTCAAATATTCAAATCCTGCCGCCGAATCAACTAGCATTTCTGCCACAGGCATAGGGTATTCATCTTTGGGAGTAGCCAAATTCAAATCCCTAAAGTCAATACAATCCCTAATAGTTCCATTTTTCTTTTTAACAGGGACTATATTTGCCAACCAATCTACATACCTTGCAATTCTAATGAACTTGCTTTTCAAGAGCCTTTCGATCTCTTCTTTGATTTTTGATAAAATTTGTGGGGCGAACCTTCTAGGAATCTGTTTTACCGGCTTCTTATCTGGTCGAATAGGTAGTTTAAACTCTACCATTTCCTGGCTTAGACCCGGCATTTCGTTGTAATCCCAAGCGAAACAATCTTTGTATTCCTTTAGAAGCTCCACAATTCGATCTCTAAATTCTTTGGTGATCCTGGTGCTAATATAGGTTGGCCTTTTAATAGGGCCATCCCCTAAATCCGCTTATTCCAAAGGGTCTTGCGCTTTCATCTTCGTAGCGGATCCCATCGGATCTTCTTCGAAGCCCAAAGGTTCATCCTCATATATGCAATCTAACCTTTGGTCATAGGCGAGGTCATCACTGGCATCTCCTGCCAAAGTTTCGACTACCTCTCTTTGTAAACTTTCGGCCTCTTTGGCCACATTTAGTTTGTTTTCGGCCACGTAGGCCATAATTTTACCCCAGAAATTGGGTGTGGACATGGTTTACTTGTCTACATCCCAACCAGTTGGTGGGATCACATATGCAGTACAAGTTGAAGTAGGACTGTCGATCATCTTCCTGTATTTTGAAGCTCGTGTCCTGAGCACATTGTCTTCTATTGAGGAAGCCTCTTCATGATCAACCACCACATATCCTTGATCAACCACTTCCCTCTCCCAAACGAAACCAGCATTCGGGTGTAACCTCATAGAAAACATCTCGTTGTCTTGGACCTCATACTTGGGGCCAAGAGACGTACATGGCGAAATGTTTGCCAAATGTTTGTCGAAATTGTTATTGGTGACGTTATTCACCTCAGCCAAGAAATAACTTTGGTCTGCCTCAATGTTCTCCACCAAACCATCTCCCCTCCATATAGCAATCTTTTGATGTAGCGTTGAAGGCACTGCCCCCACTCAATGGATCCATTCCCTACCCAACAACACATTAAAGTTGGCTTTGGACGGGACCACCATGAACATGGTTGTCCTACTAACGCTCCCCACTATCAATTCCACCTCAACAGCACCAAGCGAATTTCCAGTCATCCCTTCATAATTGGTGAGAACCACATTATGAGGCTTCAAATCGGTATCAATGAGGCCAATCTTGCTCAAAAAGGACTGAGGTAGCAAGTTTATAGTTGCACCGCCATCCACAAGGACCTTATTCACGCCAACGCCATTTATCTTGGCTTGGATAAAAATAGGATTGAGATGATGATTCATTGTATAGCCGGGTTTCTCGAAAATGGCATGTTGGTTTTCAATACATCCATCTTTCATCACATAATAGCATAATGGCTTGTGGTTAGCCATCTCCTCTGTGAAATCAATTTCGACATCATTGATCTCTGATGTAACATCGTATTCAACTGGCAATATTGATACAAAATTGCAAATTATGTCGAGACTATGTCCAGAATCAGAGAAATTTGAAGTCATTTCTTCATCTTCCCTTGGGGGATCTTTCATAATAGTTGACAGAGGGGGAAAAATTCTCTCAGTGGCTGGTTTCTTAGCCATTTCGAAAACTGCCATTTGTTTTCCTCTGGTTTTGCCACCATCAGCCGCACCTTTCGAGACATCTGCCTTTTTCTGGCGTTGATATCTGCGCCATTGTGTCTTAGTCATAGGGTGTTTCCCTTTGTAATCGTTGTTGTAAGCATATCAGTTGGAGTTCAATGCTTCTTTCTGGTTGGGAGCAGTGGCAACTCTTTTCACCCATTTAGTCAGTGGAGCAGAGTGGCCAGATTTCTTGCCGCCGGAAAACACCCACGTGTCTGTAGGAGACTTTGTAGGAGGGTTGAAAGTCTTTCTTTGGTTTTTTTTGGTGTCCCTTTTTGTTGATTCCATCCTGTAAGGAACGCCTCTTTTGTTGAAACCAAACTTTCAACTATTGTCGGTCCATCCCCCTTTCCTCTTTGGCCTTGGATGAAAACCTTCTACAGACTTTGCAGCTTCTTTGTCAAACACTTCACTGCAACTGGGGTAGAGCATAGCATTTGTGTTAGAGATCTTGCATCTGTTGAGGAAATCAATCAAATCTTCCTCAGCCTTTGGGTATGCCGCTGTCATTTTTTCTGCAAATTGGTATTCAGGTACCACTGCATCTTCAAATCGATGGTTTTCAGTAACCATCTCGGCATCCCCTTGCGCCTTTTCCTCGGGCATTGTGGCTCCAGTAGGGATTCCCGTACCCACCACTTCTGAGACTTCGACCATGTTCACATCAACTATTTCAGCGTACATGGAATCAGCCTTCTTCAGGGGGTCGGCATCGACTTGCATTGGTTATTTCGCTTTGTCTCCAAACTTCAATCTCTCCTCATCGAGAGCTTTCTGCACAGAATCCCTGAAACGAGTACAACGAGACAAATTATGGCCTAAGAAACCATGAAATTTACAAAATCCTCTCTTTTTCCGTTGCTTTAAAGGAGGTGTCTTCAGATTTTTTGGCACTATTATTATGCCATCAGCAACTAAGAGTTCAAAGATTTCATCACACTTAGAAACATCAAAAGTATATGTCTTAGGTGGATATTTATCATTTTTAAGTTCTTAAGGATTCTTCCCATTTGATGGCCGCAATAATTTACATGCATAAGGTGGCCCATCTTTTAATTCTGCCAAATTAATCTCATTGTCTTCGACAGTGTCTGACCCCCAATCGAAATTTGGGTCGCTGTCACCTGTGTCTATGTAGGCTATTTTCTCCTTTTTTGGAAACCTACTTGTCCTGGCTTTCTCAGCCTTGAGCCTTTCGACCTGCCGGACCCTATCAACCAATTGTGCCATATCTCTAAGGTATTGAGTATCCAGTTTCTTTTGTACTGAATAATCGAGGCCACCAGCGGCCATTTCGACCAACTCATGTTCAGGCACTTTGGTGAAACACCTAGCCTTAAGGAGTCGGAATCTATTCAAATAATCGTCAATTGACTCGTGCGTTCGGCGTCGAACACTGTCTAGTTCTTTCAAACTAATTTTCGACTGGCCCATATAGAACTGCTCATGGAAAGCCTTTTCTAACCGATTCCAACTAAAAATGGAGTGAGGAGGCAATGTTGTGAACCAAGTAAAGGCATTTTTTGTTAAGGAACTTGGAAAATACTTCATTTTCAAATTCTCATTATTCTCTATATCACCTGCCTCTATCAAATATCGGGCGATGTGTTCAACTGCTGATTCATTAGTCTCCCCTGCGAACTTAGTAAACTTTGGAATTTTCCAATTTCTTGGTAACTCCGACATTAAGACGTATTCAGACAAAGCCGACACAAAATTCGGCCTATGTAGACCCATGTTAAAACTATTATGGGCTAACAAGGTTTCGACTACATTTGCTATGTTGTTTTGACCCTCGTAATTATTTCGACGGGCTTGCATGACCACTTGGTCTGCATCTTGGTGTCTATTTACCATGATTGGAATTCTCTCAGGCTCCTCCCGAGCCTATGGTTGTACCGGTTGTTGTTGTTGTGCCACGTTTCTGGGCACTTGATTATCTGTGACCTCTGCAGGGTTTTCTACTTCCTTGGCGTTTTGATTTTGAGGCACCGGTGTATTTCGCACTGGAGGCGCGCCAAAGAAATTGGCGATCCGTTCCATTTGGACAGACAACGCTTGATAACTATTATTGGTATCTCGAATTAACGGGTTAATAATCGTACCAATTTGCTGCGTCACTTGATTGACCATTTCATGGTTGCTATCCTCCATTTGTTGCCTTAAGGCGGCTAAGGAGGCGTTAGCCAATGATTGTTGGGGCATTTGAAAGGGAACGCTTACCCAGGGTCAAATAAGTGGGGAAACGACACATTCACATTTTTTGAGAAAATGGATGGACTCGTGTGTAGACCTTGCATCAAGGAGGACGACATGCCGTATGGCATAGACCTATGTGTCGACAAATTTCCCGTAACTGGGATGGCTTGTGAAACTGGAGCGGTTATCGAAGCCGCTGCGTGTGCAGGCGAGGACACTTGAGCAAGGATTGTTGATCCCGTTAATGCCACCGCTGGACTCGGACTACTCGATGGAATTGGCTATGTGCCAACCGATGGGGCTGGCGGGTTGACTATCGTTTTTGACGTGCCAACGACATTCATCGAAGTACCAGCATGGCCCAAAGGGCGTGTCGTTTCAGGAAGTAGTTTTTTACTTTTTAATAGCATACACAACACAAACCAACAATTTTGATCAAGTAGATTTTGAAGAGGAAAAAATTTCTAAAGCAAATGCACAAAAGGTCCCACTGGGCGTGCCAATTTGTTTACACTGATTTTTGGTAAACAACCGTTGGTTTAAAAATAGTTACTTGCAAGATCAACCAGTAAATCTTAAGGACATATTGTGCTTTTACCTTTCCAGAAATTCATGATTGTTCTTCAATAACGTAAAAAGATATTGGAGATGGTTATCGAATTTAACTTAGTCAAATCCGTCGAAGTCACTATCGAAGTATAAGTAAAAAGTATTGCTTGAAATAAACAAATAAATTGCAAAGATACTTAAGAAAATAAACTTAAATTGCATTGATTGAATGTAAATTGGTACACATATTCATTCATTGCAACTTGTGACTCGTTTTTCTCTTGAATGCGGATAGTTTGAGTGTAAGTTTTTTGTATGATTGGATTGTGACCCCTTTCTCTTGCGAGAAACTACTATTTATACTAATAGAAAATAACTACCTACATAGAATTTGAAACTATAACTGCTAATATCGAACAACAGATATCTGTTCAACTCGAATTTCAAACGCACGCTCCCTGGATGTATCCGTTGGCTCGACTTTATCCAAAACAAACCATTTTCGACATACTTTGCCTGTCGAACCAAAACACGTGCTCCGAATACTTCCAACAAGTCTAATTTTGACTAAGTATCTAAGAATAACAACATTTATTTCTTCAGGCACAAAGTCAACCTTAGTCTGACCGCATTTAATTCTTCTTTCTGAAGATACATGCTAACAACAGTTTGAAACAATTTTGATAGTATAACGATTAAATGTGTGTGTTTATTTCAATAAACTCATAGAATTGCAAGTGTAAAGCTCCCTTAGCACACGTTATACGATGAAAGGTAGTAAAGACATTTGATACGATGAATTGTGATTTGGAACATGTAATACGCATCTTTTCACACTTAACTAATAGTTTCGCCGCTAAACTATGTGACAATGAAATGTAAGTGTGAATATATGTAATTAAATTTCAAAATGATTACGTGTATATCATAGAAAAATTGATAGCGTGTATATCCCTATCAATGGGAAACTCAAACGAAATTTCGAACATATAAAATCGAAAGCGTTTGTGTTTGACTCCGTTACGATATATACTACTACTTAACTTAAGTAATCGAAGAAAGATTTTCTACCAAAAGAAAAGCCCGAAAAAATGAAAGATCACTCTTCAAATAATTAAGAGAATATTTGTCAACGCTATAGCCAATCGAGCACTTTCGTGTGAAAGTTCAAAGTCCTATTATAATGATTTTTTTCTTTGATTTCAATATATATAATGAGATGGCATCTAGGTTTAGAATTTCATATCAGTGTATTTAAGGTAGCTAGTTGAATTTTAAAGGATTTTGGAAGATTAAATTTATATTCTAATATATGAGAGTAAACTCATATATTTAATGACTTAAAATAGATTTTGGACGGAGATATGATATCTGAGTCTCTTAATGTTTCTGGAGCATTTGATCTTGTTGTTTCTCATGCGCGTCTCCGGCTCTCCAACAATATGGGTGACTGTTCAATTTTGATAAACATCGTTTATTTATTAAACAAAATTGAGTGATTTCAACTTGCTGATTTTCTGTTACGAGCTGAGATTGAATATTTCATTTTTTTAGTGTGCGAGTCATAGGCTTGATACCTTTGACTATATACACGCACACACTAACTAATAACTATAACCTTTGAAATCTATTATTATATTACATAAAACAAGGGGTAAATTTCAACTCCATGTATAGTGGCTGAAATTACTCACTTCTGAATAGTCTGAAGTTACTTACTTAACGTGTAAGTAAACTGACGTGTTAAATTTTATAATATATATAAAACTGAAATTTTTATGAAGTTTTGTTTGAATATTTGCTAGTTTGACTAATTGGTTCGATCAAATATATTAATATTATTGGTCAAAATGTCCAAATGGTATCAACTTTGGAGTGACCAGTTGCCCTTCACCGTGTTGTATCCAAATGACCCAAATATCCTTTTGTAGAGCATGGAATATAGTTGACGGTTTATGAGTACCATCTCAACGTTTTTTTTCTTCTTACTCTGTATATCTAAATAAGTGCTTAATATATTGATTTATTATTATTTCGTGTTTCTCAGTAATTTTGTCGTCTAAGTATAGTATTATTTTGTTATGCGTCTTAATATGGAGTTGTTTGATTTTCAAACTTCTTACGATGTTTGTTAGATTTAGATTGATGGATTAACTTCGATTAACTATAAATTGAATTAATGACTTGAATATCAATATTTGAGATCTAGATGCATTCTATTCCGTTATAGCTATGTGAATTTGTGGTTTTTCATGTATTCTATCAATTTAAATGCTTTTTTTTTAAATATAAATCAGTAATCTCAACAATGTTGTTTAATATTTTCTTTTCAAAGTGGGCCATAAGTATCCTGCTCGGAGAACTTTCCTTGTCAAGGTGCGCCCACCAAGGTGTTGATCCATTATTCCTTCATGAATTTCAGCTAGCGTGTGGGTGGCCTCGCTCGGATCGAGACATTTCAGAAGTGGCTTTGAGAAACTTCTCTTGAACAAACTTCCTTCAATGATTGTATGTTTGCAGGCTCTCCTTTTGAATGTCTTTGCTTCGATGGTCGCTAGGGAGTTTTTCTTCTTCGATGTATTCTTTGATGGGGTCAACATACTCTCTCAGGGTTTCCTTCTTTCCTTGAACGACGGTGTTCAGCACCACCATCGTCTTCGGTTGTTTTCCCCTAGCGGTGAAGTGGGAGGTGAATTCTTCATAACGCTCTCTCTCCAGGAGTAAATAGAATTGATCTCTAGGCCTTGAACCACATCATAGCAGCGCCTTTCAGTGTTCACGCGAACAACTTGCACTTCACCACTCCTCTGGCTGGGAGATAGTTGAAGACAGTGTCTATATGTTCCACATGTTCGTCGGGATCGGTAGCGCCGTCATAAGACTCTAACTTCAGCAATTTCTCAAAGGCACGGGGGATAGGGAAATCAGAAATCCTTATAGTGTGAATGGACCTTTCAGATGGCTCTTGCAACAACGTTCCGGCGAATAATTGTCTTCCCTTCGGTGTTGTTGCGGGGACGGACAGTTTTACGTTCAATGAAATTATGGGAAACGTTCCGGCAGTGGCATCGTGGAGAGTGGCTATTGTTCTCTTTAGCTGAATCATTTGGAGGTTTTCCATCGCCTTTGTGGCGAACTTGCACCGGAAAGGAGGCGACGTCATTGATGAATGCAGAAGTATCATGGTGTTGGTTCAGCTGAGCTACCTCGATCTAAGTGGCGATTTCCATTTGGAATCTTCTCTTGATTTTCTTCTATGTATTTGGGCCTTATACTTTGTTGTTGAAGCAAGTTTACAAGATTCGTCATAAGCTCGTTCGTCTTTGGCGGCAGAGGATTTGACCAGGGAGGACGAGTCGCCTCCGCATGGAGAGGTGGTGGAAGCGATGAAGTTTCTGTTGATGTCGAAGGATGCCCATTGATTGCATCATCGAGGGCTGGGTGGCATTGTTCGCATTTCCTCCTTGAACCACCAGTTCCAGGATCGGTGACTATCGATCTCGAAGAATTGGAACTGTAGTACGTCATTCTTGAGCGACGGAAGATCGACTCACATCAGTTTTTTAGTGAGTTCTAGCCATAGTTTCGTGAAAGATTTGGTAATAATTAACTATTACGGTGAAGGAACGTATAACCGAAAACGGTTATTGCGAAGCATCACATAACATTAAACGGTTACCGTGGAGGATCGTTGGACCGTGGCAGTTAGCGAATAATCCCTGATGACAAGTCATCTTACGTTATTCTTAGCATGTTTTTTCATTTATTTTCAGTAGAATTTAGCAGCAAAGTGGAGGAGTATTAGAATGATAGCCTATGATTTTGGGACTTTTGTAATGTTTTCTATATTTGAGTTTGTAATTCTAGTTTTCTTGAAACATTGCATTTTTAGGGGGTTTTGAAGTAATTCACGAAGAAATCATGCAAATCAGAAAATCAAGAACAACTGAATAATTGTGAAGATTCAAGAAACAAGAATAATGATTCAGGAGGCCTCAGAAGACTTGCAAATGGGAGGAATTTTGTTCCCAAAGTACTGATGCAAGTTATTTGAAGGCCTAGGGCATGATTTAGCAAGCCATGTGCCTAGTGCATTTACCATGCGCCTAGGGCATGAAACTTGCTTCACTCTCATGTGCCTAAGGCTTTTTCTATACGCCCCGTGCATGCAAAAACTCGAGGCACAATTGTCTTTTCCTGCTTCCGTTTTGGGTAAAGCTCGTACTTTTAGCCCAAAACCAGGTACAAACTCTCACTATAAATACTAGTCTTCCTCATTCAGAATTTCTCGTTCAGAACTGTGGCGGTTCAAGAGGAAGGCAACTTTGGAGCTTTGGGAGAGTTTCTATCTTCTCCTTCATTTTCTAGGGTATGTTTTGTTGGAACAAGGGTGTTTCACAAGTCACCTATTGAGTTTTGACAATAACAAGGTATCAAAATAATCAATTGGATATGCTAAACAATTTGTTCAAGTGTGCAGGATCAATAATCAAAGTACTATTCTTAGAGATTCTGATTGAACAAGTTCAAGAGCAAAGGAATTTATTTGAAGCTTAAAGCATCTGGAAGACTGCGTCTGAAGTGCTGCATCTGAAGAACTGCGTCTGAAGAAACGAGTCTGAAGAAGAGCTCCTGAAGACACGTCATCAGAAGCGCTAGTTATCAGAAGCAAGAACATCAGAAGCGCTGAACATCAGAAGCATATCTCGCC
>Ga0228710_1000746_pt1 | contig 44567 bp, 18 predicted proteins | sample MedpolnodulmetaG_FD_177995 | JGI IMG/M metagenome (GOLD analysis project Ga0228710, IMG submission 177995) | Root nodule microbial communities from Medicago polymorpha collected in Santa Monica, California, United States - pink nodules | ecosystem: Host-associated > Plants > Roots > Nodule... | reverse complement strand
TGATGTTTTTCTTATGAAATGATGTTCTATAAAATATAAATATTGACAAATAGTTATTTATTACATAAAAAATGATCATTATTTATAAAATTTGGAAGGAAGAGTACCGGTACACCTCACTTTGTGAGTGTACCGTAGAAGTTCCCTATTTATAAAGGTATTATGCGAGAGAAAACGTTAAGCACGTTTTTTGTTCCACTAAAATGCAAGTGGATTCTATTAATTAGGTAAGTGGAGATTGACCAAAAGCAGTTGCTAGAAAGATAGCAAGACTCTTAGTAATATCTCAATAGCAAGTAAATAGTTAACAAACAATTTTGGTTGTTAATCAAAATTAATTTAAATTGAAAAATGGTAGTCAAAGTGGTAACTTGCCTTGAGACAAAGTAGGAATAAAAATTCAACACTACAACCGCGTTTCTTTTTTTTCTCATTAATAGCTAATCATAATAATAATAATAATAATAATAATAATTTTTGAAATAATTTTAAATATACAACAGTGGATTGTGTAAATTAGAAGGGGTATTGGGTTTATGCAGGAAACAACAACAGATTATAACTCATTGTCGTCACCATAGTTTTACAATACCTACTGTTCTCTTTGTTGGGTTGATCTTTATTTGCATCTATTTAGTAGTGAGGAAGCCATATTGAGTAAGTCCTTACGCTTATTGATTAGAGGCAATAATTTTTTCATGTGATTTCTTATTTTTGCATCTATTTAGTCTCTGCTTGGTCTCAAGTTGAAGAGTTGTTTTTGAAACTTTTAGAACATTTTTGCTTTGCCAACCAAACAGTCAATTTTTTCCATGCAAGACTCAATTATTATGATGAACTACCTCACCAACTAGGTGAAACTGAATCTTGCAATGAAAATAAACATTAGTCCATCATCAAAATTTGACACCATCAGAATAACTAACTACAGACAACTTCTCTAATGCAAATAAGCATGGGCAAGGTGGATTTGGACCAGCTTACAAGGTAAATATAGCTTTGTTACAAACAATTAAAAAATTTATGTAGCCTAGATTGTTCACATGCACAAAACACTACTGCATGATATTATAGGGCTGGCATTTGACGAGTAAGACATTGCTGTCAAAAGGTTATCTAAGAATTCTGCCAAAGGAGATATTGAATTCAAGAGGCCACATAACATAACTATATTTATACTCTCATCATGGATAAAGTCATACAGTATATTTGAATCCCACATGTATAAATGTTGTGATTCTGGTCGCATTCATCTAAGTATATTGACTGTCATAATGATTTCAAACAAACAAACATCTAACTTTTATAACCTCATTGGCCTCATGATAGCTCAACTATCGCCGGACGCTTTTTCGAACGACGATTTCCCTTCTGTTTTTCATGGATATAATCTAAAACAGAATTATATTTTTGGTCAAGGGACGAAGGCTTTTTACCGTCCTTTCCATAATCACATTCATCAACATTGCTATCAATTTCACCATCCTCGTTATCATCATCAGCACCACTTTCTTCTTCTGAATCTATTTCACTACCATCAGCAGCCAATGAAATCACAGGCTGACAACTGGAAACAGCTGACTCTGCAGCTGCCACAGCCTGAGGTGTATGAAGATCAGCAACACCAAGCATCAAATCCTGCCAGAAATCAAAACCATGAATAAATAATTTGATAATCAACTATTTGCAAGTCAGTAATATGAATATAGACAGGTATAAAGGGGTTATTGATATACAAAAAAGCGATAGAATATTGACTGACCATTTCAATAACTTCGGATTCATTTCCTGTCAGCTCTTCAAAATCATATTTCTCTGGGTGGTCCTACATTTGTTTTTTGAATTGGAGGTATAAGGAAATAGGAAAAAAATAGCTACAAAGCAGTAAAAATTATATCCTCCATTCGAAATCAAGTTTTAACCTTTGCATCATGCTCCAACCGCTTATTTGCTTCTGACATCACTCCTAGGAAGTCTTTAACCTTCCCTAAAACTGCATAAATAACACCAAGTATGGTCAAGCTAAAAAAATTGTAGTTTATATTGTTAACCTTCTTTAAAGAATCTGCTATATTCAAATGATGACTACATCATATCTAGCCACTACCATATAACCACATAATGATATACAACACTGGAATCTTAGGGCAAAATGTAGTTTACGAACATTATATCATATTTATCAGTTACATTTGTGTTGTTTCTCTTAGAACCATAATTTTAAAAGTTTAAAACCGCATACATATATATCCGTAAAAGAACGAAAACGGTGCATGTGCGATAGTAGATAATAGATTACCAATCAATATGATACAAAACCTTACAAAAATCATCATACACAGGTCAATGATTCAAGTTTATAATAGATTGCCAATCAATATGATACAAAATCTGAACTTTGACTTTACAGTTTAAACTATGTGACTTATAAGAATAGTCTCCTCTAACAAACAACCAATTGGGACAGCATGCAAGACAAGGTGTATAAAGCACCACAGCATTATGTTAATCAAATCAGGAATAGGTTGGAGACCACATAATCAATTTTGAGGACTCCATGACAGGGTAGAACGGGTTCAGATTGAGATCCGAATTCAAGCCTGCAGATGCATGGATTCAAGTATGATTATACATGTCTCTTACACTAGTAGGGAATACAATTTGATGATAATTTGTATGGATTCAAGTATGATTATACATGTATGGGGCAGCATTGTCATACACAGATTGCGGGAAAAAAAAGAGGTTTTTTCAAACCCACTATACAATAGTGCTATATTGACAACATTTTGTACCAAGGGTCTGTATGGTAAGCACAATAAGCTAACTTATAGATGATAGCTTATAAGCTCATATGACTAAAAAAACTTTATAATGTTTGTTTGTGTCTCTCATGGCAGAATGAAAATGTGTTTCACTATTTGTTGATTAATTACCTTATAATGTTTCAATTCACTCCGTAGATCCAACTCAACCTTTGGTTTCTATTGATTTTTGCGGCAGTGTTCATTTTTCATTCAATAACTTGTTTTTTTTTTTAAATCATTCAACTACTGGTCCATGAAAAAAAAATCATGTAACTACATGTACCATTGTTGCTGTTGGTGCATATGTGTATCAATAGGAAGCATTCGATTGTTGATATATACACGTCCAAAAATAAGGACAAACCAATCAATGATAATGTGAAAAATTTATTGCAAATGAGTCCTTGATGTGGGAACAAATTATTTCCAATCATGTCTATTGTCCCACATCTATTTTTAAAACACAAAAATTCAAACAAATAAATTGGAAGTGAACAAATAACTAGTGAGGTACTAGTACATGATTCACTCATTTGGATCCAAAGCCAAACCATAAGGAATCAATGTTCAAAGATGTCAAATTCGAAAACCAAGATAATAGCTATTAGGAAGTGGGGAAGCAATATTAATCCCCACGCCTAAAAATCCATTAGCTCCAATATTTGATGAAGAAACATTGGATTGTTCCATCATGCATTTGCTAGCAATTTTTCCAAGATTCTTCCTGAGGTCCTCAATAGAAACCTTTAATTGGAGCAATTCATTCAAGCCAAGTTCATCAACAGGGCTTTCCCACCAAAATTGCATTTGCCTAGCTTTTCTCACATGATCTATCTCTTCTCCTTGCTTCTTCTCAATCTCAAGATGGCTAAGAAGTTGAGTTAGTTGCACGTTGAGATCGCGGACATTAGCATTTCTATGAGCCTCAACAAGTTGGTGAGAACTAGACTCTTGTGGAGGGTTTCGACTAAGATAACGATCAATGATAGACTCGACTTCTGGATGGCCAAATGAGAATGCCTTATTGGCCGGAGAGAAAACCACAATTGCAATTTTCACCCCACAAAGAGTGCAAAGTTCGCTAGCCTTCTTGAAAAGTCCGGAGCGACGCTTAGAAAATGTAACTTGTAAATGACTTTTTTTAGGTATTTTCTCAATAGGGATTTTTTGACGACCCAAACTAGTCTTTTTCTTTAACATGGTGTAAAGAAATGGAATGGCAAAAGAAATAAGGAGGGGAAGGAAGTGCTTCTGCTTTTGTCGTTCCAGGAGTGGAAATTAACATGAGTATATATATTGCTAAATCTTTGATTTACATCTAACCCAATTAATTTTCCTTTTTATATGTTTTATTACTTTTTATTATTAGTCTAAAACTAGGAAGTTATATAATCTTTGATCTTAATACCTATTCAGATATGAAACGGAATTAGTTGGCACTATAAAATGTTTTTTGGTACAATAAATGATTTTTACTCCTACCATATTTCAACACATTGAATTCCTCTTGAAAGAAAAAAAAACACATTGAGTTCTTAATATATTGAATTAGGTAAATAAGTCGTATGTTAAGAAGGATGGAGTGCAACTTTAGAGTGGTATGAATAACTTTTGACACACTTGAGCTAGATTCTCATAAGGTTTTTTTTTAGAGGTTACGGGCACACATAAACGGACTTTAAACATGAAGTGTATTTGCAGCTTTGCACAACCTTTTACTTTTGTATTAATAAAGATAAGATATCATTTGCACGCAACTATAAAGACCAATAATCCAAGTCAAATAGAACTATTGTGGACAATGAAGCTCTCTTCAAGAGTTTTAGCGCTACTGCATTTTATAAATTATATACAAGCATTCATTATTTTTTTTGTCAAGTAGCCTAATAATTAGAAATTCATAGTTTTAAGATAAATAAGTGGAGACTCTGATGTTTGAATATCAATCATACATATATAATGTAGTGTTTCTATGAATTGAATTAAACTCACATGGATAAATAAAATGGTCTTGTTAATCAATGTCCCGGACACTAGTTTAGGATTTAAAAGTAGAAAGAAAGTCAAGTTTTGCATTGAAAAGAACATTTTTTTAACTTTCAAAAAGTAGAATACTCACTTTCCAAGACAATGTTTCCTTTTATAATTCCTTAACAAGTGTCTCGGAGACACCGGTTAACATTTCCCTAAATAAAAAGATTCGGGGTTCGACTCCGACCCCTACATTCATTATTTTTTAATTATGCTGGCTTTGTCAAATATATTCAACATAAATATATTTCCTAAGTTCCTTCTTATGAGATAAGATATTTTCATAGAAGTTAATTTTCAATCAAAATAATTTCTAAAAAGTGACGTGCTCATACCCATTCTTTTTAAAATGGTTGATTCGTTTACGAAAATATTATTATTTTTCCTTTGAAGGTTGTAATAATTGGTCAACAAAATATTTTCCATTGATTTATATGAATATTTTTTTGTTGGGAAACAAGAGAAAAATTATGTTTGGTCAAAAAAAAGAGAAAAATTATGTGTATTCAAGGGCTTCATTCCAATTATGCTATACGCATTATTAAGAAGATTTTTTTAATCGACTATTAAAGGTTTACGGTTGTTTCCTTTGGACGGTAACCGGTGCCCTAGGGCTGCACTCTGCTCTGCAATGGTTGAGTGATATGCAGCTTGATAACGTGGATTTTGAAACAGATTCTAAATTAATCGTTGATGCCTTCCTTGCTACCAGGAACGACTTGTCTGAATTTGGTTGTATTATTTCTTCATGTCGTTCTCTGTTTCACAATTTATATTCTAACTCTAGGGTGGAGTTTGTTATGCGACAAGCCAACGCGGTTGCTCATGCCCTTGCACGAGAGGCCACGTCTTTAGCTAGTCCCGCCATTTATTATGATATACCCACTTGTATTGAAACTATTCTTATTAATGAAATGCTATAAGCATATTTCCGTAAAAAAAATAAAAAAAAAGTTGTTTCCTTTGGACGGTCAGCAACCCAACAGCATTATTCTTTATTTATGTTTTTGGCAAAAATTATTTTATCTTGATAGTTTTATTTTACAAATTTTTTTAAGAATTTGAATATTATACATGAGAGTATATACGCAAATATCAAATCATATGTCATCATTTAGTAAAAAAAAAACAAATAATCACATATCATCATGTAAATCAAATTGAAATATAATTAGACGTGTGTGTTTTTTCATTGTGCATAGTAATCAATCTCAATTTTTAAAAGTTCTGGTTGTATTGAATATTTTTGTCATTTAATATGTTTTTTCATTATTATATTATCTTGACGATCGTTTATACAAAATTCCAAATAGTTTTTTTACAACAAAAGTCCAAATAGTTTTTTTTTTCAGGGAAAGTCTAAAAATAGTTTTTATATTAATAGAAATGTTATTATTTAATAGTACGTTCATTTTTGGGTTATTTTTTAACTTAGAATCACCTTGTATATCTTTTCCCCCTCTTTTATTCTAAACAAGTGGTTTCTACGAAGATCAAATGTTTTCTGTGATTTTTTCATCTCAATGCAGTGTTTTATTTCCTGTTTTGGTGCGGTGTTTGTTTGATTTTCTGTTTTGATGTATTAATATATCAACTTCTATTAATTATTGAATCAACTGTTGACTAGGCTATCAACATTGCATAACTAATATTATAGGTACTCCGGTCATTTTAAATTTGTCACATTATTGATATTTTCTTTTTTATGTTATTAACTTGGATTGTATGAGTTGTTCGTTGATTCACCTTTTTCATTTTTAACGATATAGAATTATGTTTATATCTGATATACTCTATGCGTTCTCTTATCACTAATATATTCTCTCAATTTGAGTGAATGAATATTATTTTTTAGTTAAAAAAAATAGTACATTCATTTTTATTTAAGTTAAATGTGTTTTTAACTTCTAACTTTGTTGTCAAATTTAGTCTCTACAAGACTTTTCATGGATGTTTAATCTCTAATTTCGTGATTTTCGTCAAAAAAAATTCATGTTTAGTCTCTAAAACGACCAAGTTTGAGAGAAATGTGGATGAAAATATATGTAAAAACTTGGCCAAAGTAATTCCCATGGGGCTGAAATGAGGGTTTGATCCATGCCATGCGTATAGCTCATTGTCTCCTCATGTAATCTTGTTGCAATGGCGGTTCTCAACCAAACCACATATTTCAATCCTCTTTTGGAAGATATTATTAATCTTCTGTGACAGGTTCACATCACTGTTTTCGAAAGGTTGATCTTTGTGCTCGTATGTTAACTAAGCCTGGTCGTGATCCTCCTTTTCATCTTGTCCCGTTTAACTAGTTAATGGAATCCCCCTTTTTTTTTTAAGGAATGGAATCCTTTTTTATAAAGCTGAGTAAAAAATATGTAAAAACTAAATTTGATTCAGGATATTTTATAAGGATTAAAAATATATTTCAACCTTTTTTTGAAGGAAAAAGATATTTCAACCTTGATATTTTAAATATTTTATTCCGTGTAAGAAAGAAATTATACGATTTGAATAACTTTTAACTGTATATAATCTTGTAAACTTCATGTATTCTAAATCTCAAATTCTCAATGGGTTATGTTGGTTAAGTTCTTATTCTACAACAAGTTACTGAATGTGCAAGTGTTTCAGTTTTAACACCTGACACTAAATCTCATCAAAAAAAGAAAAGAAACTTGACACCAAAATCCTAATATAACATTCCTTAAAAAAATCCTAAACTACATATGAATCAATACATAGAAATTACATATACTATGTTAAAAAAATTAAAATCATAGAAATTTAAAATGTAATACCAACAAATCAACCGTGTTTACCACTTATATACAGATTTAGATTTATGTCTTTTTAATCAACTTTGGACCAATTGAACCATTCCTATCCAATCAACATATTCTTTTGGAGAGTCACAGTTTTGGTCTCCATTTGATCCTCCAATTAAAAAGTTTGACCAATTCATTATTTTTTATTATCACGTAACAAACAAATAACATATAAACGGGGAAAGTGAAAAGCATGCCTTGAAAAATAGACCATATAATTTAGAGGAGTGATATTTGTACAACTAATTTTGTACAACCTTTGTGACAACCATTTTTTCTTTATTTTTATTGGACAAAAACAAGAGAAAGAAAGAAAGTGGAAGAATAAAAAAAAAATGTGAGTATGAGAGAGAAAGTTGTTTCAAAAGTTGTCAAAAAATAGATGTACAAATATCATTTCTCTATAATTTACTACCACATTATGTGATATAATTGAAAGGTCAAAAAATCATTGGTCGAAAGTTCTTTTAAATGGGGATCAAAATTATACAATTAGAACTAGGGGGCCACAATTGCTATTTGGCCAAAAGTAATCATCAAATTTGGAGATTAAAAATAGAGGAACTCGTATGCTGAAACAAAAGAGGGGGCATTTGAAAAATAAGACGGAGCACAATCAAAGTTTATGCTCCTTACACATAAAGTGAGAACATGCTTTGCTAGGTAGGTCATCTGCAACAGTTTCTTTTTGCAAAAGTGATTCCAGGATTGGGGAACAGTGAATAAAGTCATCCAATAAAAATGCATTTTATCAAATATTCACACTTAAGTATGTCAAAATAAAAAATTCTTCATCATCATCAATATAAAATAATATCCGTGAAATCACAAGGCCAATCAAGATAATTCTAAAGCAATGTATAAAGCAGACAAATCAACTCAATTGAACCAATAACAAAAAGATCAACCAAAAAAATCAACAAATTAAATCAACCAAAACTATCAGAAAATCACTCTCGTGCTTTACATAACTGATATATTCTTCCTTGAAGTCCATCTCTTTTTGACATTTTCTATGGCTTCCTCCCTCATCTTCATAAGCTCGCGAAAACTTTGCTGATACTGAATTTCAATTGCTTCAATCTCCAACTGTAGCTCGTTTAAATGATCTTTGCCAAGTGCAGTAAGAGAACATTTGCTTGACATGTCAAGGTTTTCGGATGGACTGCAACATGAGACTGCTGAGTTCTCTGATTGATTACTGTTTCCATTTTCTTGACCACAAATTCTAACATCTGAATTGGAATTTAAGCCGTTCGATCCCTTGCAACATTCATGAAGAATAAAACAGTCTTGTTCTACACCTTTAGCATCAGTGGCAATTGCAGTCCCATACTCAGCTGAAATATCTGACGAAACAGATTCTTGTTTGTCCTGATCTTCCCCATCAAGCTGTGAGTGACCTAAATCCTCATACATTGACTTCATATCAAAATTATTTGACCCCAATGGCGAATGACAGTTTATCTGTTCATTCTGAGCTTCCAAAGGCCTGTACAAATTCTCTGTTCCAGATGAGTTCTCGCACAAGGGTTTCCAGTCAGGCACAAGCTTAAAAATCATGTTGTGTATAAGCTCAGCAATGACAGCTACATCCTCATCCTTGAGTTCCAGATGTTCCACCATCTCCTCCGCAATTGAAATTGTTGTGTCGGAATCGATATAGAATGGAAAATGGATATTCCTGGCTCCACCTACAGAAACACAAATTAATAAAAAATTTAGCACAAAGTAAAATTTTAAAAAAACCTGAATCATACTCACCATTAGCGTCAGCAATTCGCAATGTCAGTGAAATTGTCCTGTCGGCATTCTTCTCCCCTTTTAACCTAAATTCATTGTTCTCCGTCTTCCTCAGGATATCATGATTTGATGAAACTTGAGAAGTTTCTTTATCTCTTTCCACAGAGGAGGCAGGTGATGTCTGCTTGACGTTTGAATCTATCTCCATGGGATGGGGCTCACAAGTTGGTGGATTCATTGATTTGCTGGGGAGATTTGGCAGTGGCAGGTTATCATGATAGATCTCCTTCGTATTTCCAGTGGCAAGGAATGGGTCTTTCAGCAGTTCGGATGCAGGCAACCTCATAGATGCTGGAACTAAACACTTCTCTATAAATTGCTTGACTTCAGGATCACTCACTTTAGCAAGAGAAGCGGGCTTTATACCCTGAATGAAGCAAAAAGCTGATGAGCAAAATCTAAGAACATAAAATCAGCACAAATAAGTATTTTTATAGAGGAGGAAAACAGATTCACAGAAACAACATGAAAATTCAATGAACTCCAAAGCCTGCAAACTTACAGAGGTAACTTTTTTATATATCTGCGCCGGATTTTTGCATTCGCTATACGGGTACTCGCAGGTGATCATTTCCAAGATACACATGCCAAAGGAATATACGTCAACAAGTTCATTGTATTCTTCCTCATATAGCTCTGGGGCCATGAATTCTGGTGTACCTGTACCCATCAAAAGTAGAAAATAAATAAAAAAACACTAAATTAACTTGAAAAGTTTAATCAAGTGGAAAGCTCTAGAGAGGCTAAAGCAACATACCAATGACACTCCGGGCAGTAGGTTGCTGCATGACAATTGCCAATCCTAGATCTCCAATCTTAACTTGTCCAGTGTTCCCGTTAACGAAAATATTATCACATTTTAGATCCCTGTGAATAACAGGTGGGTTGTGACTGTGCAGAAAGCACAATCCACGAAGAATCTGCCTCGCCCAGTTCTTGATAGCCTTCATATCCACATTCTTATGCTTCTTACGATACCTACAATACAAAGCAAAAACAACATAAATGATCGATCACTCAAAATAAAAGTAGAAATCACAGAGCAAACTCAATTCAACAAAACATACTGCCTCAAACTCCCAGACGTGAACAATTCAGTTATCATGTTGATATTGCTGCTCTTTTCGTCCACCCAAGAGCTATACATCTTAATGATATTTTCGTGCTTCAGTGACTTGAGCAAGTGAACCTCAGAATACAACTTTTCCAAATTTTGCGGTGATTGCATAACATCCTCTATACTAATTTGATTCCAAGCAACTTCTATTCCATCTACTTCATCAAAAGCTTTATATCTACAATAATGTAATGAATAAACCAAATTAATAAACAAAATCCAAAGCAAAAAAAAAGAAAATATTAGTCCTTAAGCTATCATGCCATCCTAAATTTAGGGCCTGTTTGGATTGGCTTATTTGAGCTTATAACTGGCATAAGTTTTGTGAGTCTGTTTGGAGAACTTACGAAACCAGCTTATGACAATTCTCAAAAGCTATTTACTGCTTGTTTACATAATTTTCAAAAGCTTTTTACTGCTTAATTTTATAAGTTCTACAATACAGCTTATAAAAACAACTTATACAATATACAAAAACAGTTTATACATAATAGCTTATCATGATAAGCACTTGTGCTATTATCTACAAATTCGTCCCCTCCATTAAGATATCAGATACTAAATTGACAGATTTTCATATACTTATGAACTAAATTGACGGATTTCTTATATTTGGGAACAATTATTATATTTACATAGCTTAGGTACTAAATTCATGATGGTTTATTCAAATAAAATTATAATAAAGTTGATAAAGAGAGAAACATACACAGTCTTGAAAGCTCCTTTCCCTAACATTTCATCATACTGAAGAGAAAAAAACGAAAATCGATCATAATTCATAAATATAAAATTAAAAATGAATGAATAAATATGAACTGATTAACAACGATATCATACCCGTGCGTAACGCAAAGTTGGATCTTTCTCTACAACACCAACATCATCAATTTCAGAATCCATATGAACGCGAAAAACAAGGAAATCCCCCTCACAAAAATCAAAGAGAAGAATCGAATGATTATTGAGGTTAACACTATAGAGTGAGAATACGAAGAGCGAGGTGGTTTTCAGAAAAAGCTTCGGAAGCAGCTGAATAAGGATCGAATGCCGAACGAAATCGGAGACGGAATCGACAACCGCCGGAAGACATATTTGAGGATTGCATGGTGAAATTAGGGTTTTGAAAAGAACGACGCGATTGAATTGGATTGGTTAATGAGAATCGAATCGAACGTAATTCCATATCTCGCTTATCTGCATCTTCTTCGATGAATTTGAAACAACGATGACACAAACCCTAACCCTAACCCTAATTGAAAACGAAAGCGATAGAGAAAGGTTTAAAATTTGTTGGAAAAAGAATAGCTCTCTCTCTCTCTCTCTCTCTCTCTTGTGTTAGTTTGAAAAGAAGTGGATTATTATTACGAGGTGTTTGATCTTTTTTATATTTGGGGTTAGGAGGTTGTTACGCTGATTAATAGCCTGGTAGTTTCGTTTTATTATCTTTTTATTTTTATACTGTGCTATATAGAATGAGCGAATCTATCGTTTTATTTTTATTATCTTTTTATAAGGATTTTTCACGCTTCCAACTTTATCCGCAAATTTCTTAAAATTTTAAATTAAAAAAAGTTAATTAATTTTCTTTAAAATAAAATAAAACAATTTCACTATAAAAATAAGAGTTCAAACAACTTTACACGCACAACTATTTTGATTAATTGTGTGAGCAAAATTATTTTGGACCGTCAACTCATCACCATTAAACTCTAAAAATAATATAGGTCTTCCTTCCTTAAAAAAATAATATGGGTCAAAATTTTACTTGATTATGGTATTTATATATTCTATAGCATTATTTTTAAAAGATTATAATCTATAACAATGTATGGCCCTTGTTTGTATAAACAGCTTATAACGTAAGTGCTAATGTTTTCATTTGTTATAACTTTTTTTGGGAAAAAAAAACTAATTATAAGAGGATTGAATTTGTTTGTTACAAATTATTATTTTTAATATAAACAAATAAATCTTCAAATGAAAATTTGTTATAAGTAGCTTATCAAATATATTTTTTTATCTAAGAACACTAAGATGAGATCACACGAGTCTTTTCTAACTTAATCAAAGTTCTGGTTCGAATACAGCTTTAGGCATGCAGCAACGTTAAAATTCTTAGAAAAAGTTTGTCGCTCATTTGAATCTCACAAGATTCAAGGGATTATCCTCCGCAATTATGTAAGTAGATGATAAATGGTTTATAACAAAAAAAATATTTTCCTTAAAAAAAAATTAGATGCAAGAAAATAAGATTGAGATATTTTTGGATAAAAATGTCTCAACAAAAACCTAACATTCTAATATTATCCTCGAGTTTTCTTGTTTTTAGTATTCATGGTAATTTTTAATAGAAAACTGTGGTTCTATAGTTTTATCCAAACAATCTAAAAATCAATTATTTAAAAAAATGATTTTTTATTATGATAAATAAATACAAAATATTCTATTTTTTTACAAAATCTCTAAATTATTGAATATCAAAATCATTCATTTTTTAAAAGATAACATTTCATTAAAGGATTCAACTACAATTTAGGAACTTTTATTGCCATCTTTGCAGACCTTTGGTGTATCAGCCTATGCTTGAAGCTCACGTTCGAGTCTGACTTCTCTTTAGAGAGTCTCCCAACGCTCCATTCCTAACCTGACTTTGCTAGGGTTAGCCACTCCTTAGCGCCGTTCAACCCTCCCGCTAGGTCTTTGTTCTCCTTTGAGAGGAGAGTGTTCTCCCTTTTTCTTCTCATCCTCCTTTGAGCCATTTCTCTCATACTTTTCACCTCACCCTCTTCTCTTTTGTTCATGGCTACTCTTTTGTTGTTGTTAAGCTACCATCCCATAAATCGTACCTACGTTTGTTGCAATTGATTGTCTTTTTTAGTTGTTTGTCTTCTCTTTAGGTTTAGTTATCTTTTAATTGGTGTTTTAATGTTTTGTGTGACATGTTGCTTATCTAGTTATATTTTTGTGTTGTTAATCACTCAAATTTCAGATTTGAACCAAAAAGTTTGAACCTTTAAACCGTTTTGAAATCACATGCTTCTTCGGACCCTCTTTCCATAATCATCGTCCTTGTGGGTTGCTTAAACCTAATCCTCTGCTTACATGTGGTTAGTAGCTTATGTTTATTGTAGTATCAGTTATTGGCTTTGAGTTTTGTGATTTTTGTAGGTGAAAAGGTTTCTAAACAAGGCTTTTTTGGGCACTACCACAAAAATATGTTGTCTTCAGTAGGATTGTTCATACCGCCAATCTAGATGCTTTTAAGGACTCAAGATTGCTTTATAATACTTTTTGGTTGTAATGCTAATACTGGCGGGAGATGTTATTTTCCTAGGGTTTAATTTTAGCTATTGAGGATTATTCTTTGCTTGTCGTGTTTTGTTGTAGTTGCTTCTCTTTATTCCTAGTTTGTCAAGTTAGTCGTGATTCAGTAGATGTATAAGTCAGGAGTAAGTCTTGTGCTTTAAAGTTTTATTTGTTTGATTTTGCAAAAATATTGTATTTTATCTAATAGTGGGTAGCGATCTACACATGGTGTAATTTGTGGCTATTTTAGCTTCTTGAATGAATGAAATATTTCCTTTGACAAAAAAAAAAAAACTCATATTCATTCCCTACTTGTTGAAGTTGACTCTTTGACCGTTGTTATCCCGATACTGCATGATGCATTGCTGCTCTCCAACTTATCTTGTATAATATTCTTCATTCTCTCAAACCTGGGTCCTCATGGCACTTTTGATTGGACTATTGTAGATTCTTCCCCTACATGTGAGTCTTAAGAGTGTGTTTGGATGAATGAATATTTTGAGGCAATGTAATGCTTTGGGGTGAATTCTATTGTTTGGATGATTATTTGAAGAATTTTCAAAATGATGGAAATTTATGAAGGATTTTGTTCAAGTTAAATTTAGAGAATTTCAAATTTCTTCATTGTTATGTTTTTTTTTTGTCCTCAAATTTTCAATTTGACCCCAATAAAAATTGCAAATTGACCCCTCAAAATTTTCAAAAAATATAATATTTGAGATTGAATTACACGGTTTGACTAATACCATTAAACTATAATACTAAGTTATTTTAGTTACTCTCCATAAATTTCACAGAATTTGAATGTAATTACTCTAGCATTCAATGTGATATTGTTCTACCGAAAAAAAAAAATGTGATACTTGTGAATAAAAGTATTCATCTGAGGTGTCATCTATTTGACTTAAATCCGTAAAAAAAATCTTTTTGACATACATGTATCATTTGATTGGAGCAAACATTTGAATTAGCTTACTTAGTCTAGCATTAATGATGATTGAGAAAATAATAATGATAGTGAAAAAAAGCCATGCATACTATACTATTGAATAGAAAGAGATTCAAATGTTTATATTATAGACACTTATCTTTACCAGATTGTCTCTATAATATTTTTTACATAAAATTATTTTTCAAAATAGATAATTTTTGTGATCAAACATCTATAATTATATATTATATATAGAGGTTTATGATTAAAGAGATAATAAAGAGAAACATTTCTTCCCTAAAAAAAAGAGGAATATTTCTTTTTATGTGAGAAGTCGTGATGAAAAAATAGAATTTTGATTTAACGTAGATAATGTATTGTATTAATTAAGTAACATCATGGAGATGAATTGTAGAATTATGTAACATCATGGAGATGGATTGTAGGTTGAGTTTGAGGTCCTTTTAGATTGAATTATGTGACATCATGGATGTGTTTACTTTGTTTGGTATTGTAATCCTATGTCTTGTATGAAATTTGTAAAAATCTCACTCATTTATAAAAGATTTTTATCATATCATATATCTTTTTATGAATAATATTGTATGAAATAAATCTTAAATTTGAGAATGATTTTTTTTTTGTCAAGTAGTCTAGTGATTAGAATTCACCATACTCTTTAAGATGAATAAGTGGGGTGTTCGGGGTTCAAACCCCTAACCCCTGCATATAAGCAACTGAGTTATGTTCACAAATTACAAATTTGAGAATGCTTTCGAGTTATGAGAAAAATCGTCATACATCTTTTAACGTATTGTAAAATTCAAATAAATATAGATTATTAAACGATTTTAACTTTTTTTAATAGCACTTTTTTTTAAAGTCAATTACAGTAGAATGGAGATCCAGGGGACGGTGGTCAAGTATTGATAAATGGATCTTTAGAGTTCATTCGAGAAAAATCATGACGTCGTTTAGCAATGAGGGAGAAAAAGATAGATAACATAGCAAAAGGAGCAAGATTTTATTACCATAAAATTGCTAACCAACATCTCTGTCTAAGATTTCCATGTACAAATAAAATAAAAAATTTATTAAATCAAATTTCTCCGACAAAAATCAATAGCAAAAACCACAAAAGGATTCGATGAAAGAAATCAAAACATAAGTACAGTAAACATTATAAACACAAACATTATTGAAATTCTTGATATATTGAACCATAAGAAAAGTGACAATGATGTCTAAGGTTTATTTTATGTGCCTTATATAGGCTGATGAAATGGAATTTGAAGATAGTATTTTAATAGTGTTGGTTAAAATATGAACTTTTGATGACAACCGAATGTGGATTATATTTTGTGATCTCATATAACTTGAATGCAATTAGTCAACTATTTTAGAAGAAAGGTGCAATATGAGCATGATCATATCACGTGTCACAAGGATGTAATATGATTGGAATATCTTGGAATGATGACATTGAGAATTGACAAATTTACATAACATTAATGATACGTTGAGAAAAAAATGTCTTTGAGGAATGATGCGTGTACTATTAGAATAGGGAAACTTTGAAATGTTTATATTGTAATAAAAAGCGATTCTATAAAAAAAGTGATAACAATATCAACACTTGATTTATTTTCTTTTCATTTTAATAAGGTTAAAATATGGTTTTAGGCCTGCAAATATGTCTCGTTTTGGTTTTAGTTCCTATAAAAAAATTATAGAAAACAGTCCCTACAAAATATTTTGTTTTTTAAAATACTCTTTGGCCCCACTTTTGTGATGATTTGCATATCTGACACATGATGAATGAACCCATTTTGTAGAAAAAAAACCCTGCAAAATATTTTGTTTTTAAAAAAGTTCTTGCAATTTTTTAAAAAAATAGTCCCTAGGGACAATTTTAAAGGGTTAAATATATTTTTGATCCCTATAAAATTGGTAACTTCTAAGTTTAGTCCTTACTTAATTTTCATAGTTTTTTTAGTCCTTACAAAAAAAAAAATTACTTCTAATTTTAGTCCCTACTAAAATAAAGTTTGTTTAACTATCCTTAAACTCTTAACTTTTTGAATGATTATTTTGAGACAAGTTTAGAACATTATGAAAGGTTCATTTACTAAAATTTAGAATTTTTTAACATGAAACAAATTAAATATGAATTTTTTAAAACGACAAGAGTTAAAGATAAAAGTAATAAAATCTGGAACGTAAAAATCAAATTTTGAGATAATTTTTTGCGGTGGAACTTTTAGTAACGTTCTTAACACGTCTACAAAAAATTGTTCAAAAACGTAAGACTTTAAGCAAAAATTAAACAAATTTGAATTGAGCAGGATTAATATCGAGTGTATATTTTTTTGTAGGGACTAAAAGAACTATTAAAATTGAGTAAGAACTAAACTTAAAAAGTCTCAATTTTATAGGGACTAAAAACATATTTAACCCTATTTTAAAAAACAAAATATTTTGCAGAGACTTTTTTCTACAATTTTTTTACAGGGACTAAAATTAAAATGAGACATATTTGCAGGGACTAAAACCATATTTTAGCCTTTTAATAACAACTCGTTTAGTGATTATTTATTATGAGATGTTTGTTACGCATTATAAAAAATGTTTTTATGTTCAATAATTTCGAGATTTAGAAAATAAAATAAAAAAGAAATTTTTGGATTATTTATGAATACTCAATTTAGTCCAAAAGATAAACCAGTTTTAAAAAATATAAAATTAAAAATGAATATTTTGTTTTAAAAAGGTAATTTTTTTTAAAAAAAACCCTCCTTTTGGTCCAAAAGTTATTACTCTCTTCAATCTGGTCCCCATATTAAGTAAATGTAGTAAGTAACTAATGAATCATATAGATATAGAATCCATCAATTTAATCTTTACTATTAAGATATTAGAAAACAGGGATTAAATTGACAGATTTGCATATACTTAGGCATTTAATTGACATATTTCATATAGTTTAAGGGTTCCTTATTATATTATCTTATAAAGGGATTACTTATTATACTTTTATTGGTTGGTGATTCAATTGAAAATAAAGTGATACTTTGAATGCATTGGATTTAGTAAAAAATATGAGATTGAACTTGACAACTGTTTTTTTTTATTCCATTCAATATAAAAACTTGGGTTAAATATGTTTTTGGTCTCTATAAATATGTCAACTTTTCGTTTTAATCCCTCTAAAAAATTTCTTCAACTTTTTGTCCCTCAAAATTTTTCCATCTTCACTTTTGGTCCATCTTTTAAAGTAAACTCATATGTACAATTCATATTTTTGAATAAAAATTTGCAGAAAAATTCATAATATTATAAGAATTTCTAAAAATAAAAATTAGAAATTTTTAACAAAACATGAATTTTTATATTTTTGACAGTTAAAAATTTATATTTAATTTATGTTTTCTTAAAAAATTCTATTTTATTTTACAATATTCTACACATTTCATTAAAAAAATATAAAAATTAACTTAAAAATAAGGACCAAAAGTAGTGATTGAAACTTTTATAGGGACTAAAAGTTTAAGGAAAATTTTAGAGGGATTAAAATGAAAAGTAAGTATATTTATAAGAATCAAAAACATATTTAATTCTAAAAACTTTTAATGAGACCGGATAAAACATATACCACGAGACTGAACAAACACATGGATTTTTGTTCTCTTTAAATCATAAGATAAATTTTTATTCAAAGTACACACCATCAAATAATACCAAATACTTCCCTTAAAAAAAAAAAAATACCAAATACTCTTTAGCTTTTGAAAAAGAATGATATTTTTAAGATTAAATTGCAATTTTTATCCCTTTATTTTTACAATTTTGCGGATTTGATCCCCTGTTTTAAAATTTGATAACATCTAAACCTTTGAAACATAAAGCAAAACCAGTAGGTTGCACTACAGAATTGAAGCTGAAGATGACAGAGGTGGCGAGATCAGTGGTTCACGAGGTTATAGGCGATAAAATCATCGACGTCGATGAACCAATCGTAAGTTACATCGTTAACGTCCTCGCCGATGAGGATTTCGACTTCGGCCTCGACGGCGAAGGCGCTTTCGATGCTCTCGGAGATCTCCTCGTCGCCGCCGGATGCGTTCCCGATTTCCCTGAGTGTCGCTCCGTTTGCAGCAAACTTTCGGATAAGTTTGGGAAGCATGGTTTGGTGAAAGCGAAACCAACGGTAAGAAGCCTTGCAGCACCGTTTCGGATGAATGAGGGTTTGGATGACGGTGAAGCTCCGAAGAAGAAACCGGAGCCGGTGGATGGTCCGCTTTTGTCCGAACGCGATAAGTTGAAGATTGAAAGGAGGAAGAGGAAAGATGAACGCCAGAGAGAGGTTCTAAATCTCAATTCAATTCAACTCCATTCACAGTTTTTTAATTTTTGTATTAGTATTAGTATTAGCTTTTGTTTAAATTGGTTTATTTGAGCATATCTATCGTCATAAGCACTTGCGACACTGTTTGGGAGAGCTTATGAAAATGGCTTATCACATGTTCATAAGCTGGTTTTTATAGCTTATTTTCATAAGCTGTTTTTTAGCGTATTTTTATAAGCTGGTTTATTTGAGGTTATCTATTGCCATAAGCATATGTGAGCTCTTCTGTAGCATTGACACTTTAAATCAAAGGCTTGTCTCAGTGTCTGATACCTGGCAGTGTCTGATACCTGGCAGCGTCTGGCACCGACACGCGTGATTACATTGAACTGTGTCATTTTCTCACATTATTATCGATTTCGACGCATCAGTATTGTGTCTGGTGTTCGTGTCTGTATGTGCTTCATAGGTTGTGAGATTGTTTGAAATTGAAACTCATGAAAATGCCTTATCGCATATGCATAACTTATTTTCATAAGATCTCCAAGATTTGCTAATGGAAACGGTTTACGTCGTATATAAAACAATTTAACTTATCTTTTGTTATAGAAATAGCTTATTACTTATATATAAGCAATTATCATGATAGACGCTTATGCTATCAGCTGCAAATTAAGTTGTTTATCCAAGCAGGGTAGTATTGATTTGAAAGTGATTATGAACAGGCGAAGTACCAATTGCATTTGGCAGAGATGGAAGCGGTGAGAGCAGGGATGCCTGTTGCATGTGTGAAGCACGAGGCTGGTGGTGGACACACTGTGAAGGATATTCATATGGATAATTTCACTATCTCTGTTGGTGGTCATGATCTCATTCTTGATGGTTCTGTTACGCTCTCTTTTGGAAGACACTATGGTGAAGTTTCTCGTCTTCTTTCTCTATTTTCTTTGGGCTTGTTTGGATTGACTTATTTAAGCATATCTATTGACATAGGCACTTGTAAGACTATTTGGGAGAGCTTATGGAAACCACTTATGGCATGTCCATAAGCTGTTTTCATCTTATTTCTATAAACTCTCTAGGATAGCTTATGAAAACAAGTTATAACTTATATTGAAACAATTATACTTTATTTTATCTTTTGCCATAGAAATAGCTTATACATTAACACTTGTATGATACACGCTTATGCTGAGAGCAGCACTTAATTAAGTTGTCCATCCAAACAGAGTCTTTGCAGTGCCTACTTGGACTTGAAACAATATAAAATGAATTTTTGTCATGTTTGTTGTGTGTAATGGGTGTGCCGTGTGTTGGGGATACAATTAATACACTCACACACTTGGATAATAAGAGGGAAAAGGAGAGCACTATGATATTCAATCAGAGAATTTTTTATTGAATTTACTTGTAAATAAGCACACTTTGTAGTGCTTCACTTGATTTACAACAAGACTAACAAAACTAAACTAGTTTTAATTAATCTCAACGCAGGGCTTGTTGGTAGAAACGGGACGGGAAAAACAACTTTCTTGAGGCACATGGCCATGCATGCCATAGACGGCATTCCCAGGAATTGTCAAATATTACACGTTGAGCAAGAAGTTGTTGGTGATGATACATCTGCCTTGCAGTGTGTTCTTAATACTGACATTGAGAGAGCCCAGCTTCTGGAGGAAGAAGCTCATTTAATAGCCAAACAGGTTCGTATGCTGTTCTTTAAAAGTGTGGAGTGGAGCAGGGGCACTATTATAGGAGATCAATGTTTGGGATTGTGCATAAAATACATGAATTTATATGTATAACAAATTATGAAGTTGTTAATTACTACAATGTTGTTGTGGTTGTCTGTCAGAGGGAATCTGAGGACAGTACCGAAAAGGGAACTGATGCGAACGGGGCAGTGAAAGGAGATGCTATTTCACAAAGGCTCGAGCAAATATACAAGAGGCTTGAGTTGATTGACGCTGATTCTGCAGAGTCACGAGCAGCGTCCATACTTGCGGTGGGTTTTTTAGTGATTTGTTGTATCAAGTTTGTTAGATCTGTTAACGGAAAGGTCTTATTATTTTATATTATCCACTTGGGAGTTAGTTGAATTCTTATTATTCATTAGATAAACAGTTTTCCAAATCATTATCGTACTGATCATCGGTGTTTTCAGGGTCTGAGTTTCTCTCCTGAGATGCAGAAGAAGGCAACGAAAACATTTTCTGGAGGGTGGAGGATGCGGATAGCTCTTGCTCGTGCATTGTTCATAGAACCTGATATGTTGCTTCTTGATGAGCCTACGGTAACTTGTCATTATAAGTTTCTTGCATGATTCATTTATCCCTTAATTTATAGAATTTTTTAACATTATTTTGTTGCAGAACCATCTTGATCTCCACGCCGTCTTATGGCTTGAATCGTACTTGGTTAAATGGCCGAAAACATTTATTGTTGTTTCTCATGCTAGAGAATTTTTAAACACGGTAATATATTGGCTGTTCTTGCTTGATGAGGTGTTTTGTTGATCAACTGCATTGTCTAAATGGGTTCCCGGCACATTTTTCTAATCATTCTTTTCAACTGTATCTCCAGGTGGTTACTGATATAATTCACTTACAAAACCAAAAGCTAACTACATATAAAGGGAATTATGATACTTTTGAGAGGACTAGGGAAGAACAAATTAAAAACCAACAAAAAGCAGTAGAGGCACACGAGCGTTCAAGAGCTCATATGCAGGTATACTTTTCACTTTAAAAAATATCCTTTTTTATATCGATATTTTTTTGTTTGTTTTTTTCTACCTAATTCTGAAGTTTGTTTTTCCATTGTGCTATATTACTAAGGCAGTATGGTCATTTCCATAGTGGCCGGTGCTTTTACTCTTGGTTTTATCATAATTATTGAGTTTAGCCCATTGCATTCGACTTATTTTTCTTTAGGTTATCGTGCTTCTAGGAGCTATGGGTCAGTAAGATTAGCTTACTGGCTTTCTATTTAGAACATTTTTCATTAACTTGTGAATTTACTCAACAAGAACCACCAAATTATCTCACTAAGGGGGGGTTTGATACGATACTTATATGGTCATATCACATGTCTGCATTCATTAATCATTTCATAAGTTTGGTATATCTTTCTTTTTTCGGATATTTGCTACCTTCAAAGTACTTGCCAACCTTAAATTATTACACAAGGAGTTAGGAGAGGGAGGACACTTGGAAATGGGATGAGATGAGATCATCACATATAGATAAAAGATAAATTTTATTTATTTTACAAATATAAAGTTATAAACATACATATTGATTGAATATATGCTGCTGTTATACCCATATCTTTTATTTTAAACAAAAATATTTAGTAATTGTATATCATATTATATTAAATACTCGAGTTTGTACCAATGCAGCATTAGAGAAACAAGAATTTTATTTGAGACATATGGGTCAAGAATACTATGAAAGACCTGGTTAAGACTGAACTGTATCTGGACATTTTTTTTTTTTTTAATAAACTGGGAAAGAGGAAATTATTATTAATAAAGGTGACACTAATGATCATTTTACAACTTTCCCATACAAGATTTGAACCCCGCTCCTTGAGGTTATAGATTAAACTCTTACTACTGAATCGACACCTCATGGACATGTCTAGGCAGTCCACACAAGGTCTTTATGTGTATTACTATTAGTTTAGTATTAATGACAAACATGCAATCCAACCTACGTGCACGTACAATCCTTAACTTGTTCCGAAGACTGCTTCTAATTGATTCCATAATATAAATATGATATGTTGCCTCAACTATCTAGGATATTATAACTTTTCCCTTCAAGTTGGTCTATGTGTATCACACGTACCATTAAGAGCCTTGGTTATTTTTTTTTTTTTGCAACCGGTCATTAAAGTTCACAAATGCTGTTGTGGCCCCAGATTGAAGTTTTTCTTGACCAAAATAGCAAAAAAATTCGACATGCTTAGTTTTTTTTTCTTTTCAAAGTGCATGATTGTTTTGTGATATTGCTCCTAATTGGTTTTGGGAGAACATGGTTTAGCTTTGAAAAAGTATTGGTTTCAATGATCAAATCCTAACTATAGATATATACTCCCAAGTACCTAAGATAGCTGGCTCCTAACTAATTGATGGTGCACTTGGGCAAGCTTTGAAAAAGAGCACTTTTATGATTAAGATTTTATAGAGCTTTTTGTTAGAAGCTACTCTTTCTAGCATCTAATAAAAGTATAAATCCCATTTCTCTGTTTTTTTTCAATAACTGATCCAATTACCATATTTTTTTGACATTTTTAATTAAAAAAAACTGCTTATTTTAATAAAAGTGTGTTATCAAACATGCCCTCTGTCATAAGATATGCTAGTATGCTACTATAGCAAGATATTATAACAGTTTTCCGTTTATGCTACCATTAGAAAATTTGTATGTTCTGCAATTCATAGAACTTGCGGTATTATTTCATTCAAGATTCTCTTTGACTTCTGACATGTGATGTTTTTCTTTTCTACCAGTCCTTCATTGACAAGTTCCGATATAATGCCAAGAGGGCGTCCCTTGTTCAATCTAGAATCAAGGTACTTGTTATTGCCACTTAACCTTGTAAATTAAAGGCTCAAAATTTCGCCTTCAAGTTACAGCATGCTTTTTTTGTGTTGTATATTTGCTCGCTGGTTTGATTGTTTTGCATCTTATGTTTTAATCATTGAAGTATGTCTAAAACCTTTTTATTTCCTTGAAAAATGTTTCAGGCTCTGGATCGACTGGGCCATGTAGATGCAATTATTAATGATCCTGAGTATGACCTGTTATTTTTTTTTTATCACTTATTGCATCAGAAGTTCAAAATGTGTTTATTTATGTTCAAGTGTTTAACTCTGTTTTTATGGTGGGATGTAGCTACAAGTTTGAGTTCCCCACTCCAGATGATAGACCAGGCGCACCAATTATAAGTTTCAGGTAGAACACTTCTCTCTTCTTTGGTTTGCTTTGTAAACAAAATAGGTTTATAAATACTAATGAATACAATAATATAGTGTTTATCATGCACACAGTTTAGACCTTATCCCTTATCTAATTTGGAAATGTTTGATCGTCTGTGCAGTGATGCATCATTTGGTTATCCTGGAGGGCCCATTCTATTTAGGAATTTGAACTTTGGGATTGATCTTGACAGCCGTATTGCAAGTAAGAATGCTTATCCTAGTCCTAAGAATGATTTTTCTCTCTTTACCTTTTGGTTCAAATTTTATTAGCATTTTCTAGTATTCATTTTTATGATGTCATGGCCTTGTTTTTTCAACATGTGGTGGGCATGTCATTCCTAGGTTTGCAATTATTGGCAACCTAGTTATTAAATAAGCCTATGCACGTCGGAGACTGTTAAATTTATGACATGATCCTGCCATATTGACGTGATTAAGATTATATGCTATATGTTTGCAGTGGTTGGGCCAAATGGTATCGGTAAATCTACTATACTTAAGTTAATTGCTGGGGAACTACAGCCAAGTTCTGGGACTGTCTTCCGTTCTGCCAAGGTAATTTATATTACATCGGTAGTATTGTCCTAAAACTTCACTACTACTACTAGTTACTTCTTTTCACTTCATGCCCATCACATACTTTTTAATGTTTTGGACTTCATTTTCTGCTTCTTAGATGACTTCGTATTTAAGTTTTTGAGTGTGCTTATTTTTCTTCTAATCCATGACAAGGTCAACAAGTGAAGCTTCAGCCTAGTCTTTGTTTTGCTTTTTTGCCAATCAGATATATGTTTAAAACCATTTATATGTAATGGCAGTGCTTTATTTTACTACATTACATTTAGGAGTAAGAAATGATCAGAATGAATTTTTTTTTTTTGTAAGTTCAGAATGAAGGCTTATTTCGTCTTAATGATGTGTTTTCATGCTTTCATATTATTTTCAATAATTGTTCATACATTCTCATTGTTTACAGGTTCGTATAGCAGTATTCAGTCAGCACCATGTTGATGGACTTGACTTATCCTCAAATCCTCTTCTTTATATGATGCGTTGCTATCCTGTAAGTTCCTTGTGCTTAGAGATAATTAACCGTTTTTCTGAGGAGTTATCTTTAATTGAAATATTCTTGGTCGACTATAGCCGGAATTTCCTTCATCATAATCACTGATTCCCTCTGGTGCCAATTTCGGTGGGCTAAGTCCATACGGAGCTTGCTCTGGCTTTAAACAGGGCCCCCGCAAGTGGGCGGTGGTATTGGTCCCCTCGGATTAGTCGATTCTTGGATCGGATACCGAGTTTTCAAAAAAAAAATAAATCACTGATTGCCTTCATAGAAAAAAATATGGTTATTGCGTTTGCTGAGTTACAATCATGATATGAACCAATGGTATTTGCAATTGACTGTTAAGGCAGTTCTGACCGACTGACACAACCTACATATTGCGATTGCGTTTGCATGTTGTGATGCAGACTGAGATTAGAAACCTTGGAAAGAATGCAAAGATGAACTGAATATTAGTTAAAATTGTGCATTCGTGAAAATTGATGATTTCTCTCTCTCTTCTTTCTTTCTCTTTTCATTGAAAAATGCACGATTTCTTGTTTTTGTTGCATATTTTAATTATTTTTTCCAAAGAGATAGTTTACCTTTTCTGATAGGAGGAATAAGATCAAAACTGTGGATGTTAGGCCATAACATGCAATTATATTATTAACTTAACTTATTTGAATTTTCTGCAGGGAGTTCCCGAGCAAAAACTTCGAAGTCACTTGGGTTCTTTTGGTGTAACTGGAAATCTTGCACTTCAACCCATGTACACTTTGTCAGGTATAGTATTTGTAGACCATGTTGTGAATTGTGTGTGTACTTTATCATTTTGCATTGTAATATCTTGACTTTGATAAATGCTTTACTAGGTGGTCAGAAAAGTAGAGTTGCCTTTGCGAAGATAACTTTTAAGAAGCCACATATAATATTGCTTGATGAGCCATCCAATCATCTTGTAAGTTTTCCAGTCTCTCCAACATTGTTTATTACTTCTTATTGGTTGTTTACTATCATATTTTGTTGCGGGGAAGTATGCTGAATCTGTTGAGTTTTTTTTTTCTTGTGTTTTTCGCGTCATGTTTATTATTATCTCCTCTCTTCTGAATATGGTATTTGAATTTTGAACAACTTCCGTGTTGAGAAAATAGTTGGATTTCCTTTTAGGGGTTTGGAACTTCTCATAAGTCCCAAGCTTCTAACCTGGCCTTGTTATTTTAAGGAGATAGACTCAGTGCCTTGTACAAAGCTTCCTAATATATAGAGCTCGGGTAATAGCTATAGTGAGAAGATTGAAACCCTCATAGGTCCTGAGCATCTTGATAACTGTTCTGTTTTGGGGGGCTATGTAAACTATTCATACTATTTGTCTTAAACCAAACTTTTTGCAAACAAATTTGGTGTAGGTAGAAAATTTAACTTTAGGAGGATTTTTTGAATTCTACCTAGTTCTAGGGCCGATGCGAGTAGGGATGTTGACTGGATGGAGGTGAGTAGTACTCCTATGCTCCTCTTCGACCATACTACCCCTCGTCCCTGTCTCCGACCCCCCCGGGGAGTTTCTCTCCCTAGTCTTTATCCATGTGAAGACTTCGTAATTCATAAAAAAAGTAGAAAATAGTAAAAACTAAAATCCAATAAACTGAAAAAAAGTATATTAATAAAAATCACGACTTTAAGTTTACGTTCATAAGGATTGTTATTTTTTGGACTATTTGATAATTGTTTAACATAATAAAATAATACATATTTGAAAATACTTATAGACTTTTAATACGCACACATACACACTTTTATGAGAATGTTATTGTAATTATATCAAGGACAGGGTCTCGATGGGATAGGGGTGTGATCCCCCTCCTGAATGCAAGGCATGCACTGCGTGATGCATGATCTGTTGAGTTTAGACTGAACATGTATATAAGAACATAATGTTAAATATGTTTTTGTCCTTGTGATCCCCCTCCTGAATGCAAGGCATATGCATTGCTTAATGCTTGATCTGTTGAGTTTACACTGAACATATAAGAACATAATGTTAAATATGTTTTTGTCCTTGTAATATAAGTTTTGGTTTGGTAGTCGTAACATACTTAACCCATGAACTTGTATTATATAGCATTCATTGTGATGGTATCATAACTCAGCTAATGGCAGCGGCACAGTGAAATCCTTCCAGTTAAAGCAAATTTGTCTCATGTGATGATCAAAATTGATCATTTTAGTTTAGTGGTTGCAATACATGTAGCATGTAATATTGTAACATCTAGATCGAGTGGCTAAAATATAAAACCAAAATTGATTGATATCTTCATGTTGTAGGACTTGGATGCTGTTGAGGCGCTGATTCAAGGTCTTGTGTTATTCCAAGGAGGCATTCTCATGGTATGCTGAATTCTCAGTTCTGATGACACCACATTTATTTATTTTTTAATTACTATTTGATGGGAATGCTCATAACAATTTTATGTCTAAATTGACCTGTGCTTTTTGTCAGGTGAGTCACGATGAGCATCTCATCTCTGGAAGTGTGGAGGAGCTATGGATTGTATCCGAGGGTAGAGTGGCACCATTCCACGGCACCTTCGCTGAGTATAAGAAGATATTACACTCATCTTAGGAAAGTGAGTCTTAAGATTACTTTTCTATATAACAGGAAGATATATAGATGTCATTTTCATGTTGCTCATCTTAGCTGACCAAGATATGAACATACAGTTTTGTAATTTATCAAAATTATGTATAATCATTTGAATGAATTTTTATCATTTGACAGGGTAGAAGTGGTTGAATAGTGTTAAATGAATTATTTGATAATAACTTTATAAATGAATATATCCTTTAATAAAATCTTTTATAATAAAAAAATATCCTTCAACAATTTGAATATTTTGTACACTACTAATTAATTAAGTATAATATTCGGTCAGAAAAAAGTTAGGTATATACTTTAATTTGTGGATAGTGCAAGTCTCTGCAAGTATTATTGGTCTCCGATAAATATGTAAAGAAACTGCATCTTCAGTAGCAGTACTGTTAAGCAAAAAAACTACTAAATTTTTTTATCATCTTCAGTTATACCGGTATCTTAATGTTAAATAGTTCAAAATAAATTACTTCCTTCGTCCCAAAAAAATTGATCCATTTGCAAGGGAAATTTGTCTCATAATAAGTGGCTCATTTTACTTTTTAATGCAATATTAATTATTTTCCTTATGCCATTAATTTTGATCTTAGGGTCCGTTTAGGACACATGATAAAAAATATATATGATATGATAAGTGACCGAATAGGACACATGATAAAAAATATATATGATATGATAAGTGACCGAATAAAGATATGATAGAAACTTATTCTATCACGTGTTTGATGCACACATCACGTTGACATCATAAGATACATATCAATATTAATAAATTTCATGGCACGTTTCGGCAGTTATAGACCATATGCTTCCTTTTCACATGTATGATACTCAGGAATCAAATTAACAAAGTTTACGCCTTGCTTACTTTATTGCTGAGTTTTTGTTCTCTTACAAATAATTTATGAAGCCGTTGCAAAAATTAGGAAAAAAAATTGAAATCGGTTGAAATCAGCGATTAGGAATTACACAAAAATTGTTTGTTTCCCACTAAGCAACATAAATTGGTTGAAATTGTTACCTGAAGAGACAAAGAATGGTTGTGAGAGAGAGTAGTAGTTCCACGGAATGGACAAGAATGAGAGAAGTCGATAAAGCTATTATTAAGAGAGAGTGGGAATCGAAGGAGGTTTTTTGAGTTGAGTAAGAGAAAACGTGCGTGTTGTTTTTGATACCAGGTTGCTAACCCAACTTAAACTAAGGATTAAAATAACAAAGAGTTAATATGATTAATAAAATGTTTGATTTATCATTTCCTATTGGTGTGCATAAAACAAAAGATTTAAGTAGGATATGATAATGTTATGATATCTTGTCTCTCTGTTCGACACACCAAACATGTCCTTAGGGTTTTCCTTCAAGTTATTTTGCAACTTCTTCGTTAACCATTTGGCAGTTAACAAGTCCATCATATACTCTATTGCAGTCATATGTCTGTCCACTCTACATTCCTCAATTGCCAAGTATCTACATGACATAAACTAGCCTAATATGCATTCCAATCCTATTGAGCTTTGCGTATGACTCCACCTCTGTTGTAATTTTTTTAAAACTTCAAGTTCCTTCCTGAATGCATATGTAGTACAGTTGATTATCTAAAGCCTTGCTCTTATAGAATGTTAAGTCCTAACTTTTCATTTATAATATAACATGAAAACTTTTTTCCCCTCCAATTTCACCCCAGAAATTGATTGTGTTCCATTGAAAACAATATAGATAAGAAGTTGAGAAGAAAGATCCATATGTAGGTTGTGCTTCCGTCGTTGAGTGAAGCGTGTAATGGAAAACAAAGTTCAATCGTTGTTGAACGTGCTGCTAGGTTCAAAAAATCCAGTTAATAACAAAGCAAACTGTGGAGGGAGGAGTTTATCTTTGAAAAGATAAGAGAGAAAGAATCGATTTACACTTAAAAATATTTCTTGGAATCTTTGTGATGATCAATTCGGATGCTAAAGCTTCAAACAATCTTTGTTATTTTCTTGTAAGCTTTGCAATGGTGCAAGTAGTACCGAGCCTTTGATCTCTATTTATAGAGTTTTTGGGCTCTTGTAGCCGTTGGAGGGTGACCAATGGTCTTATGTCATGTGTCTTGGGCTCCACTAGCTTTTACTTGAAAATCTGGGTGAACATTCTGACCATCAGAATGTTGTTGTGTTCTTCAAGATCTTCATATGGGTTCATCATATATGATTATATGATGAGTTTCTAGGTTTATCCAATGCATGCCCTTTAACTTGTTTGGGCTTTATTCATTTGTTGTTACTTTTGCACAAACATCAGAATGTTCCAGATCTGCATTGAATTGTGTGCAGGAGAGAGTAGTGGATCTGCAGCTTCAGACTCATTCTTCTATGAGATTTGTTTGATATTGTACAATACCAAATCTCATACGTGTCCATCTCTGGTTGGTTAGGACAAGATCTTCACTTTTGCTTTGCCTTTTAACTTTTCACCTATTGTAATGTTCATAGTATGAAGCATGTGCAGAGCTAAACATTCTGACCATCAGAATGTTCCATTTGTTTCACTTAAGATGATTTGTAAGACTTGTATTTGTTGTAATCAATCATAATAGTGAAAACATAACTGAAGTGCAGTGATTGCAACATCTAGGATAATATTCTTATTGGAATATTCCTAGTACTTCAATGCAGGGGCCGCCCATAGCCCGTCGAGATATTCTTTTGGGGGCCTATAATATATATTTTTTGTATATAAGGTCAAAATATATTCATTATATAATATCTAAGTTAAAAGATTTCAAGCGAGTAGCAGTGTTCTAACGGTCTGGAGTAGTGTTTATTTGCTTCTAGTCCCGTGTTCAAGGAACGGGCAGTACATTTTTTTAATGAATTTAGTCATTTTTTTAAATTATGTTTTTAGTAATTTATGTTTTAGCTTCTGGTCCTGTGTTCAAGGCACTGGTAGTGCACTTTTTTTAATGAATTTAGTCATTTTTTTAAGTTATGCTTTTTGTGTTTGTTTTATTAAGGGCTAATTTATAAGTTTAAAACGGGGCCTTCGAATTGTCTAAGACGACTTTGCTTCAATGTTCATAGTCTTAGATGAACATTGAATATCCTTTTTGACATTGATCTTGTAAATGCCTTTATTGCTTGATTGATCCATGCAAATGTACTTTCCTGGATATTTATTTATGTCACGTGTGACTTGCATGTTCTTGATAATGTTCTTGAGTTTCTGAGTTTGTGTAAGAACAACCTTCTGAACCCTGCTTGAGTTCTTGATAATGTTCTTAATTTATGGATTTTGCCTCAACAATATCAACAACAAATTTGTTTATGAATTGTTAGTATTTCTCATTTTACTTTTTAAAGTGCAACAACTCTTTTGAGCATTAGGAGCCGTTGTTTCATGTAATATCAATCATCAACTCAGGGATGAAGTTAGAAGGGAGACCAATAAAGGCCAATGTCCCCCTTAGATTTTTTATATAACAAAATTCATATTAATATGCTATTATATTTTTTGTCACTATAATTATTTTCTGTGAACTTTATATGGTAGTGTATAATGATTTTTTTTGGCTCAATTTATTTAGCCTTGAACACTCAAGTTTCTAAGCTTAATTACACTAACTATTATTTAGAATGCATATATGACAATGAAAAATTAATTAAGGTTTTGTTTGCAATTGACAATAGACATTAATCATTAACGAATATCAATTTATGACTCTTTGTTGCAATTTTACTCAAAGAAAGTTATTTATTGCAAGTATATTGTTATTTTTACACACTCTCACAGCTATGATCTCACACCAATGATTTAGTGCTCGTGATTTTATTGAGTTTATCCTTTCAACTTTACATTTTTTTATTCATGTTTTTTTTCTTTATTATTCAAAAATCTTTTTTAGTCTCGTCACACTAAATATGACTTTTTTTTTAAATCTTTGAAATTTCTTATAATTTTGGATATTGTTGTAAATTATGAATATGTTTCAAAAGTTTTATAATATATTAATAGAAAATTATTATTATTTTATTTATGATTAATACTAATATTTGACTTGGTCTAATTCCTTTTTTTTTTGGTAGATAGAAGAGATGACAAAGCCATCATAAACTCATACACACAAAATGGAGGTACCGGGGTTCGAACCCCGATCATAATATTTGGCATATCAATTTTGATATTTTTATTAGTTGAGTTAGGACTTAGTTTAGTTCTTTAGGCCACATCATTTTGACTTGATTAAGTCTAAGGCTCTAAACATTTTTACTATCGTTTGAAAACGTAATTTAGGCATTGATTTTTTATTCGGTAACTAAAACAAAATTAAAAGGCACGTTATGTTTTGAGTATGAGCTGCTATTATATTTGAGGAGCTGGTACCTACTTTTTCTAATAAACTAACCGCCTATTTTCATCTATGGTTACGTTTCTTTTAATTTCAATATCAATATCAATAACATCATTTTTCTTTTACATGAAAACTCATGCACAACCTATATAAAATCATCTCTTCTACGAGTCTAATACAAAATCTTGGGTTACATCTTTCTGAAAATGTTTCTTCTTGCCAGTTTTGCATCCTTGATTTTAAATCAGGAATGACCTGTTAAATCCTGGGGATTAATATATAATTACACAGAAAATCCCGACTGATAATCTAATTCAACAACAATCTCTCAAAAAGATAAGTTTATTGATTTCTCTTTTTTTATATTTTATTGATTCTTTTATTTTTATATTGATTATTATTTATAGAAATAATTTATGCATAAATTTTACAACACATATTAAACTAAAAATTAGAGCCGATCGTAGACAGTTAAACTAAAAATTAGAAACTTTCTCTCTTAATCTAATGATCAAGAGCCGGCTGATTAAAATCGAAGTTCCTAGACATGATTCAAAACTCAATTTAGTCCAACCTTTTATGTAAAAAAAGGAAAAGAGCGACTCATCTCTCTCTTTGTTTCATGTTATTATGGACAATTCTTCAACAAAAAAAACAAAGTTATTATGGACAATTGGGTCGTGGCCTTCTAGAATTCTAAATAAGATTTTTCTTTTAATAAATTACTTAAATTTATATTTAATTGAATTTGACCTTACACAAATTTATCTAAATTCATGAGTTTGGTACAATTAAGCTGAACAACAATTATGTCGGTACTATTTAACAGTGTTGTAACAAAAAATTTGAGCATATGTAACATACACATGTTCGCCCCTTTAAAACGTGTGTATTCGACAAAAAATTGAGCAATATGGTTTTTAAAGGTTATCATGTACACCAAAGGAAATAACTAGTGTGTCAGAGGATTAACGAATTAAGAGTGACACAAGTTACAAGTTATAATAAGCTAAATTACATCAAGGGTCCTTTAAGTTATTTTGGCCAAACACAAGTCCTTTTAAGTTTAAGGTTTGTAAGAGATTCAAACGTTACAAAAACGATGATGTGACAGAAGGACTAAATCGAACACGTTTACAAACTTAAAGGACTTATGTGTGACCAAAATAACTTAAATCACAAATCTATTACAAACCTTAAACTTAAAGGACTTAAATGATCAATCAGTTGCAAACCTCAAATTTAAAAGCTTAGGTGTGTCCAAAATAACTAAAATGATCAATCTATTATAAACCTCAAACTTAAAGGACACTTGATGTCATTTAAGCATAATGAAATATGTTGTTGGAACCACTTGCTATATATGTTTATCCGATTTATGCACATAATGAGACAGAAAAATATAAAATAAATTTGAAAATTCGGTAGAAATCTTAAGTAGAATGTTCGGTGAAATTGTATATAGTTTACATTAATCATGTAGAAGCTCATCCAAAATTAAAGAGTATTGTAGGTATCAACATTATTATGAAGGATCGATTGGTGCTTTGTAGATGGAAGAATTATTAGCGTGTATCATCAGTAGACGTTGATACTCGAGACAAAATATCACATATTGTAGTATAACTTAAACATGTCATTCACAAACGGTCAATGGAATCATAACTTTGGTATGGTTCGATTCGTCCCAAACCACAAACGATTTAGTTCAATTTTTACAGACCGTTACGATGGTTCGGTTCGATTTTCTTTAAAAGTTGAACCATGCCTCGTAATGATTGTTCAGTTAAACAGTTCTCACTCAGTTAAACAATAATGATTTTTTTTTTTTTTGAACAACATATATATTAGAAAGCCTTGTACAAGAAGTACACAGGGCACCTGTTACAAGAGGTGCAAAAGCACTAAAAACAAACAGAACAGGGAACCGGTCACACACCGACCGCACCCTTTGCTGAAACAACAAAAAAACTGCTCTAAACAAGCAGGAAAAAACAAACAGCCTAGAAGCAAACAGAGAAACCATAAACTGCCAGTCCTGGAGGCACAGACCAGCAGCCGCAATACCGCTTCAAAGGTGAATATTTGGTTATATTTCAAAAGTTCAAATATAAATATTACTTAGAATAAGTAAAAAATAATTTTAGTTGAAAATCATAAATTAATTGTGAAATTTTTATTACTAGAATTTTACTCTAGTTAATTATTTTGACCGGTTCTATATATACACTAACAACCCATTCCTTTAATCTCTCTATGAGTCATCAAAGCAAATACATGTTTTTATTTAGTTGTCCTTCTTAATAATATGTTGGCATAATTTTAGCAACTGTTTTGACTTCTTCTTAAACTGCTCATTCTCATTAAGTTAGCCTACTAGTACGTATCCCTATTTTTATGCTATGACTGAGTTTCAAAGAAGATGATATATACTCCACGTTTATATAGTGGAACGGTCATATTTTTGGCTTGTATATATGTTCCTTTGATCAGTACGTAATAAATAGAAAAAGTCTCAAAATTGAAACTGCACATAGCATACATTTATATACTCCCTCACTTCATATTTATCTATACACAAATTATTTTCCCTCATCCAAAATATTGAATTTCTGGGTTACATCTCCTGATATCTTTGAGATAAATTTGAGTTGTTCTGTCACCTCCGGTTATGATTCATAACGGGGAAGACGGGATCCTTAACCTACTCAACCCCCAACACCATGATATGGCCTTAATCTCGTCAACCACCTCATCAATATTCTTTGTTTGATTACAAAAAATCCTCGCATTCATTTCCTTCCCCAAATCACCGCATACCAAATTAACCAAAATGCTTTCAAAAGGCGGCTAGAATTACACGCATCGGTCCAACAAGCAAAATGCATAAATAAATTACGCGGAGTGATGAAGTTGATATCTAACCAATCCATTACCTTCCTCCAAATAAACGCTACCTCATCGCAATGCAAGAAAAGATGTGTCGTCGTCTCCTCCCCATTAATTGATGAGGTGGCTTTTGAAGATTTAGAGGAGACTAATGATGGTCTTAAGGTGCAAGGGAGGGGTAATCAATGATGACTGTTGTTCAGCTAATTGTTGTTCTGCCAAAAACTGGATCAGACTCATCAATTTAAATAGTTTATGTTGGGTCAAATTTAAATGAAAAACAATAATTGAATGATCCAACTATTATTATGTTTGCTCTTAATTGAGTTTAAGTGTGTGATGTTGTTCCATATCAACTAGTCTAATTGTTGATGGACAAAGGAGATAAGCTGATAGAAAAGGATGACTTCATGCATGCAGCACACACCACATATAGATCAAATGGAACATGCGTGACTCATTCGGTGACAGAGTTCATTGTATACAGTTAATTTCTCAAAGCATATGATTGAGTCATTGCCCACGTTGATCCAAGAAGAATTTGGTAGGTTTGACATCTAGGTTAGAGGTCGTTGCTTTTATATATCTAACATCCAAATTTTTCATTCATCTTATTGTTGAGTGATTATAATCTTCATAGTTATCATGAAAATTCATATATTTATATAAAATTACACATTCAGATTGTATATAACTAAGAGATCAGTATACATGAGATTGGACAAATACAAATTAGTAATTTTTTGTTGTTGCTATTTTTGGGATCAAAATGAGTCAAATTTTGAAAACGAAAACTTGTTTTGTGCAGGTTAATATTGCAGCTGGAGCTCTCTAATTTGATCCTGCGACTTTTAAACTTGTTTTTCACTACACATCATGGCACTGAAGTTTTCTTGTATTAGATGTAACAGGATTAATTGCTATCTAGGTTAAGTTTTTATCACTTAGCTAAAACATGTTACTTTTAAGAAAACTAGTGAGTGAATACTCAACGGTGAATACAACTACTCTTTCCAGTTTAGATCATCATCAATTTAAGAAATCAATTAGTTAAAATACTTTGTGGATGAGGTTTGTGGTTGACGAGTGCTCAAGAAATACTTTGTTTTAGTAAAGTATGAATAAATTAGTTAAAATATGAGTAAAAAATAATTAAAATAAAAAATGTGAACAAGTTAAATTTATCAATAAATAAAAACTTACTAAAATAATTTAAAGGGTGAAGACATATTTTGGTCCCTCACAAAAATACACAGGACGAATTAGTCTCTGATAAAAAAAACAACCCGCTTTACTCTCTCACAAAAATAAATCGGGACAGTTGAGTCTTTAATTATGTCAATTTTTTTTCTAATTGAATATTTTTTTTTCATTTTGAAACCCTGATTGGATTATGTGACAGTCCAAATGTCATATGATAAATGGTCCATGTATATATTTTAAACAAAATAAGGGGATATTTAGGTTCTGCAACAATATTTTGGCACAAGTGCCTAAAAATCAATAAATTTTGAATATTAATCATTCTTTAAGTTGCACATTCTTCCTTCATATTTTGTGTTGGACCAAATTATGCTTTCCTACTTAAGAGGTTGGTTTAACTAGATAGAAATATTGTAATTTTCTAATTAGTTTGAAAATGTATATGTAATTTTGTCCAGTTTAGTCGATATGTAAGGATTAAGTTTCTTGAACTCTAAGAGATCAAATTAGTACTTTCATATTTTGTGGTGGATCAAATTATACTTTCACACCATAGAGATTGGTTTAACTAGTTTGAGGATGTATATGTAATTTTGTCGAGTTCAATCCTCCATAAAAAATGAAGTATCAATAGTCCCTCACAAATATGAAAGTACCAATTTGTTTTCTTAGAGTTCAACAAATTTGACCATTTTGTGATTGAAGGAGAAAATGAAAATTAAAGAAGAACGAGCAATTTCCAAAATTTACTCTTTTTTGTTTTTTTTTTCTTCCAAAAATTGGTTGTAAGGACCTAAATATCTCCTTATTTTTGTGTAAAATACATGTGGATCGTTCTTTATATAACATGTGGACGTCACATAATCATATAAGGAAAAAATTGTAGTGATATTATTATAGTTAATTAAATTAAGTAATTTAATAATACAATGATTTGATTTAAGTTAAAAAAAAACTAAATTAATTTTGATGTGACTTAAAAAATGGGAGCTTCCGGTACTTTTAAAAACAATCAACATTCCTTTTGAAAAAAAAAATCAACATTACTCTCTTTTCTATTTCTTTTATACCAAACAATATATAAATATATTTTATTCATCGCATTTTTCTCTCTTCTCACACCCTTACTTACATCATTTTCTCCCACTTTCTCTTTACAACCAAACAAATCATGAGTCCATTTGAGCAGAGGACTAATTAATTTGGAGGGGAGGAGAGTGAATGACTTGTTTTTCTTTTCTATATTAATAAAACTATAACAATAGTTTTAAAAATGAATGAAGTGTAATTGAATTATTATATAATATATATAATGTTTTTTTTAAATCTCAAATATATTAAAATATAATCCAACTCTCCAAAATCTACTTATTTCTAATGACTAATAATAAGAGTATGTCAGTATATAAAACTAATTTTTATCTTAAAAATTAGTGCACTAATTTTTTTTTCTTAAAAAATATACATAACCTCAAAACCACTTCACTTTATTTATTTATTTATTTAAGGAAACCTTGATTTGATATCGAGATATAATATCCTTCAAGTGGTTCAAAATAAATGTTCGTATCAGCACGTACATGATAAGTTTTCTTGAAAACGGCAAATGAGAGAAAATTAAGTTCTATATAAAAAATGGTAGAGTTTTTTTTAGGGGAAAGAATGACAGAAAAATAATTGCGCTCAATTTATTGTCCTTATATTGGTTAGTGGACTGAGAAAGAAAAAAATATTGGCTAGTGGACCCAAAACGAAATTTTTGTTTCAATAGAACGAGGTGTCATATTGAATTACATCCAAATATTTTTAAGAAAAGTTATACTCGAAACACACATTTCAATAAGTTTATAATTTTATATTTTATTTACCGTTAAAAATTATGTAGGAGTCATATGAATTTTAATTAATAAAAGAAAATGTGTTGAGATGTGTGTATTAGAAAGTAGGTTGCTAACACTCTTTTATTTTTACACAATCAAAACTAGATATGTCTCCTGATCTGTTTTAGTTGTTGTTAGTTTTTACCTCTTTTGAATCTAATTCTCGATGTAAATTAAAGAAAGGTCTAACTTTACCAACAACTTCATAAAAGAGAGGTAGAATATATGAATAATGTAAAGAACCCGATTCCGAAGAATAAGCCTACCACATAAAATTAACAAACATGTTACTCAAGAGCCAAACCTCCATCTCAAAGTATTAAGTAGATCACTATCTTAGTTGGTCCACTGAGATAGTTGGTCCACTAACCTTTATGAGATATGGACATTGACGGCTCTATCTTAGTGGCTACTGGCTAGTAGATCACTATCTTAAACACAGTGCCAACTACCATCAAATCAAATGAACTTAATTTCTCAATCATATGCTCAATCAAACTTTTCTCTATTTATAGGACGAACACCGTACATACTCCCTCACAATTAGTCACAACACAACACAACACATGCAATATAGATGATCTACCTATTACAATTAAATTAGTTTATACTTTATAGTGAGAGTGTTATAGACTCAAAATTGCATTCATATTTGTAATTTCAGTTGCAAAATGAGTACTGCAGAAATTGCTCGAACAGTAGTGGGTATCATAGGTGGGTTATTTTTTAAGTTTTCATTAAAAACATATGTACTCATTACTTCAGGAATATTTTTTCTTTTTCTTGTAATTTACTTTTTTGGTTATAATTTCCACCTTATTGATTTATCACTTTTTTGCATTTTTCTCTCTCTTGACTTCAGGAAATGTCATCGCCGGCTGCATGTTCTTGTCTCCAGTGTAAGTTTATTTCTAAATCTCTTCCCGCATCTTTCAATTTTAACGTAAAAATTAACAATACTAACATTAGTTGTTAATTTTTTTTTCATGTCCTTAATTATACAGGCCAACATTTGTTGGGATATGCAAGAAAGGATCAGTGGAACAATACTCACCCGTACCATACCTAGCCACGTTGATGAACTGCATGGTTTGGACTCTCTACGGGTTGCCAATGGTGCACCCTCACAGTTTCCTTGTGGTGACCATCAATGGTGCAGGATGTGTGGTTGAGATCATCTATATCACACTCTTTCTCATATATTCTGACCGTAAAAAGAGACTCAAAGTCTTCCTTGGTTTACTCTTGGAGCTTATTTTCATTTTCCTTCTCTCATTTGTTTCATTGACTATGCTTCACACCGTTAACAAACGTTCTGCTGTTGTTGGGACCATATGCATGCTCTTTAATATTGGCATGTATGCTTCACCTTTGTCTATTATGGTTAGTACTTAATATGTATCATGTTTAATTTTTTTATTTAAGATAAAATTGGTTAATATATATGGATTGTTGAATTGACTTAATTAATCATGTGATCTTAATAATATATGGTTGCAGAAACTAGTGATCAAGACTAAAAGCGTTGAGTTCATGCCGTTTTTCCTATCTTTAGCTTCATTTGGCAATGGCGTTTCTTGGACCATTTATGCACTCATCCCTTTTGACCCATTCATTGCGGTAAGAAAACAAATTATAATACCATGCTTAATTCTTTGCTTAAAACAAGTACAATATGATTTCCAAAAGCAGCGTAATTAATTGTGGCCAAGCTAGGCATGCTTAGTGTAAGACTTAAGATGCATTTTTATATTTTTATTTTATGTTATAGCTGGTGAAATGAATAAGTATATATATGACTATATATAATGTATATAATTAATGGATTATATCTCAATCAGATACCAAATGGGATTGGGACAATGTTTGCAGTGGTACAATTGATTCTATATGCATCATACTACAAGTCAACCCAAGAGCAGATAGCAGCAAGGAAGAATAATGGAAAAGGAGAGATGAATCTGTCAGAAGTGGTAGTTGGCATGAGTAACGCTACTGTCCAAGATAACCCCAACAACAACAACAATAAGATAACTGCTATTGATCATTCTTCTCCAAGTGCCAAATGACTATTAATGGCACTCATGCATCCTCTTCCTCTGCCCAACCCATTGAGTCATTAATTAATTATCATCTTATAGTTTTTGGATTGATTCTTGTAATCTTATTTCTATTTCCCGCTTAATTTTCACTTGTTATTTACCTTGTTAGAGACCAACACATGAATGTATGTGTTGTTTTGTTACTCTTTGCTTTTTTATTTCTAGTCTATGTCACCAATTATTAGTCCCAACATATTTTTCAATAAAATTCCATTATGGTTGAGTTCTGTTTTTCTTCTCTCATTTCTTAAATATTATTATTTTTTAAAGTACAAAAGAGAAGTGTGACACAATACTTAATGGGGTATTCCAAAATTTGCAACAGTATATAAAAATATAAAGGTTTGAGAAGGAAGCAAAGTGTGACACAAGTCATAATATCCTTATCTTCTTAGTCTTACTCAACTGGGTAACATTTTGGATGATGAAGTAATTAATAAAAAAAAAAATTATACAACAGTTTACACCTATGGTTTTGATTTTGAACGAATTAGCAACTCCCTAACAAAAGCGCAACACCAAATTTTAAATGGAAACGTTGGGACGCTTGTTAACATTTTCCTAATAATATTAGGGTGAATTACACACACCTTACTTAAAGTCTCTTTAAATAATACAAAGATATGTTCTAGTGTTTGACTCGACATTAACCTCCGTTGTTTATTTCTTCATTGGACACTCATCCCTCTTGATGGATAACATGTTATAGTTTTGTTAAGACAATCATGGTTGGACATTAACATCTCTTATTCATTTGAATTTTCCATTACATTACATCATTTGCTAATCGTTACTTGAAATATCATCTTTAGAAGCACCAAAAATCTAAAATTTCTTATACAATTTACTTAAACATAATAACCACTAACTGGGGGCAGTTAACAAGACCCATATTATTAATAGATAGATAGTAGATATATTTGAAGCACAATAATAATTGTAAAATCAATGAGCATTGATAAAAGCTATCATAGGATCATATACGACTTGTTTAGCATTGATAGCCGCAATGAAATCTACATGTGCATAATTATCCTTCAACAACACCACTAGCTTGTTAGAATCATGATACTTGAGGTCATTAAGCAAAAGATTCACATCTTGTACGTCAGATAACATATCTTTGCCCTCCAACACCTAGAGAAAGAGGGAATTCGGTAATGTCATAAGTTGGAGGAGTTTGATGTCCATAGTGTAGTAGATTCTGTGCTTGATGAACACAATCATACTTTGCGATTGTTCTGATTCTTGTCACTACTCATATTTTATAATACAAGAGTCAAGTCAATAAAAAAAATTATTAGTCCTAATTAAAAATGCATAAAAATGATATTGAGATTAATTTCTATACATTGATAATATAAATGTTTGATACATCCATCCAATTAAATTTTACCATAATGAGACGTAGTTGTATGTATGTGTAAAATTGTATTACACATATTGTACATACAAATTAAATACAATGATATTTAGTCGCAATAAGCAAACACAGTTAAAAATATTAAGTGTTAGTATACTTACTTTGAGAGAATTTAAGCAACAATTTAGACCTATAAAATTTTAAGATAGGGAACACAAAAATAAAACCAATAATTGTGGTAATCTTTTTTATACATAAAATTTACTAATCATTCCATCAATAACATATAAAGTACCTGTAAACAATGCTAAAAGGTTTGTGAGGTCGAGGTTTAGAGTGTTACATATGTCATTCACAAATTTTGTTGCGACATACCTGCTAATCATAAAAACATGATATCATTACTACAATAGTTTTTTAGTTTTACATTTTTCTTTTGCACTAAAACATTTTAGCAAAGATATAGTAAAAGTAGATAAAAGGGTTTTTTTTTTTTGAAAGATAAAAGGGTTATTTATTCTCTTACACGTTAGGAATGAATTGATAAAGGACTGACCAATATACTTCCGGTTATATTAAAAAAAGAAAAACATTTACATAATTGCATTCAATAAATATTTAATACATATTACCCCAAAATAATAGTTAAATAGAGTGTTATTTTATTCGTGAGTCTCTCATTAGCTAAAAAAAGGCCAACAACAAGACTTATTTCCTTTGAAGGATTTAGATTCATATAAGTAATTGGACTAAATAATGCAGCTGATCTAAACATATTCAAAAGCCATCAAAGTTCCCTGTAAAACCTATAGGATTGTTACACACTAAAAACATAAAAATAATAATAATAATCAATTAGGAGTGAACATGAGAATGACCTTCATTGTGGATTTTTTTTACCAGTATGGTTGTAAACATATTGGATTGAAGCAAAAAGATCATATTTAACCAATTCATCCCACGACCAATCCTAGTAAGCCTATACACATGATATAAATCAATAATTAGTTATAATTTTTTTTATCAAAATGTTAAATTCTAAAAAAACTTTTTTTTACCAGTATGGTTGTAAAAAGATATATTATATCACTACTCTTAACCTCAGTTTAGCTAAAAGATCACTGATTGATTTTTCTTTACAAATAATACGACGAAGAGTCATAACATTTTGTAAAAGCAATTTCACATACTTTTTTGGGTAAATTTGGTATTTTCCGCACGTAAATGTGCAAACTAATCATCCGAGTCTTATAATATCTAAATGGATGTGTTGCATACTTTGAGCTCAAAGTCTTAAGAGATCCGTGTCATCTTATTCAAAGTTTCTCAGTTAATTTCTCCCAATCCAAAGGTTTCTCAATCGATTTCTCCCAATTTGATTAATCAATGAAACATTACATAAAGGGGTGTGACACAACCTTTTTGGGAGCTTTTATTCCCTTTCGAATTCACGAAACTTCAATTTTGCGGAGATGATCTCATTGGAACAATTTGATTGAGTTGAGCAGTTGTAGCAGTAGTAATAACATAAGCACTTAATTAATTAATCAATTTTTTCACAAAAAGTTAGCACTAGGAACAAAGTAGAGAGAATGCAACCCAGATTTTTGGCCTACAAGATTACAAACAAGAGAACGGGCTTACGATGGTTGACGTGAGGCTATATCCTCATAGTGGAATGGAGGATCAATGGATCATGGCCTTGTCCCATCATATGAAAAAGATAGAATCTGTACCACTGCCACTTTATTAATTAACGATGCTAATTAATTGCTATACAGAACCCCTCTCAATCGATCACTAATTAAATTTTTATTTTTTTAAAAATTTATCAGCAAAACTCACACATTAAAAAAATTAGGGTTCGAACCCACGTTCCACCTAGGGCTATCAATTTACGCAACCCTATAAGTTTGTCCTCAATTCATGAAGCCCTTGACCCGAATCCACAAAAATAAACTAACATAAGTAATGTTCCGCAAATCAAGTGTCAACTCTCCGAGTTTACCGAGTTTACGTTTTTAGGTACCAAAATTGTGTTAACTCGGAGGTAAACTCGGTTTCTGGTAAAATCGGACGGTTTGACGAGTTTGACCGAGTTAACACTCAGTAAACTCTTGTAAACTCGACCAAATGTACCGAGTTTATATCTAACAAAAAAACCGATCCTTTTTTTGGGGCCATTTTTTTTAAAACTTAATTCCTTTTCTACAAGCCCAAAGATTGAAACGTTTACTGAATAGTTATCTTTACAGTAACACATTGTTCCTTAGATGTACCATTTCTTTTTTCTTCTTTAAGTTCTCAAACCATGAATAGGGGAACACATAGCAGTTAGGTTGCGATTCCGACGGTGGAAATTCAGATTTTGACGTCGGTTAGGGTTGCGGTGGTGGTGTTTGTTGACCTTTTGAAGAAATTAACTAGTTTATTTTTTGAGTAGTGATATTTGAACAACCATTTTTGACAACTACCATGACAGCTTCCTTTTTCTATCTTACTATTGGTCAAAAACAAGGGAGAGAGAAAAAAGAAGAGAGAGAATAAAAACATAATGTGAGTATGAAATAGAGAGTCGTCAAGAAGTTGTCATAAAATGGTTGTAGAAATATCATTTCTCTTATTTTTTAGATGGTTTTATTAACAACTTTAGGAACTTTTGAAACTTTCTTTTTTGAATGGTTTTATGGATGACTTAAACTTAGAGACTTATGATTTTGTGCGTTAATTTTTGTATTTTGATGGTAAGTTGAGTATAACGTTTTATTATGGTAGTTTGATATAATTTGCCTTTGTAATTAAGCCATATTTTGCACTATTGAAATATTATATTAGCTTATATATGTCATGCATATAATAAATTCTACATAATTTTAATTTTAGGTAAACTCGTACGAGTTCTCGAGTCGAGTTTACCTAGACAAAACGAGTTGAGGTAAACTCTCGAGTTGTA
>Ga0228710_1000745_pt1 | contig 44582 bp, 17 predicted proteins | sample MedpolnodulmetaG_FD_177995 | JGI IMG/M metagenome (GOLD analysis project Ga0228710, IMG submission 177995) | Root nodule microbial communities from Medicago polymorpha collected in Santa Monica, California, United States - pink nodules | ecosystem: Host-associated > Plants > Roots > Nodule... | reverse complement strand
GGGGTGGGGGGTTCAACCTTCATGAATTGGTTTGCGGAAGTTTTCAAAACCCTTAATTCTAAGTGGTTAGCAAACAATAGGTCACAAATTTTGTTCTTCAAAGTCAACCGTTTGGATTGGAGTAACCCATGCACTTTTTTTCTTATATATCAAAGAACTATTTGTGTTGGTTAAATATAAACACCTCAATGAAAACTTCTCTCTTTAAAATTTACATTCCTTCTCATAATTATTATTAATGTTATTTATATCATTTTATTAGAAAAATAATATAAAACTAAGTTTTATTCCAATTCATATATATGAAAAGTGACTCATATACCTGATATACCTAAAGTCTTTGGGTGGAGTTGTCGTGTCACTCTCTCTTGTAATCGTGAAGCATTGGTTCTTTGTTACACCCGCCCATGAACTCCCCAAAAAGTGCGATCAGAGCCCCTGTTCGGCTCTGCGGGGGAGCGGGAGTGTATTTTGCGTTGGATCCTGGTATAGGAGTGAGACTCATACATGTGGGATGAGATTGTTGGGTTTCAAATGTGAGTGGTTAAGATATTTGTGGCGTGAAATACAATATGTATTCGACCCGCAAGAATAAATTTTACTACAAGATCTCATCACTACTTGACATCTTATGAAAATGATACAATTCAAAAATCTTCGGACATCATTTGGAACAAGACAAATTCTTTGAAAACTAGTCTTTTTGATTGGCATCATCTTCAGAGCCGCATTCCTATTACTGATAATCTTTTGTGGTGCGGTTTACTTCAGAATCACCAGCGACTATGTGTGGGTGGTTGCGGGTCTAATGAGGATATTGATCATTTGTTCTTGCATTGTAACTTGTTTTGGATCTATTTGTAACTTCTTTCATCGCTCTCATTTCCAACCACTTACTTCAATTCTGTCATTTAAGTGGATCATGAAAGCATCATCGGTCAGCGATGCATCTTTTATGATTTTCTTGCATATGGGTGATATGAAATGAAAGAAAACGGTCACATTTTCAAGCATAATGAGCACTCCTTACATCAACTATTCGACACAACTAGTGTTTTCTTCCCCTAAAAATCTTAGATTTAACAACAACAACAACAAAAATAAAGAAATCCAGTATTTACTTATGGACGCAATGCTAATGTTAAATACAAGAAAACGTAAAAATAGAGAAAGAGACTAAACATTTTAACCGCCAATAAATTTTTATTATGATTACCCTTCATATATTCTTCTTTTTTTTTCTATCCTCTGCTATTGCTTTTTCAAACAAGTAAAATCGAAAAAAATTACCAGTACGAAGTTAAATGAGAATATCTTTGTAAGTATTCTCTGAGTTCTAGAAAGTTACTTAGATAACTAGAATATGATTTTATGAGAACAAGATACCTCATTTTCTGCTTTATTAAATCAAAATAAAATGAGAATCATGAAAGTACGTATCATTGATTTGACTAATGCATGTTAGATTAGTTCATCTTATGAAAGGTAGAGCCAGAAATTTTAATTTGACAAACGGATCCACTAGCTAGGTTCAATAGAGAATTAAACATAATTATTTATTTATGTAAAAAAAAATATTTGTTTGAAAATTATATACATGAATCTTAACAAATCAAAGCCTGGGGTTAGCTGGCATTTGGTACTAAGTGACAGAACAACAATAACGAGCCGTATTTAATTATTTGCAAAGTATACATACCAGTTACCATACACGCAATTCCTTAAAAAAGAAAATTACCATACACGAAATGTAATGAATTAAAGATGATTTTTTATCAGAATAGATAAAATTAGAGATAATTATTACTTTAAATAATTAATTTATTTCAAAATTATACCTTTCCTTTTACATTATAATATATTATAATTGGTTAAAATAATTGTTAGGTGTGTCATAGTTTTAATTTATTTCATAGTAATTTAAATAATATTTTTTAAAAGTGATAAGTAGATTCAAATTGTTCTTAAAAGAATTGAGGAATATGGAAATTATTATTAATTAACCCAACACTAATTTTCATTTTACACCCGTCTATGAGAGAAATTAAACTTCACATTTAACTTAGAATTCAAACTTATACACCATCCGGTCACTATTATAAACAAAAGAATTATGAAAAGATTTGGAAACGAGGTAAGAAATGACACATACAATAAATAACATATACCTTTTAAAAATCATGGAGTTTTCAAATTAATATTTACTCTTCTACCACACATTATCTTCAATAACCTACTAGTGGTCTTTTTATGGGTTATTTTCGGACCTTTTGTGGTTCGAATCTCATGCGATATCAATAATAATTTTTCCAATTTTAAAAAATAGAACAAAAAAATAATAATCGCAATTCGGATGTTACCGTTGGCCGCTGATTTGATAGTAAAAATTAAATGATTCACATTCGTTTTTTTAGAATATTCATAATAGCTATATAATATTTTTCATCTCATGAAACATCTTTATTTTATAAACGTAAGTAATAATTTTAAATGTCCGACAATTCATTTACCGTATCACTTAGTGTATTGCCTTTTTATTTTTACGTCAAGTAAAAAAAGACACACTACAATGGATACTTCTACTATCTAGAACATCACCATTCTTATCGTTGTACAAGACTTGATTTTTAATTTTAAAATATATAAAGTAATATGAGCATAATTATTTCAAATTCTTGGAATTGTCCAGGTACAATTTATCTAACAATTGTTGAATAAGCTAAGGTATATTTAATTGGAAAAAGAACAAAAAAAAAATTAAATTGAATTATCTTCCATATAAGCCATGTAAAAAGAGATTTCATGAGAATCTCTCAATCCAGCAAATATTTTAATGTAATAAAAAGGCACTACGTTTGAAAAAGAACCGCGTCTTGAAAATACACTCACAAAATTTGAGCGGAAATATACTCACAAAATTTGTCTATAAAAGGACTCCTTCACACCCAATTCCAATGTACCATTTCTTAGTCTAAATTTACAAACATACTCACCCACCCTTTTCTTTTCTCTCTTTTTGTGCTTCAACCATGTCAAGTGGAAGGAAAAGCCAAGGTCGCCAAAAGATTGAAATGAAAAAAATGAGCAACGAGAGCAACTTGCAAGTGACTTTCTCGAAGCGCCGTAGTGGGCTCTTCAAGAAAGCCAGTGAGCTTTGCACCCTCTGTGGTGCAGATGTTGCTCTCATTGTTTTCTCACCTGGAGAGAAGGTATTTTCATTTGGCCACCCCAATGTTGATACGGTCATAGATCGTTATCTCTCTCGGGTCCTACCCCAAAACAATGCTACCATGCAATTCATTGAGGCTCACCGTAGCGCCAATGTGCGCGAGCTCAATACTCAGCTGACTCAGATCAACCAATTGCTGGACATTGAGAAGAAACGTGCTGAAGAGCTGAGCCAGTTGCGCAAGGCGACCGAGACTCAATTTTGGTGGGCTGGTCCTGTTGATGGAATGGATAGGGCCCAACTTGAATTATTCAAGAAGGCTCTGGAGGAGCTTAAGAAACTTGTTGCTCATCATGCTGATAGGCTTGCTGTAATCCAGGGTGCTCCTACTCAAACCTTTCCGTTTTTTGCTGGAAATGGTTCATCCGCTAACATGCCTCTCCATCATCATCCAAATCCTTCACAAGCTCAGTTTTATCAGAACCCAATGTTGCAACCTCATTTGTTTGGCTTCAACAACATGGGGGGAGGAGGTGGATATGGACCCTCCAGATTCTTTTGATCTGATCTCTTAGATCCGTCTTAAGATGCCTGTGTCAATTTATTTTTATGTTTTTTTGTTTCATGTTGTTTTAAATTAATTTCGATTGGAGCCCACATGCTTAACCTAGTTTCATGTATGTGACTTGGTTAGGCATAATCTTAGTGTTATTGGGTCTTTCTTTGTCTTTGTTATCTACTTGGAAGTTGAAATTGTATTTGTATTGTGTTCTTTATAATTTGAATAAAGGGCATCTTATTTATCTATCGCTTCAAAGTTTTATTTAATCTATTTAAGTCCAATATGAATTTTTTTCATTCCCTCGTCATTTTTTAATCATCAGTTGTGAGTTTTAAAATCATGATCAAGTGTAAAAAAAGTGGATGAGATCATACCAATTTATATTTGTGCTAAAATCAATTAAAATTTATTGGAAAATTTACATATATTTTTGGTTTTCCACAATTTATTCCATTGAAAATAATCCTATTTGAGATATGCTAGACATAAATGTGGATACATCTTTCAGCTGCCATGATGTGCTAATTTAATGTCTTTTGTTAGACCAAACCTCTCGTTGGTAATTTAAGCATTATGATGATACATGTAATTAAAAAATTTAATTCATTGTTAAAGGCTTCACTATATGTAAGCTTTATTGTAAATTTTAATTGAGGCTATAGTGGCTCTTTTTCTGATTTTCTATGAGGTGCATCTTCATTAATCTAAACTTTTATCCGAAAAAACTTTAATATACATATGTACCATTTAGTTAATTATATTAGATTAAATGCTTGAGATTTGTGCTTAAACTAGTCAAAATTTTATTAAATTATTTGAATTTAAGAGCACATTATGGTAATTTTAAATTTAATTTGTTTTCCATCTGACATGTCTCTTCAAAAGAACGACTAAATTTTTTAGCAAATAGTTTGAATTTTTTTGTGATGATTGAAGGTACAACATTTGTGTGTGTATATGTATTAACTTTTATGTATAAGAAGAGTTGTGTTTATTGGAAGATGATTTACTGCTAGAAGAGTTGTGTTTTTTATATATCAAATTTTTAAGATTGATATATAATTTATGTTTTGGTCACTCCATCATTATCATTTTCAGGTTTGAGTTCCAATAATTTTTTGTGAGTTTTTACGATTTTCTTTTATGGTTTTGCATCTTTATTTGTGTTCAATTGTTTACTTTGCTTCAAGTTTGTACTTTACGTGTTTGATGAAATATTTGATAATGACTCATTTTGTCGATAATGTAATTTGAGTGAGGAGTGTATTGCGGTTCTCACCAAATTTAACATTCTTGTTATCTTACTAAAAACTTCTCAACATGTGGTTGAATTGGTCATTCAAAATCCACCTATAGTCGAAATGAGAAAACACCATCAACAATTTTTTTTCCCGAGGATGTATGCAATTAAATACAGGGGATCTTTGATTATTCTTTACCATTGGCCATATATGTGAAATAATTTAATTTTTTTAATCGCAAATAAATATATTATATATAAGAAAAGGAGAACGAATATAAATGATTTGAGAAACACCATATGTGACCAAAATTCCAACAAAATAAAAATTAAAAAAACATGCAACGCTGTCAGAAAACCTAAAACAACAACATCTCAAAACACAAAATGGAAAGCCCCCATCCCTCCCAGTGTCCAAAAACAAAGGATAACAGATCAAATCCCACCAAAAAACTAGAAAACACCCGCAAGACCACCAACAAAGCTAAACCAACAACAACAATACCGTAAGAACAAAAGAAAAAAAAATATCCCTCCCTCCTAGTGATCAAACCCAAAGGAAGAATAAACCAAACCTACTCCATCAGAAAGATGCGATACATGAAATCAATAAACAAACCAAAAAGTCCTACTCAAAGGCAACCAAACATGACGTCTACATAGAGAGGCTACCAACTCCAAAAGAGAAGTGGTTCCACCATCCACTCATAATGAAAACATGGTGAATCAGGATGTCTCCCTAAAAGCCAATATCTGTAGTGAGCTAGACCTTATGAACCAATTTCTCTACATGTAGAACCTTTTCAGAAAACATAAGATAATTAAGAGCTATTCAAATGGACCACACAACAATATGTCAGATAAAATTAAACTATTTAATAACTTTTACAAAAGATGAAATTTGACAAATTTACTATCATATAACTTTATACTCATTAATCAGGTTAAATTAAATGGAAAAAAGAACAACATAAATTAGTAAAAAATGCTGGCTATGGCTATATAGGATAAATAAAATAGACATGTGGTACCTATTTACAAAATGCTGGCTATGGCTATATAGGATAAATAAAATAGACATGTATTACGAAGTTGAGTTTTATTGCATCATTGAAATCGGAATTTGGTAGGTTGTAATAAGACTAAGCAAAACTGTGTGGATCTTCTTATCTTGAGGAATGCAAGAACTGCTTTGGTGGGAAATTTTTTCTGCATTTATATCTAGAACATATGCGACCATGCAAAACACTAAAGATAAATGTATGGACGTTTCTTCGTCGGTGAAATGCTCATTTCAGAAGAAACAAGTTTGCAACGATGATAATATTGTAAATGCAAATGTAAATTGCTTTTGCAACTAATATATTTCTACTATCAAAAGGATTCTATGGATGTTATTTTTTTTTTTTAAGGAATGGATGTCATTTATGCTAACAATAGATTATCCAATAAAATAAAAAAATATGGAATTTTTAGAAATAGCGATGATGTTGTTTCTCAAATAGATTGATCAAGTTACAACTATTTTTATCATTTTCACACTTTCATCATTGTTTTTACTCTTTCTTTATCAACTGATATCTCTTTCATGTAATTGTTGTACTTATTCCATGTGATTGGTTTTGAATCCTAACATGATCTTTCATTTTTGCAATTTTTTTTTTGTTTGTATTCTTGCTAATGAAAGCTTTGTGAACAATTTTGATGCTTATGATTAGGGAGAGTTTTTTCTTTAAAAAAATAGCTTTTTGATTTAATGATTTACTTTTGTTGTTTTTTCTTTAAAAAAAAAACGAGACTTTTAGTTTTGTTGAGGTGATGTAAGTATTTTAATCTAAGTCTATTATGTTAATGAGAACTTACTGTCACAAATAATGGCTTGATGCGTTTCTCATTATATTCCTTGGGTATATATAGAGGTTACAAGGCTATACATATAATTACACTAAATAATTACATATAATGGAAACAAATCAATTTTTGATTTATGTCCTTATTTCTAGGAACAAACTAATAAATATAATAAGGAGAACAAATCAACTCCTTATTCACATCCCCCTCAAGTTGATGCGGCTGGTCGATGATCATCAATTTGCCAACAAGAAACTGATGAAGTGGGTGCGAAACAACTTTAGTAAGAATATCTGCAATTTGCAACTGAGTACTGACATGAGGAAGGGATATTAGTCGGTCATCATAGGCGTCACGAATTGAATGACAATCAACTTTGAGTGAAGAATAGCAATAATCCAATCACAAAACAAGGGCGCAAAACCAAAGCTACGAAGCACCGAAATTAGAAACTTCCAATCTAAAGTGTTGAAAGACTTCCAGATGTCAACCTTAAGAGCAATGTTACCTCCATACTGCTTCTTATCCAACAGATTAATAGCTTCAGAAGCAATAATCACACAGTCTGAAATTTGTTTGTCACGGACAAACCCTCTTTGTTGCAAAGAAATGATACGCATAGCCACAACTGCAAGTCTGTCTGCCAATAATATAGTAACAATTTTGAATTGAAAGTTGGCAAGTGCGATAGGCCGGAAATCCCCCATCATAACAGCCCCTGCGACTTTCGGAATTATTTCGAAAATACAGAAAATTATATTTTCAAAAGTTATAAATTTTGAGATTATATAATTTTTAATTTTCAAACATTTATTTCCATATTTAAAAAAAAACACTAATTTTCAAATTTTTTTCTTCATATTTTAAAAAAATTAAAAATTATATAATTGAAAAAATTTGGAATTTATTTTATGATTTTCTAATTTATTTTTAATTTCTTTTAATTTTAAAAAATATTTTTTAAGTTTTAATGACGTGGGTTGCCACGTCAGCGCCACGTGGCAAAAGTTGCATAGTCAACAACTGCCACGTGGCCAAAACCATGTCATATCAGGAAAAAAGTGGGGCCAGATACCTTTTTAAAATAAGGAATTTTTTGCAGGGATATTTTTTTTTAAAAAAATATTGCAAGGATGAAAACCAAAACTGACCATATTTACAGGGACGAAAAGCAAATTTAAGCCTTTCAAGTAATATTGAACCATATTCAAAGATCATATTCAATTTGCACGCTTTATGACCTAAATTTTTTGGACCATATTCAATTTTCATACTTGACCCTGCCTTTAGAGTATTGAATTGTCAGAGAGTGTGAGTTTCACCATCCTTATTTTAGGTTCATATCCATTTTTTTAATATTTACTTTCAATCCTAAAAGTCGGAATTTTAGAGATAAAAATTAAACAATTTATAGACACAGAAATAGGTTTAGCCTTTAAAACTTAAAAGGGAACAAGAGTAGCGACATGTATTCACCAAAATAATCGGTGCCCCATTAATATCAAGTATTAAAGTGTGAGTACGTATTTGAGTGAGTGTTCAAAAGTGAGTGCTAGAGTGAGTGTTCAAAAGTGAATGTTGCTAGCATTCCTCTTTGTTAATATCAAATGTTGCACTGGTTTTTTATATTGCACACACACACATTTATATCGCACATGTGCATCTTTATTGCACATGCACATATTTATATTTTTAAATTAAAAGACTCAAACTAGATAGCAAACACACTATTATTTCATAATTTTTTGATTGGATGAATTAACTGCACATGGTGTTTTCACCGTAATGATTAAACATTGCTAATAAGTCTGTTAGATAATTCCTTCAAAAAAATAAGTCTGTCAAAGAATGAATGTCTTTTAATATCATTATTACCCACATGAAAAAACTTAATAATTAACACATATTTATCATCACATGTAATTATCTAGATGATATGTGTTTGTTTTTTGACCGACTATAACATGTCGCATAAATAATTTGATTCTTAATTTTATAATTTCGATTGAATCAAATCTATGCAACAAAAGTTGCTTTGTGAAACTGGTTGTCCCAAACAACTTAACAAAATTACTTCAAATATTTAATAAAATAAATGGTAAAAAGTCTTATTACAAGACACCGTAAACAAATGTATATCGAATCAGAATAATTCAACTACAAAAGAAATTATATTAGTTTTTTTAGAGCAGGCGTAAAATTAATTAAATATTTATTTAATTGTGGTATATTAAAAAATAGTTATAATCAAATATGATAAAATAAATTTACATGTTAAAAATAATAGAAAAGCAGAGTGATGGTCAAAATAATACTCGTCTTAATTCTAGTCATTATAATGATTCCGTTGTATGGATTTGCGTATTCTCAATTTTTTTTTTAAAAAAGGTGGATTATGAAGTATCATTAATTTGAATAGTACATGTTAGATTAGTGCCTTTTTTTTTATTTGAAAAACTGATTAACTATTAGCTAAGGTTCAAAAACAAATTAAGAATAATTATTTATACAAAAAATCATTTGTATAGAAAATTACATGCATGAATCTTGAATCTTAATAAATCAAGGTCTGGGGTTAGGTGGCTCTTAAGTAATAAATAAGCAATAATGAGCTGTATTTAATTATTTTCAAAAATAAATAAACCAATTTATCTATAAACCAATTCCATACATGTCATGTAATAAGTTAAATGTAATTTTTTTTATCATAATACATTAAATTAAGGATAACTATTACTTTAAAAAATTAATTTATTTAAAAATTTATGCTTTTACCATTTAAATTATATTATTTTTTTTAATTAACCAAGGTAATATATTTTTAGGCATGTCATAATTTTAATTTATTGCATAAAAATAATACTATTTTATAAAAGTGACAACTAGATTCAAACTATTTATTAAAGAATTTAGGAAGAGGAAAATTATTATTAAATAAAGTTATACTAATAGTCATTTTACAATTGTCATTGAAAAGACTTGAACTTCATTCTTGAAATTACAAGGTCAAACTCTTTAATACTATTGATCTAACACATTATGTAGATATTTAAACCAATTGAATAGTTGAAGTAAGAGAGACAAAATATGAGTTACTAACACTCCTCCTATCGATATATCACACCTGCACCACATGTACTATGTATCCAAATTTCATAGTTGGACGTTATTTTAATTATAATAATATTAAGAATAAATATAATATATTTTATAAAACTGATTAACTTAAAAAGAATAAGAATAAACATATAAAAAGTACCAATATTTTCTATCATCGATTAACTTAATTTTTTATTTTATAAACAAATCAAATAATTATCTTAAAAGTTTTGATAATTACTAATATTTATTACCGCATCTCTCTATATATCGTATGTTGATTTTTACGACAAGTAAAGAATAATACGACAATAAGTATCGTGAATACTCCACCAACCATATACAAATATAAAATCACGAGGACCTACTAAGTTGTCTGTGGTGTGTGTTTATATCAATCTAACCATATATATTCTAAGGATTGGATTGGGCTGGCTTTTTCTCTTTCCAAAAATGCCCTCAATTTTCAATACAAATAACACATGTAACAAATAGATAAGAATAAATTTAAATATTAAAAAAATGTAACAAACACGATATAAATATATATGTCTGATTTTTTTCCTTTAACATTTAAAAAGTGTAACAAACTAAATAAATATATTTATACTTACCTTTTCATTATTCCAATTATACCCTCAAACAAATTTTTTCTATAATAAAGATTGTTGTTGGTGTCATTAAAAAAAGAATTTAGATTATATTTTTATTGTTGTATTGTTGGTGTCATTGAAATAGAATTTATTTTAGTGTAAAAAGGATAACATTCATGATAATTGGAAGTGGTTGCTTGACCCTATTCAAGGATATTCAACGTGTGGGACTTATCATTTTCTTACGGCATCTGATGAGTTTTTGGATAGGGTCGCAATCATCAAATGTGGCACAAGCATGTTCCTTCCAAGGTTTCTGTTTTTGCTTGACGACTACTTCAAGAACGTCTTCCTACAAAGGCTAATTTGGCGCGTCGGCGAGTGCTTCAACCTAACGATATCATGTGCGTTGGCGGATGTGACTGTTCCGAGATGGTGGACCACCTTTTTCTTGCATGTGACAGCTTCGGTAACATTTGGAATTTGTTGTGGTAGTGGCTCAACATTTCTCATGTTGCCGCCAGTGTGATTGGTGAACATTTTAATCAGTTTACTCATTTGGCAGGTATATGCCGTGATCTTCACATTCTTTCTTCAAGGTAATTTGGCTTGCTTGTGTGTGGGTAATTTAGAGAGAAAGGAATGACCGTGTTTTAAAAAATGTGGCTTTCAATCCTTTTGCTCTCATTGATAAAGTTAAGCGTAATCCTTTTCTTTGATTGAAATAAAAGAATGTTTTGTTCGCTTTTAGCTACCATGAATGGTGGTGTCACCCGCTTCATTGTATAAGTGTTGCTATGCAATTTCTTTTACTTTGCTATGCCGGTGCCATTTGTTGTAGGCACTCTTCATTGTAACTTTGTAATTCTTGAGGGGTTTGCTCTTGGCACGCCTTGTGCGGGGTGAATTGTCTATGATTTTAGTAATATATCTCATTTTGGTTTGTTCAAAAAAAATATAATAATGGTTAGTTTGGTATTTATATTTTTAGTTTTGATCAAAATCAAAAGTTTGTAAAAAACACTATTCATAATTTTCAAACGTTAGCGCAATGAATAGAGTGGAAAGACGGGCGCGTGAGTGTCCGTCTTTTCGCTAATTCTAGATAGTTAAAACCTAAAATTTTCTGATATACGGGAGGATAACATAAAACTTAGAAAGTAAATGTGAAATTTGACGTGTATATTATTAGAGGTCTATTAATTTAGTTAACTCCTCCAAAAACAGGCTTATTTTCTATTTATTTTAGATTTTTCCCACAATATTGTCTATTCATCATAGACAATAATCCTCTCACCCTAATTCAAAAAAAAAAAAAGTAAAATCTAAAAACTACATGTAGATATATGATAAGTTAGGTAAAAATGTCTACTTCAAAATTTATGTAAAAATGTCTACTTCGGATCTTCAAAATCTCTTTTTCTGGATACAGCTGGCACAGCCTCTAGGTCCTAATTTGGAGACCTCTTCAATAAAACCGCGAATTAACCTGAAGCTACAAAATTTCAAATTAAAAAAATGCATTCCTTTTTTGTGGGTGCAACAATGGATATCTTTACTTCATTTTAAAGTGACATATACACATTACATAACCACTTTTAAAGTGAAAGAAGCAAAGCTAAAGCTTTATCATGCTTTTATTTGTATGAATAATGCCAAATTAAAGTAACTTCAGAAAAATTTAATCTCTTCTTAAGGAACGTACCATGTGTGAAAAGATGTTGTCACAAAGAAGAAAAGAGAACATTTTGAGAACTCTAGCCAATTCTTGTTATGATAGATTCTCTTTCTTGCCTATAAAATGCAATGCTCTTGGTAAGTAAATCACACTCATCAAACAAATAACTAATATCATTATTCTATACTTGAGGCTAAGAATATAGCAAATTGGGTTTCTTACCTACAATGGCTCAAATAATGGTTCAAGTTTTGGTGTCAATCCTGCTTGTGCTAGTGGCAGTGGAAGCAGCTACTCCTCCAGGTATTGCTAAAGATCATGAGTATGGCCATGCAAGCTGCAAGATAAAGAAATACAAACATTGCTATAATTTGGTTCATGTATGTCCTAAGTTTTGCCCTAATGATTGTACTGTGGAGTGTGCCTCTTGCAAACCTATTTGTGTTGGGGGCACAAATCCTTCACATGATTATCCTACCCCTTCTACACCTACTCCTTCACATGATTATCCTACCCCTTCTGCTCCCCATAACCCACCTTCTTCGTCATCTTCTTCATCATCTTCTTCTTCCTCCTCCTCTTCTTCTTCATCACCTAATAGCTCTTCTACACCACAGAACCAACACAACTCATCTTCTACACCATCTTCATCCTCTTCCTCTTCTTCTTCATCATCGGCATCTTCTTCTTCCTCCTCTTCATCACCTAAAAGCCCTTCTACACCGCAAAACCCACCACCCTCATCGTCTACACCATCTTCTTCATCTAATTCGTCTTCATCTTCATCTTCATCTTCTTCTTCATCATCTTCATCTTCATCTTCCTCTTCGTCTTCATCATCATCATCACCTCAAAGCTCTTCTACACCACAAAGTTCACCACCTTCATCCTCTACACCATCTTCTTCTTCCTCTAATTCATCTTCATCGTCCTCATCTTCTTCTGCTTCTTCTTCCTCTTCCTCTTCCGCAACTTCCTCTTCCTCTTCATCACCTAACAGCCCTTCTACACCACATAACCCACCACCGTCTTCATCATCTACACCTTCATCTTCCTCCTCCTCATCATCATCTTCTTCTTCTTCTTCTTCCTCCTCATCTTCTTCTTCAGCCTCACACAAAACTGCTAGATGTGGGAACAAGAACTACCCAAAATGCTACAATATGGAACATGCCTGTCCTAATGCATGCCGAGGTGGATGTGAGGTTGACTGCAACACATGCAAACCAATTTGTAGTAAGTCCTTATATATTTTTTTACACCTCAAAATTTGCATTGAATGGTCTTGCCTTGCGTTAAACTTGGAATCAATTACATCAATTTTTTTTATGAATACACTAACTTATTAGACAATAATGATATATTAATATTTATAACTAGATAAAGTTGAATACCTGACAAAATCTAGAGACAAATTTCATATGTTTTTATTTTTTTTATTTCTTATGTCAAATAGCATATTAAAGTAAATAAACAACATAACTAATTTTATGTTTGAACACAATGAATTGCAGAGTGTGACAAACCAGGAGCTGTTTGCCAAGACCCTCGTTTCATTGGTGGTGATGGAATCACTTTTTACTTCCATGGCAAGAAAGATAACAACTTCTGCCTTGTATCTGATTCCAACCTCCATATAAACGCTCACTTCATAGGTAGAAGAAATGAGAACATGAAAAGAGACTTCACATGGGTTCAATCCATTGTTATTCTCTTTGACAATCATCAACTCTTCCTTGGTGCCCAGAAAACAGCCACATGGGATAACTCTAAAGATCGCCTTGCCCTCTCCTTTGACGGAGAACCCATCACCCTCCACGAATCAGAAAGTGCGAAATGGGAATCGTCTAGAGTGTCCATTGTTAGGGAAACTTCCACAAACAACATTATTGTCGAAGTTGAAGGAAATTTTAGGATAACGGCTAAGGTTGTCCCTATAACCGAAGAAGACTCGAGGATTCACAATTATGGTATCACCAAAGATGATTGTTTTGCTCACCTTGATTTAGGCTTCAAATTCTTTTCTCTAAGCAACGAAGTGAGTGGCGTATTAGGTCAGACATATAAACCTAACTATGTGAGTCGTGTGAATATTGGAGCAAAAATGCCAATAATGGGAGGTGGAAAAGAGTATGAAACAACAAGCTTGTTCTCCCCAGATTGTTCCGTATCTCGTTTTGTTGGTAATGACGGATTCAACAATGATATTGCGATGGTGGAGAATTTGAGTCTCCCTAGCATGAGTTGCACAAGTGGAATTGATGGGCAAGGAGTTGTATGCAGGAGATAATTTTGTTCTCCATCAGAGGTCTCAAATTTATCATGCATGTGAAGTGATACTTCAATAAGAGGATTTTCTATTTTTTAAAAATACAATAATGTATCAAATCATCAAATAACTTCGATGATTTTGTGCTTAACGGTCGAAAACAATGTACTATTGTATGTCTTACATGAAATAAAATATATTTATAATGTGGGAATTGTAATGGTTATATTATTGATCATATACACACACTATGAATGGAACATCAACTTAAACTCTTACAAATCGTGGTTATTCTTTATTACACCTCCTCACGATCAGCACAAAAAGTCTTAGAAATCGTGGTTACTCTTTATCACATCTTATCATGACTAGCACCAAAAGTGTCGGAAATCGTGGTTACTCTTTATCACACTTCTTCACGACCATCATAAATGATGGGTGGCTCGATAGCAGAAACTTGATAAGATAGCAGGTAGCTCAATGGATCTTGGAGGAGGCTCTAACTAATATACCATTTTAGAAATTTTGATATTAGGCATAACTCAATTCCACAAAACCGGCTTGGGAAGTGAGGAGTGTCTCCTCTTTATAAACTCCTATCAAGAGTCTTATTTATTATCTATTCAACGTGGGACTTGAATTTTTTTCCCAATATCATTTCAAAGAGAATAAAAATTTAGGCCTAGGAGCTGCCAACTGCAAATATATCATTGCAAATCATTAGGGACAAGTAGCTCATGATGTGAGAATCGGCGAACCGATTAAGGAGTACGAAAGAGAGAGAAAAGATAACAGAAAACAATAGAGAGAAAGTAAAAACATGATGTGAGTATGAGAGATAAAATAGTTACAAAAGTTTTCAAAAAGTGGTTATACGAATCACGAATTTTTCTACTTATTGTTCATTCTTGCTTAAGAATTGAGTAACCATGGTGAGAAACAACATTGTTCAGAATCAAGATTAAGGTCTTGAACCATATTTTGTTCATCCTTCAGAAAATTCATCCACTATGAGTGTAACGCCACAATTATCAGGTGACAATGGTCTATAAAGATGCGAAAAGCATTAGCAGTGAAGAATAAATTCAAGTTTGTTGATGGTTCAATTCCAATTCCTGAATATGTTTTGAATTGTGTTGTATGAGAAAGATGCAATAACTTGGTGCATGCTTGGATTATTAATTTGATTTCTCATTCAATTGCGCTATGGGTAGTATTCATAGAAAATGCAGCAGATATGTGGAATGATCTCAAAGATCGTTTTATGAGAGGAGATCGTATTAGAGTAACTGTTCTAATACATAAATTAGTGTCATCTTCATAATCTAAGCATTATAATACGACCTCTTCTGCCCCACGATGAAATATTTCAACAAATTCAGATCCATCTCCTTTTTCTTGGGAGCACACATGCTCGCATCCTCGTTTTTCACCTCTTACTGTAACTATACTTACTCAACATGTAATCCAAATCATATGCATTTTCAAATCTACTTTGAAAATCGAGTATTCAATACCATATTTTTTCATAATCAATCACCTCTTTTATCATCATCACCCCTTCCACCATCTAACTCTATTTGATGAAACTCGACTAAATTGATGAAAAATCACTAAAGAAATGACTTTCGGAACTGTAACTACTAGAACCTTTAATATCATATAATATAGACCCAAGGATAAATTTGACCAGAAATCACCCAAGGATAAGGGAGATTTTACCTTGGGAATTAGAGCACCACCCCCATTGATAGATTGTACTAAAAGTGTATATGAAAAGAAAAATTACTAAAAGTGAAAGAAATAAATATAAGAAGCGGGTGAAATTGTAGTTAAAAAAAAGAAACTTATATGGTGAAGTCATGAAAATGACTTTTCTTGCGAAGTTAAATGGTCAATCATTGAGTATTTGTGTATTTAATACATGCTACGTCAGATTATATGGTGTATTGCACATTTGTCCATAATGTGTGTTTATATTTTTACTTATTGCAATTGTGTCCCTGATTAAATCAAAATTAAACATAGATTCTCATTTGTGCACTAAGATTGAAATTCTCATTAATATTTTGTATGTAGACTGATTTGTAATAAGTTCAAGTTTAGTTTTAGAGTGGCCCATCAGCAAGAAACTAGTCGACATGACGTCAGTAGTTATACTATTGACTAAACAAAATAACCTTTTCAAAAAAAGTCAATTTCTGATTTCACCGTAGAAGCCCCTTTTAAAAAAAGTATCTTTAAACATTTATGTAAGAATCCTTGTATCATATCATATCTCAATTCAATGTTTGATGACACAACATGATCTGGCATGTTAATCCTAAAACTTATCATATTCAATCTCTATAGTTAAAATGCTTATCTTGAATATGAGTTGGGTTAGAAACCAACATGATAAAATTTAAAAATAATTTTCTAGTTTACCCCTATAAAATTTAATGTAAAATCTAAAATTTTAAATCTTAAAAATATACTTGAAAAAATTTATATTAAATTAAAAATGTTAATATTAATAATTAAAGTTTAAAAATGTGTATAATTTTGTCACAAGAATATATATACATATATATATTGGAAAAAAATGATATTAAATTAAAACTATTAATGTTAATAATTAAATTTTAATAATGTGTATGATTTTGTCACAAGGTAGTTTTGTCCTTATCAAAAATATATAATCGAATTATTGACCTTATCTTTTTTTTTTCGGTGTTGATTATTGACCTTATCTAAAATATATATTCGAATTATTTAGTTTACTCGTTATTTAAAAAAAAAAAGTTAACTTGTTTATTTAGGATAGTCAATGATTTTTTCTCAAAAAAATTTAAAATTAATTAAATACTAATATAATTTTGTAGAATTTTTTGTTAATTTTCAAAAGTAAAAATATTACAAATTAGTTTAAAGAAAAGGTATGCAAGAGAAAATAATGAAACAATAAAATAATGATACTTTATTTCTTATCATGTGTGGAAGAAACATTTGATAATAAGCAAATAATATGTCACTATTTTATCATAAAGTGTTGACAAAAAATAAGATGCTAATTTTAAAATGTGAAGTGACAGGACGTTAGTATCTCGTGATTTTTTTCCCCGGATTTTCATAGGTTCCTTCATTAAAAACATTCATACATTTGAGTTGCATGAGACATTGATTGTGGATATCTCTCTCGGACATAATTTGTTGATTAACTATGTTGTGGCACACTAACTCATTCTACTATATCAAATCCCATTGTTGTATTATATAATTTTAACTAGGCCTATGTCCTCTATATTTTCCCTATTTTTCGGTGTTTATTTTTCTTTTTACTATTTGTTTTGCCTTTATTTATAATTTATAAATCTTATTAAAGATGAAAGAATTGCAAAACAAAAAAAGTGGTTGAATACTTTTTTTTACAAGAAAGTGGTTTATTACTTGGAACTTCATTCACATTATTGGATAATAATAGTGCACAGCCTATCTTTCAAAAAATTAATAAATCGTGGCACAGCCTCAGTTTGCGCTCTGCAAATAAACGGTAAACTTGACGCTACAATATATATTTTTAAACTAAAAAATAATTCACCCTTTATTCTGGGTGCAACAATTCATATCCCTTTACCTAGTTTTAATTAAAGTGACATACAATAATACCGTGCATGTATGTATATATGTATGCATATGAGTAATGTATAGCCAAAATAAAGTGCCTTCAACTAATTTTTTGTTATATGAAACATCAACTAAATTTATATCTTAAGGAATAACCATGTGAAAATATGCTGAGTTTGGAAACAATAGAAAACGTAGTCCGAAAGTTTTGGAATTCTAGCCGTCTGTATAGCTTCTTAATGTCATGATATACTCTCCTCTATGCCTATAAAAGGCAATGCTCTTGCATTGTTTTTCTCACTCATTCAACAGTTTCCAATATCTGTTTGAATAAATAAAACTAAAAAATATTTTCAATGGCTAAAATAATGGTTCAAATTTTGGTGTCAATCCTGCTTGTGCTAGTTGCAGTGGAAGCAGCTACTCCTCCTGGAAATGCGAAAGATCGTGAGCATGGTTATTCAACCTGCAAGATAAAGAAGTACAAACATTGTTATAATTCGGTTCACGTATGTCCTAAGTCTTGTCCTTATGATTGTACTGTCGAGTGTGCCTCATGCAAACCTATTTGCTGTAAGTCTTCATATATATTTTGTTACATCTCAAAATTTGCATTGAAGGTCTTACATTAAACATGGAATCAGTTACATCAATTTTTGCATGAATACATGGTTTATTAGATAATAATATTTACAACTAGATAAAGTTGATTTCTAGAAAAAAAAATTAGAGATAAATAACAAAGTAAATTAATTACTCAGGGGGGATCTATGTGTGGCTAAAGCCGCACATCCAACTTCTCTATTTTTTTATAAATAGGGTAATAATCATTTTGATTCCTCAATGTGTAACGAATAATCACAATAGTCACTCAATGTATTAAAATTCAAAAATAGTTCCTGATTTTGCACTTTATTATTCAAAATAGTCCCAAAAGTAATAATAAGTAAGTATATTAAAGGACTAATATGACAATATTAACAAAGTATTTTAATATTAGAGAATATTTTGACTAATACAATCAGGGACAATTTGAAATTTTAATACATTGAGAGGTTATTTTAACCCCACATGTATCAAATGTCTAGATCCGCCCCTCTAACTACTTAACTTATTTTATGATGAACGCACATAAATTGCAGCGTGTGACAAACCAGGAGCTGTTTGCCAAGACCCTCGTTTCATTGGTGGTGATGGAATCACTTTTTACTTCCATGGCAAGAAAGACAACAACTTCTGCCTTGTATCTGACAGTAACCTTCACATCAATGCTCACTTCATCGGTAGAAGAAATGAGAACATGAAAAGAGACTTCACATGGGTCCAATCCATTGTTATTCTCTTTGACAATCACCAACTCTTCCTTGGAGCCCAAAAAACATCAACATGGGATGATTCTGTAGACCGTCTTGCCCTCTCCTTTGACGGCGAGCCTATCACTCTCAACGAATCAGAAGGTGCAAAATGGGAATCATCTGGCGTGTCCTTTGTTAGGGAAACTTCTACAAACAATATCGTTGTTGAAGTTGAAGGAAATTTTAGGATAATTGCTAAGGTTGTTCCTATAACCGAAGAAGACTCGAGGATTCACAATTATGGTATCACCAAAGATGATTGTTTTGCTCATCTTGATTTAGGGTTCAAATTCTTGTCTTTGAGCAATGAAGTGAGTGGTGTGTTGGGCCAAACATATAAACCTAACTATGTGAGTCGTGTGAATATTGGAGCAAAAATGCCAATAATGGGAGGTGGAAAAGAGTATGAAACCTCAAGCTTGTTCTCTCCAGATTGTTCTGTGGCACGTTTCATTGGAAACAATGGATTAAACAAAGATATTGGAACTGTGAATAACTTGGCTCTCCCTAGCTTGAGCTGCACAAGTGGAATTGATGGAGAAGGAGTTGTCTGCAAAAGATAATTTTATTGTCCTAAAGAGCACGCAAATGATACTTCAATATGAAAAAATTTATAATTTTATTAATAAGAATAAAGTATCAAATCATCAAATAAATTGAATGATTTTGGTTTAACCTTAAAAAATTGTGTATTGATGTCTCTTTTTTTATTTTTTCTTGTTATGTATTCTTGTCTCTTACGTGTAATGAAATCTATTTATGTATTGTGTTTTAAATGTTTGTCTTAATTATCTTGTCGATTGCAGACCACTTTAAATTTAAAAATGTATTTTCTTTTTTTGCATAATTTTTTATTCATAACCAATTTTATTTTGACAAAAGGAAATAGAATAAATAAAAATAAAGTGTTACATAGACTTGGGGTAGGTCCTCCTTATAAAATTGGAGATCCTGCTCTCATAGTCAAAATATGATCATAGTAAACTAAAAACGCATTTTTTTTAGAGGAAGATTGAAAAAAAATTAGAACCTTCAATTTCTATCTTGTTTTTGGGACTTGAAACTGAATTTCTCCAAACTTGTTATGTTTTCAAAGCCTTCTAAAACTTTGATAATCTTCTTTTCATGTCTTCCAAGACTTCCATGAGGTATCTTGTTTGCTGAATTACATAATTTATCAATAAAATGACTCAAAACTCCTATGAAATTGTCTAAGCTAGTGTAAAAACGGAATTACATTACTCAAACGAAAACAATATAAAATGTCCCTTAAACCATGAACAACTTCTCTAAATTCGTTTATAATTATTTCAAAAGTCTACTAAGCTAACTCAACAAATAATAAATTGTTGTGAATTCGTTGAAAAATCACAACAATAAATACTTGATGTGTGGAGCAAGAATAATCAAACAACCAAAACAAGTGGAAAACAGTTATAATCACAAGCAAAAGTATAAAACAACAGGAGAAAAGAAGAGAGAACACACGAAAGAATTTGTTTACCCAGTTCAGTCCAATATTGACCTGGTATGGGGGAGAGAGCAGCCCTCCATTCCACTATAATGATGAGTAACTTTATAAAAGAGATATCAATGGACTGCAAGAATAAGACTCCCGCATAATTCTACCCAAAGTCTCAATCTCTTCCCATGACCAAGAGACTCAATCTCAATAGTGTTTCCCAAGGTGAATCAATCAATCCCAACCCTAGTGTTTGTTGCCAAGAGCAAACTCTATACAAACCCTAGCTTGTTGTTTGTTTCTAAACCCTTGTTTTCAGCCCCCTCTATCTCAAGGTTTACATCTGATACAAGGTTTATATTTATAGAGAAATAAAACCCTTGAAATTTGGAACAAATCTGTGTTGAAATTATGTTTTGTTTTTATCCTTCAGCGTAAAATCGAGGCTCGATTTCTCCAAATCGAGGCTCGATTTTGACAGATTCTGAAATATCAATTTTGAGTCAATTCTCCACATTGACACTAAATTAGTAATGATGCCAATTTGACCATAAACCACATTGTTGTTCTTTCCCTTGCTTTCCCACTATACAATGTAGCTCGACAAGTTTACACCTTACCTCTTCAACCATCGAAATTCCTTCTGCCTCTTGAAGATTCTTGCATCCAACTACGCTAGGAATTTTAGGTAGCTCCACAAGTACACACCTTAACCTCTTCAGCCATCGGAATGTCTTCCGCCTTCTCGAAGGTCCTTGCACCCAACTACACTAGGAATTTTAGGTAGTTTCCACAAGTATCCACCATAACCTCTTCAACACAAGACATCTCCCTCTTCCTTGAAGATCTCCTTGCATCCAATCACCCTTGGCTTTTTAGGGTAATCCCTCAAGCCATCCTATACATTCTTCAACCTCCGCAATGCCTTCCGTCTTCATGAAGAATTCCATTGCTCACAACTAGAGCATGGCACCCAAGGTCCTTCATGGTCGTACCATTCCCGGTGTGTTCAACTCCACCTAAAGTTGAGCGTACTCTATCTCTACTAGCAAATGCGTACATCCCACTATGTCTTCCACCTTGAAACCCCACCTCAAAGGTAGATCACAAGTATTCTTACCACCGCCTCCCCAGGATGACCATGAGTATTCTTACCACCGCCTCTCCAGGCTGATGTTGAGTGTTTAACGTCTCTTCAGACGACCACCGCTCTACAAGGTATCACTCATAAGGTGAGAAACAACACCTTCTTCATCCTTCCAACAAGACACCACCAAAGCACCCGCATCCTCATAATCCTTGGAGACAATTTTTGTGGAGTTACCATTAATCTCCGAACAATACTTCTTGAAGTGACCCATCCTGTTACAGTTAAAGCATTTCTTTGACTTGTTACCACTATTAGCCCGGTTACCTCTACCTCCACCATTCCTTCTTTAAACACTTAGGCCTTCACTGTTTTCATTAGCTCTCAAGTCCTTGATCTTGGTCAACTCCTTGGTTCTGAAAGCCGCTTGAACTTCTTCCAAGGTAAGAGTGCCTTATTTGCTATAAAGCATGGTATCTTTGAACGATTCAAAAGATCTCGGTAGAGCACACAACAAGAGTATAGCTTTATCTTCATCCTCCAGATGCACCTCAATATTCTCCAAGTCATCAAGGATTTTGTTGAACTCCGTAAGTTGCTCCATGATGGCCTTTAACTCCACCATCTTGAATGAGTAGAGTGTTTGTTTAGGAGTTGCCGATGAGCCAAATACTTTGTCATATACAAAAACTCCAACTTTGACCGCATTGATGCCGCGGTTGGTTCCTTCGCTACTTCACTCAAAACATTATCCCTGAGGCACAAGACAATGGCACTACTGGCGTTGTCCACCATCTTGGTATTCTCTGCTCGTGACATGGTGATCGGTAACGCACCTTCACCCTTCAAAGCTTTCTGACACTTATGTTGTATTAACATCGCTTCCATCTTTACCTTCCATAACCAAAATCGTTATCTCCGGTAAACTTCTCAATATCCCACTTCGAACTCATGGTACTTGATTATCCTTATATCCTTGCTCCACGGTGGGCGCCAGTTGTGTTGAATTCGTCGAAAAATCACACCAATAAATACTTGATGTATGGAGCAAGAATAATCAAGCAACCGAAACAAATGGGTAACAGTTATAATCACAAGCAAAAGTAGAAAACAACATGAGAAAAGAAGAGAGAACACACGAAAGAATTTGTTTACCTAGTTTGGTCCAATACCGACCTAGTCTGGGGGAGAGAGCAGCCCTCCGTTCCACTATAATGATGAGTAACTTTACAAAAGAGATATCAATGGGTTACAAGAACAAGTCTCCCTCCTACTTCTACCCAAAGTCCCAATCTCTTCTCGTGACCAAGAGACTGAATCCTAATAGTGTTTCCCAAGGTGAATCAATCAATCCCAACCGTAGTGTTTGTTGCCAATAGCAAACTCTATGCAAACCCTAGTTTGTTGTTTGTTTCTAAACCCTTGTTTGCAGCCCCCACTATCTCAAGGTGTACATTTGATACAAGGTTTATATTTATAGAGAAATAAAACCCTCAAAATTTGGAATAAACCTGTGCTGAAAATACGTTTTAGTTTTATCCTTCAGCTTAAAATCGATGCTCGATTTCTCCAAATCGAGGCTCGATTTTTCCAGAATCGAAACTCCCAAAATTGCACAAAAATCAAGGCTTGATTTCTCCAAATTGAGGCTCGATTTTGACAGATTCCTAAACATCAATTTTGAGTCAATTCTCAACAAAAATTATTGTAATACGACATGACATCCAATGCATTATGTAATTATTTGTCATTCATGTAATAGAAATCAAAGAGAGGGTGCTTATCTAAACAAAGTGTCTCTGTTTTCTATTGTTGTTATAAATTGAAGTTGAAATGCTTATGGTAAATTGAAGTTGATCCAACATATGTTCAGATAAATTGAAGTTGAAATGATTATAATAATATGCATTATCTTATGTTAGAGATTATGAGGGTGGATTTTTTAATTGTAAGGAGCCAATGGTTATAACTACAGTGATCTTTAAAACACTTGCCATGCCAAATATGGGAAATATTCAAGCTCTTTTGATTCAAAATTTTGAGATTGGTACCATAGTTATTTACTATAATCATGATTAATTCAAAACCCTCTCGTAATATTTTCATCCTCTTTATATCCTCTTTATATATGGTGAGATTTTAAGTCGCACTCAGAATGGTTCCTAGTAATTTATAGTCATCTTAAAGGTAAGTAAATTTAAACACATTTAGAAGTGAGGCGGTTGGGTGCACGTGATTATAGTTCAGTTGACACAGACAATGCAATACTATATGTAGGGGTTGGGGGTTCGAACCCCGTACACCCCACTTATTCACCATAGAAAAATGAATTCTAGCCACTAGGCTACTTGACCAAAAAAAAAAGAAGAGAGGCGGCTGCAGCAGGTGCGAATGCGGTGGTTGATGGGTTATCTTCACTGATATGTGGCGATGTGCATTCAAAGATAATTCGAATCTCAAGTTATTGAGGTCTCGAGATATTTAGAGGTATAATGAATTTCTCTATTTATATATTTGTACATAGACACACGATTATGACAATTTTGATGGTTATACCCTTCTTGTATATGGGAGGGGGAAACATTTGATCATTTCACAATTCTTCGCTGGTAGGGATTGTCTGCATATGCACTTGGGAACCTTATTGGGCCTTACATTCATAAATGAACCTCGGATCGAACTAAGGATTAAGCATTGTCCTAATCCTCAACAGTGTCCTCCCAAGTCGTCATCTCATTGTTCTAGGTGAGGATGTAATGTTCTTGGTGGTCACGTTCGAATGTGACGGGGTATTCGAGTTTCCAAGGGACTTGTCTTTTTGATTTAAGGAGTCTTGGATTGTGCATAATGGTTGCGTGTGTTCATCACACTTCTAAGGTTTATGTTTCTTTGAGCCTTAATTTAAGCGCAAATGTTACATCTTATGGAGAGATTGTTGTCATCCATGACTTTAGGTAAATTCCTCTTTTTTATCCTATTTATTTTTTATTCATAAGGATAACTATTAAATTAGGGGAAAGCGGTTACAATGGTGGTCTATTGCCTATATCATTTCTTGTTTTATATTTTGTGTCAAGGTAGAGTAACATACATTTCTTGAAGGTGGAAATTTGGTTAAGTCCGCTTCCTCTGATTTGTGCCATAATATGAGGGTGAAGAAAACATGGTACTTTATAGGTAGCAACCAAGATCTCCCCTCTTATGCTAGCAAATATCCTTGGGTAGCTTCGATGACTGAGAGGTTTCCTCCTCACACCATGACACTCATATTTGTGACCAGTCCTCAGAAGTGTGGCTCATGATATATGAAGATATATTTAAGAATTTGGGTTGGGTTATTCCTTTTAGTGAGTATGAGGTGGTGTTGATGGGCCACCTTTTTATCAAGCCTTCAGAAATCCACCTTACTTCGTGGGTGGTTTATTTTGAGTGTGCCTTTGTTTCTCCTACTTTTTTGTCATAGTTTTCAACATTTGGCGGAAAGGAATCCTCACAAGAAATAGGTTTCATTTTATCATCCTCGCCTAAAATTGTTTAGACGTATATGGGATATTTCAACGGCTTAAGGAATATATATTTCTTAGTCAAGTCGTCAGTCCCTCAGCCAAACAGTTCTTGTGCAACTTTTGAGATTCAGTGGGGAAGGATGGAGGAAAGGTTATAAAGCTTAATGGAAAATCATTGTGAATGTTTGCTCTAACTTTTTCGATGGACTTACCCTTAAGGAGACTAAAAATTTGAGAAGGACTGGTTTGGTCCAAGTTGCTTACAATCACTTGCAAAGAATGAGGACTATATACATTTTTATTATCATGTTGTTTACCTTAAGGAGAATAGAGGGGAGATTAAAGTTTCTCATTGGATTAAGCTAAAGTAGCTTTTGCACATTCACGGTGTTAAGTTCGAAAATACCTTGTTGGGTATGCATTCTTTCTATTCTCTGTTTATTTTTGTCTCTTTTAAACTCTCACAATCTTTGATATATTTGTAGAAAAGATAATAAGAATTGCGTATTTCAAAGTTGGGAAATCTCGTGAGATCTTATTTTCCTTGGGAAGGTCTTAAGGCTACTTCCCCTTTGCCCCCTCCTACTAATAATAACATATTTTAAGGTATGGACTCTAGGGTTCGTAGATAGAGGAACTCTTCTACCAACTTGGGGAAAGGTTGCCACAACACCCTTCTCCTTCGTCAAAAAGACGAAGGTTGATAAGGTTTCTCTTTCCCAAGTCGGAGTTGGTGGCTTGTGATAGGCTCATCTGCCTCGACTTGCCTTCAGAGCATATGGACAGGTCCACTGTTGTCTGTTGAATAGCTTGGTGATTTCATTTCTCCAACGGATGCTACGTTTTTTTTAGGAGCTGGGTCCTGATGAATGGGACAAGCTTTCCTTAAAGGTTTCCCTGATCACTTAAATATAATGGTACTTGCCTATATGGCCATGTCGATACGAGGTCCCATCTTCTCATACCTAAATTCTTTAAGCCAATGAAGTTGGAGGCTTATGACAAAGATGAAGTTCGAGGAAAGTTGTTGTTTGTAACAAAATTAATTACGTTTTTTAATGTTATTAACCCAAAACATTTTGTAGGGATTAAACTTAAAAACTTGTAATTTTGTAGGGATTAAAAACATAATTAACTCAAAAATATGAGTAGTGATATTTGTACAACTATTTAGTACAACTTGTATGACAACTTTCTCTTTCTCTCTTCTCATTGGTTAAAAACAATAGAGGGAGAGAAAAATGAAGAGAGAGAATAAGATGATAATGTGAGTATGAGAGAGAAAGTTATCAAAAAATTGTCACTAAATGGTTGTACAAATATCATTTCTCAAAATATATATGACAAAGGTAAGCTATAAAACATTTAAAAAAGTTTGTAAAAAAAACATTTGAAAAAGTTAAGTCTAGTTTTGGTCCGCACAACAAATTAAAATACAAAATCTAGTTAAGTTATAGGAGAATCAATTGGATTGCAGTGGTCTTTCTCTCAATTTGTTTTACGGAATTGAATGAATTTATTTTGTGCGTTTTTAAACTGTGACCATGTTGATGCAATGCTCCACGTGTCATTTAGTTAACCATGTGTGATTTAGAAGAACACGAGAGACATTTTGGTCCCTATAACAGGAATATTTTGAGACAATTTGGTCCTTAAATAAATTTTAAAATCTCCAAATTAGAAAATTTTATCTTCATTTCTTCTTCCTCATTGAATGATCAAAATCACACGGTTTGTTCATTCTTTGGTCCTAAACACGATGAAGACTTGTCAATCTGTCCTTCAAGTGTGTATTATGAGACATGCTATTGCCGCTCCTTACAAATGTGAGATAAAAGCACATTTGTATGTTATAAGCACAGACAAGAATCTCAATACTCAATAGACATTCTTTTATTGTTCTTGTCTTAAGTCTTCTACCTTTTTTTTTTTTGTTGATTTCTAATTATTAGCTATATGTTCATCCAAACTTCCTGAGTTTCTAATTAACATTGAATTTTGATGGAGACGACTAAAATGGACCTTTCTTATCTTGTGAGGTCTAACACTGACTTTTCTTATGTTGTTAGGAGCCAAAAAGTATATCGTAATATGTAACTATAATTGAACTTTGTTGTTTGATGGTGCTGAATTATATAGCTTATGTAACTACTCCTTCCGTCTTTATATGTAAACACATAAAATAGACTCATTAATTACACTAACAATTTTTCTTAAGAAATAGAAAAAAAATGCAAAGGGTGCTTGTAGTATTTCTTAAGGGAGAGTGAGTTTATTGAGTAAATAATGGTAGGAACTCATAAGCTAAACTTGATCAGTTGAAGAGGAATACGACTACAATAAAAACTCAGTAAAATAGCTTAAATGTGTATTCAGTCCCTGCACTTTCATCTAATTTTGGCATTGGTCTTTGCGCTTTTTTTGTTTTACATTGATTTCTGCACTTTGTAAAACTTTTGACTTTAGTCCTTCTATTAACTCTCAGTTAAAAAAAAATCCAAAAATAACGGTGTGTCACGTGGGTCAATCATTACACGCCACATGGCACACTAAAATACTAAAAAAAACAACTTTTTAATTATTATTTTATTCATTATTTTTTTACTTAAAAATATTATTAGTCCCTGCACTTTCATCATTTTTTTATATTAGTCTCTGCACTTTGGTATTGGTCCCTGAACTTTTTTAAGAAAAAAAACTTTCAATGAAATTATTATGTTTTTAATTATTATTTTGTTCATTATTTTTATTGAGAATAATCATCAAAAAAATCAAAAAAATCTTTTTAAGAAAAATTAAGCTTTAATCGTATCACATTGCAGATGGAAATTGTATCGCATTAACACCATGACAATAGATGAAAATTAACAAAGTAGATGGAAATTAAATTGCACTTTGGCAATACATGTAATTGTACATTCAAAATCGAGCAAAAGTTACTTGGTAACATAGGCCTCTAATTCTCAAAATGCACCAAAAAGATAGTAAGTTGGCAACATAGGCCTCTCTATCTCAAATAAAATTCACAACAAAACAAAATTCATAACAGAATCAAACAAACAAACTTCATAAACGAGAAGAATCAGAAGAGTAAAACGAACCTTCAACTGAAAAGGCAAACAGAGTTTGGGTCGGATCAAAAGAATAAATCATGAAGGAGAAGAACCAAAATCGAAGAGAAACAAGACGATAGTGGTCGGAATTAAAATCGGATTTATGAATGGTGGTCGGAATCAAATCAGAAGGTTAGGGTTGAAGTTGAAACCCTAACCCAATTTCTTCCATCTTTCTCTTCTCCTTTCTCGTGTTTTCTTCTTTCTTTCTTTTCTCATCTTCTTTTTGTTTTTTATTTAAAATATCTAATAAAATAATAAAAACTAATTAAAAATTAATTATTTTAATTTATTTATTTCAATTATAAAAAAAAATTGTCTTTTAGTGTGCCATGTGGCATGTCATGATTGGTCCACGTGGCACACCGTTAGTTTTGTTTAGTTTTACAAAGTGGAGGGATCAATGCCAAACAAAAAAAAACGCAGGGATCAATGCCAAAATTGGGTGAAAGTGCAGGGACTAAACACACATTTAAGCCAATAAAGTCCAAGTAAAGTTGAAAGAAATAATGTGAAATTAAAAATAATGTGTATTGGTTGTTTCTGACGTAATTTTGGCTTTTGTTGTATCATAATATATGTTGAAGTAATGTATCATATTATATATTGTAGTATACTAAATTTGGAAGTAAGTGATGATTTCATTAGCTTATTGACTTGTAAGAGACTAAAATAGACTTTTTTTTATTCAGCAATGATAGTAGATATCTTTAATGTGTACACCCTTTGTACCACTTTGAAAAATTTCAGTTAATCAAATATATGGTCTGTGAATCAAAAAAGTGGTCACGCAACTGAAAAGATATGGTCACACAACAATATATACGGTTAACTGAAATTTTCGAGAGTGGTACAAAGAGATGTACACATCAAGGATGTCTACCGATTTTTATTCTTTCTTATTATTAGACTAATTTAACCGTTCACAATTTCGCATCAAGGGCTAATGTGTCTTTTTCTTAAATGACTAAAATATACATTTTGTTTTCCTGGGAAATTAATCTGAATTCTTTGTTTTTTGTGTGAGTAAAAATGAAAAATCAGTGGGAAATAATTTCATAATTCCGGGTTAAACAAAGCCTATCCTTTACCTCGTTTTAATTAAAGTGACATGCAGTTTTCTGACGACTTTAAAGTGATAGAAGCAAACCTAAAGCTTTATCATGCATGAGTAGTGTATAGTCAAAAGAAAGTGACTTCAACTAAATTAGTATCTGAAGGAATAACCATGTGAAAATATGCGGTTTTTAGCCACGTGTATAGCTTCTTCACGTCATGAAAGATTCTCTTCATGCCTATAAATGGCAATGCTCTTAGCAAGTTATTCAAACTCATCAAACAAATAACTATTTGAATCTAAGAAGAGCTAGAAAATACTTTCAATGGCTCAAATAATGGTTCAAGTTTTGGTGTCAATCCTGCTTGTGCTGGTGGCAGTGGAAGCAGCTACTCCTCCTGGAATTGCTAAAGATCATGAGTATGGCTATGCAAGCTGCAAGATAAAGAAGTACAAACATTGCTATAATTTGGTGCATGTATGCCCTAAGTTTTGCCCTAATGATTGTACTGTGGAGTGTGCCTCCTGCAAACCTATTTGTGTTGGGGGCACAAATCCTTCACATGATTATCCTACCCCTTCTACACCCCATAACCCACCTTCATCCTCATCCTCATCCTCTTCTTCTTCATCCTCTTCTTCCTCATCACCTAATAGCTCTTCTACACCACAAAACCAACACAATGCATCTTCATCCTCTTCATCATCATCATCATCGTCGTCATCATCTTCTTCTTCCTCTTCATCAAGCCCTTCTACACCAAGAAACCCACCACCTTCACCAACTACACCATCTTCATCTAATTCATCTTCCACTTCATCCTCTTCTTCATCTTCATCATCATCTTCTTCTTCTTCCTCTTCTTCTTCTTCATCATCATCATCATCACCACCTGAAAGCCATTCAACACCACAAAGCTCACTACCTTCATCCACTACACCATCTTCTTCTTCATCTAATTCATCATCCTCTTCATCTTCTTCTGCTTCTTCTTCCTCTTCCTCTTCCGCTACATCCTCTTCCTCTTCATCGCCTAACAGCCCTTCTACACCACATATCCCACCGCCGTCTTCATCATCTACACCTTCATCTTCCTCTTCCTCTTCCTCCTCCTCTTCTTCTTCTTCTTCCTCTTCAGCTTCTTCTTCAGCCTCTCACAAAACTGCTAGATGTTGGAACAAGAACTACCCAAAATGTTATAACATGGAGCATGTCTGTCCTAATGCGTGCCGAGGTGGATGTGAGGTTGACTGCAACACTTGCAAACCAATTTGCAGTAAGTCTTTAATTTATATATTTTTTTGACATCACAAAATTTGCATTAAAGGATCTTACATAAAACTTAGAATCAATTACAACAATTTTAACATGAATACAATGATTTATTAGACAATGATGATTCATTAACATTTATAACTAGATATAGTTAAATTCATGACAAAAACTTAGAGACAAATTTTATATGCTTAGTTATTTCTTACTTCAAATAGCATACTAAAGTGAATACTTAACTAATTATATGTTGAACACACATGAATTGCAGAGTGTGACAAACCAGGAGCTGTTTGCCAAGATCCTCGTTTCATTGGTGGTGATGGAATCACTTTTTACTTCCATGGCAAGAAAGACAACAACTTCTGCCTTGTTTCTGATAACAACCTCCACATAAACGCTCACTTCATAGGTAGAAGAAATGAGAACATGAAAAGAGACTTCACATGGGTTCAATCCATTGTTATTCTCTTTGACAATCACCAACTTTTCCTTGGAGCCAAAAAAACATCAACATGGGATGATTCTGTAGACCGTATTGCCCTCTCCTTTGACGGCGAACCCATCACCCTCCACGAATCAGAAGGTGCAAAATGGGAATCATCTGGCGTGTCCTTTGTTAGGGAAACTTCCACAAATAATATCATTGTTGAAGTTGAAGGAAGATTTAAGATAACTGCTAAGGTTGTCCCTATAACCGAAGAAGACTCTAGGATTCACAATTATGGCATCACCAAAGATGATTGTTTTGCTCACCTTGATTTAGGCTTCAAATTCTCTTCTCTAAGCAATGAAGTAAGTGGCATTTTGGGCCAAACATATAAACCGAACTATGTGAGTCGTGTGAACATTGGAGCAAAAATGCCAATAATGGGAGGTGGAAAAGAATATGAAACAACAAGCTTGTTCTCCCCTGACTGTTCTGTGACTCGGTTTGTTGGTAACGTTGGATCCAACAATGACATTGCCATGGTGGAAGATCTTATGCTCCCTAGCACGAGTTGCACAAGTGGTGTTGATGGAGAAGGAGTTGTTTGCAGGAGATAATTTCAAAGTTTAACAAATGTTGAGCATTTTTCTACTTTTATTTATAGCAATAAAGTATTTCCAGTCATCAAATAAGTTGGATGATATAGTTGTTTAACAGCCTAAGGTTATTTACTGACTCACAATTGTATACGTGAAATAAAACATATTGATATATTTTTCTTATAATGTCTATCTTACCTTATCATTTGGACTTGATACCTCTTTCTCTTTGAATTTAGACGTTAATTTTCATAATTGATGTCCAGCAATTAGTTCATTTGGTAAAATGTAAAATTGATGACGAATTGATATACAAATTAATATACATATACTTCCAAATGGAAGCCCTTCTATTTGACTATTTGTTATAAAGAACAAAAGCATATGAAAAAATATCTGGTATCAAGTTAATATCAAGTATTATCAATCATATTACACTGCTATCATATTCATTGTTGCTTGCAGTTTCTTTAAAACTACATATAACATATGCTGCATACAGTACTGAATACAGAATGACTGGCTGTTGACATAAGCAAACGGAAAATTATTGCTCTTTATAAATGAAGAGATGCATTTTGTATTGAATCCTGGACCGTCAATATTCTATTAAGGGCTTGCTAGCCCTCTACAAAGGCTTATTGGCCCTTTTCTAAGGCGCGCCCTTGCCCTTTAGCATCGAAACTGCCTTTCCCCTATCTTGGGATTAAATATTCGGCCGAAGCATCTAGAAGCATCGGGCACATGTGCTTCTTGACTTAAGGCTTAAGTTACTTAGGGCCCAAGTCAGGATAACATAAGTATACCCACCTTGAGATCATTCTCATGAAATTACTTAAACAGATTAAACCCTATTTTCATAGATCGTACTCACTGCAAGTAAAAATCCCATTATTAAAACATCCATGGAAAAATTAAGATTGGAAGAAGAAAAAACTGTACAAAATTATGACTGTATTTGTAGTTTGTATAATCTCAAATTTTCACTCTCATATTCAAATCCTTAATTATACAAAATTCAATAACCAAATACATATAATTAACATGCCAAACCACTTAACACTACGTTCAAAACGAGAGATGGTAAAATATCATCCAAAATATGGAAGACCAACAAATGATAAAACATACAAACAAAAAAGATATCAAATACACACCCCAAATCATTAAACAAACTGAGCAAAGTGTAAAACAAAAGTAAGCAGTGTAAGTAATTTTCTGCCATGATTCTAAAACTTTGACTGCAAATAGTTGATGGCATTCTTCTCCAGCTGAAAAGCCTTAATAAGCACTTCACTAGCTATTTCAGGTGTAGCACCAAACACTGCATTGCCAATAGTGATAGCTCCCGGATTCTGGCTACTAAGAGCAGCGATCGCAATAACATTGTCATGTCCGATATTTCTTTGATAGTGAATGAGCCCTATAGGAAACACAAACACATCTCCCTTATGTAGAACTTTACTAAAGTGGCGGTTTTCTGGATTTGAAGTGATGAATCCAACTTCTAACGTGCCTTCAAGAACAGTGAATACTTCAGTAGCGCGAGGATGTGAGTGAGGAGGGTTAACTCCCCATGGTGCTATATCGACACGAGCCATTGAGATCCCTAATGTGTTCAACCCTGGTAGCTGAGATGCAAAGACTGGAGTTACTTTAGACCCAGCAGCATTAGTAGTGTTGCCTGCTATGTGAAGGCCACTAAAGAAGAAGTCCTTTGCCTCAACAAGTTTTGGATCCTTGCATACCAAATTTCCTAAAATTGCCATAATTAATCAAACGGAGAAAAATGTTAGAATCTTTGTATACAAATTTTACCTGAGTTCTAATAACCAACTTATTCACAAAATCTCCTTTCAACACTTTTTATTGTTGGTGGAAAAAGTGTTAGAATTTTAGATTCAAGAACAAAATGTGAATTATATGATTGTTGTTAACTAGGTAAAAGATACTCATTCATATATGTCTACTTGTAAATTATATACCTTGGCCTATTGGGTTTGTCACGCAAAAATCTTGGAGAGTAGTGGCATCAGCTGCAAAGACAGCTAAAATTGAAAGAGCTAAAATAGGCAGCAAGAATGAGAGATTAGCCATTTGATAAGAACTTTGAAACTCGAAACTTGAAAGCTCTAGAAGAGTTTTAAGACAGGAATTTGTACTATGAATTGTGGTATTGGTGGATGGATATTGGTTTGTATTAAGGCATATTTATATGAAATTTAAAAGCACAAATATGCCGCCCTAACTGAAAACTGAAATGGTCATCTTTTGAAATGGTCATTCCACTAGTCCTTCACTAAAGAATCTAATTGATTAATCTAGCTGATCATGATCAACATCCAACACTTCCATTTGTCAAGAATATTCGGAAAAAATAAATGTCAGAGAGTCATTTGGATTTGTAATGCATGACAATGGTATCTATTTTGCATTGGAGCTAATGTTTGCATTCAAAAGGGACATAATCTATGAAGCATGGATACGGACACGGACACTGGACACGACACAGACACTGACACGCCGACACAGTTAATAATTTGAAAAGAATCACATAATTCAGTATAATTACACGTGTCCGTGTCGGACACGACACATGTTCAACACCGAAACACGCCTAATCCAATGAGTGCCCGTGTTTCATAGGACATAATAAAATAGGTATTATTTTGTTTTGATCACAATACAATATTATTTGATGCATGTGGAAGTTTCAGTACAAATTAATATATCTACGGACTTGCATTAGTTTGTTTCTTTGTTAGAAACATTTCATTAATGTTCCTATCATTGGACACGCATTCCCCAAATTACTTGGTTACTATTGCCTAGTCAAGGGCTATATATAGAAGGAAGTACAGCGGTTTCCAATTTTACTCAATACAGCTTTTTCAATTTTTGTTAAGCATTAGCAGACTTCATTTTACATCTAAGTTTTACTTTTATTTTTTTATTTTACATAACATCAATTTCACTCATTGCATGAATATTTTTTATGTGGAAAAAATATATGTTTAACCAATGTGTAGAAGTGTATTCAACGTATCTTATAATACTATTTTCCTTGGTATAGTTTTACAAAAATGATAATGAAATGTTGGTTATTGTATAGAGTCTAGACTTATTTTGAGTTCTTTAAGAAAAAAAAAACTTGCTTTGAGTTTTTTTAATGGTGCTTATGATTATTATTTTTTTTAAAAAGCTAACTAAAGAAATATAAAGAAAAGGACTACAAGGGTGTTGCGCTTTTGTTATATCTCAACATAGGAACTAAAATATATTATGATTTAGACGGAAAAACATCTACAATTTGTGTTTTGATCACAAGTATTAGCTTTTGCAAATTGTGAACATTTGCATTGTATATTAATGAAGAATGACCAATGCATATTCCCTTACAAGTGTTATAAATATATCTATAATTTATTTATGTTTTTTAAAATATCTAAATTGTATTGTATCTTGAATTTCAATTACTTATCACATATGTATTTACGAAAATTATATAAGATATATTTAAATATGGTTAATACAAGGTCGTTCTTTAGGCGGTGCAAATAACTTTACAGAGCTGGGCCTCTCAAATTTTGGGGCGCAAAATATTTTCTTTTTATATACTATGAATGTTAGAAATGAATAGAATTCTTCTCTTTACCCAACAGTTATTGCTCGCTCCCAACTGAACTTCCCAAAATACCCATGCATGAGTTACCTCACGCAAGTGTTAATTTCTAGCGTGAGTTAACTCAGGCAAGTGTTAATTCCAACGTGAGTTAAGTTGTGCAACACAGATGCGCAGATTTTAACACTTGCGTTACTTAACTAATGCAGAGGTATTTTCAGTATTTCAGTTGGGCGCGAGCAAAATGTGTTGGAAGAAGAGCAGAATTCAATTGAATATATACAGATAACGTTAAAATTTCAAATTTAAGGATAGCCCAGTGGTCACATGCTGTGTTTTTGCTTCCATGTTCCTGGTTCAACTACCAGGATTCGTAGTTTTATGGTTTTTTCCTTTAATCTTTTTTTTTTTTTTTTCTTATTTACAAATACAAACACAATAACTTTTGCTCTTGCAATTTTTGGCTCATACTTGTAGTATGAAATAACAAAGCTCTGACAACAAACATTATAATTATTCTCTCAAAAAGTATAATAAAACAAACACTTTTTTTCTCTTTAAAAAAAATTGTGTTTTTTCTCTTCTAAGGGCCTATCTTTACTTTTAGAACCAAGTCTCAAATTTCGTAAGAACGGCCATGGGTTATTATATTACATTATATGTATGAGATACTTCATGAATATATGCAAATGTACCTTAGGAATATGAAACTAATACAAAAATATACAAGGTTGTCGGACATAAATGGATATGTACATGATTCACTTTAAGATGGTTTTTAACTTGTCGAATTGGTAGACTTATTCTTTAATGAATAAAACATTTGACCTCAAAGTCATTTTTCTGAACTTTATATCTATAGGGGAAAAAAATTGTCTATTTTTTCTTTATTTCAACCTCTCAAATAATGTTAGTGAAAAAAAAAATTTGCCAAAAGAATTGTGAGGAATTTTTTTTTGTTGTTTTAAGGCAAAATAAAAGTTTGCCACATCATTAAAAAAAATTATTTTAGTCACATCATAATAATGCTAGGTCACGGTTGATGTTGAAGTTAACTTTAAGAGTTGTGTTATTTGAACATCCATATATGTGGCAACTTTTGCAACAACCAAAATTTTACAAAGGAAATGAGATATTGACACAAAAACCAAAACAATAGAGAGAGAAAGTAAAAAAATAATGTGAGTATGAGATAGAAAGTTGTCAAAAATAGTTGTTCAAATATCATTTCTCGAACTTTAATTTCGTGTGGACTCCATGTAGAACCATTGTATTTTTTTGGAAAAAGATATATAGACACCCTTTTTTATACACTTCTCATGTACACTCTAATGTGTCAGGGATATTTTAGTAATTTCACATCTCATTATCACCCTCTCTCATCTCTTCTTTCAATGTTATTGCCACATGCCACAATTGTGTGTGGGTGTCAAATGGTGTATGTCACCTAAGGTGGTTCATGTATAAGGACTCTTGTTTTTTTATGGCGTTTAGATATGGTTTCTTACATATCTGCATTCTCCTCCTTAAATTGAAATTTCTTCAAAACGCATGCATCTTCATGTTGATCTTTGTATTCAGATCCGTCCTTTTCCTCTTTTTCATCGGTAATATGCTCATTCTTTATCAAATATAAAGCAATTGTCTTGCCTTCCATCTAAGTTGTGATAATTCCTTTGTAGTTTTGACCTTTAATCACTTCTAAATATATTTAAGGATAATATTCTCTAACATATTGCAGCCACACTCTTAGTACGTGCTCGCGCTTCATAGTTTATGGCATGTAAGTATGAAGAAAAAAATCAATTCAAGTTTTTGAAACTTTTTGCTATTTAGAGAGGAAGGAACGGTGAAATGAAATAATTGATGCTTGAAAAGAGAACTACAACAAAATATGAAAATGAGAACAACTACAAACAAAGGGAGACGTTTCAAATCTTTAATCAATTTTACACAGGAAAAACAAAAAAAAAGATACACACTTCTAGGAAAGAATCAAATGTATGATACTAAAGCACCATAGGAAATAAGGAACACCAACAAATTTATAATGAAACAGTGTAAAACTAAAGTATGCAATATAATTGAACTCCCTCAAAATATTCTAAAACTTTGACTGCAAGTAATTGATCGTAGTCTTGTCCAATTGAAAAGCCTTAACAAGCACTTCACTAGCTATCTCAGATGTAGCCCCAAACACTGCATTGCCAATAGTGATAGCTCCTGGATTCTGACTACTAAGAGCAGCAATGGCAACAACATTATAATTTCCAATATTTCTTTGATAGTGAATGAGACCTATGGGAAACACAAACACATCCCCCTTTTGTAGAACTTTCTTAAAGTGGCGGTTCTCCGGGTTTGAAGTGATGAATCCAACTTCTAATGTACCTTCAAGAACAGTGAATATTTCAGTAGCACGAGGATGTGAGTGAGGAGGGTTAACTCCCCATGGTGCTATATCGACACGAGCCATTGAGATCCCTAATGTGTTCAACCCTGGTAGCTGAGATGCAAAGACTGGAGTTACTTTAGACCCAACAGCATTAGTAGTGTTGCCTGCTATGTGAAGGCCACTAAAGAAGAAGTCATTTGCCTCAACAAGTTTTGGATCCTTGCATAATGAATTCCCTAACATTGTCACAAATGATAGAGGAACAAAAGTATTAGAATCTCAAAGAATTTTCTGAGTATGATGCACGAAAAGTGTTTTTTGAAAATGCTCACCTTAATATGAAAAACTGAGTATGATGCATGAAAATATTCAAGAGGAGTTTCAAAAATATATAAATTTAGAAGAACAAAACTTGAATTAATTAGATGAATTGTTTTAATTAAAAAGATACTCGTGTGTGTGTTTGTTAATTATACCTTGGCCTATTGGGTTTGTCACGCAAAAATCTAGGAGAGTAGTGGCATCAGCTGCAAAGACAACTAAAAATGAAAGAGCTAAAATAGGCAGCAAAAATGAGAGATTAGCCATTTGATAAGAACTTTGAAATTTGTACTATGAATTATGGCATTTGTGGATGAATATTGGAATCGTATTAAGGCCTATTTATATTGAATTTTTACGTGGGGTTGCATTAATTAAGGCATACGTAACACTTATAAATCTATAGAAAATGTTGATTACAAGCCCATAATCACAAATATGCCGTCCTAACTTAAAAATGAAATGGTCATCTTTGAACTTCAAAAAAGAAAGAAATGGTCATCTTGTGAAATGGTAATAAGAATCAATAAGCTAATTTTATGTGCTGCCATTCGGCTAGTCCTTCACTAAATAATCTTAATTGATTAATTTAGCTTCCATTTGTCAAGAACATTAAAAAAAACCGCGTAAACAATAAAATATGAGTAGTTTGTATTCATGTTGTCAGTGACAAGTTTCTATTATGTATTTGAGCTAACGTTCACATCCAAGAGGACATTAGCAAAATATGTATTCTTTCTTTTTTTATGAAAATAAAATGATATACAATGCGCGTTGAATTTTCTACGCAAAATATATTATGAAAGATTGAGAGTAGGGGTGTTTTAATTGATCATATATAGAAAATGTTGGCGGTAAGCCCACAATCACATAATAATTGTAATTGATCATCTTATGAAATGGTAGTAGATCTATAGAAAATGTAATGTACTTCCATTCGGCTAGTCCTTCACTAAATAATTTTAATTGATTAATTTAGCTTATCAAAATCCAACACTTCCATTCATCAAGAACATTTGAAAAAATAAATGCGAGTAAACAATAAAATAAGAGTAGTTTGGACTGGATGACAATGGTTTCTATTTTGTATTGGAGCTAATGCTATCCGATACACGTTGAATTTTCTACGTACATGAAAGATTGAAAGTGTATTATTAAATTGTAGTTAAAAAAAAATGTAAAAAGTAACCTGGTTTACCTGTTTGTAATCATATTATAAGATCAAGTTGCAACGGTCAGTTTTTTTTAACAGAGTGGCAACGGTCAATTAGCGGTGATTAATTTTTGTTGGCTAATTTGTTGGAGACAAAAATGTACTCCCTCCATTTCTTTTTAAGTGTCGTTTTAGTGAGATTTTCCTTTCCTATTTAACTGTCGTTTTGGTATTTTAAGGATATGATTTATCAATTATACACTTTGTTAATTACTCTTATCTTTTTCTATAAAACTAATTAATTCTATATATATTTGGAAAACTAAAGTTTGTTTTCCTTTTAAAACAAAGTTTGTTTCTTGTTATCTTAAAATTTAAACAAAATTTTGTTATCTATAATAATGGTTCCATGAATAGTTAAAATTCTATAAATAAGATGAGTAGTAATTTTTAAAAATTTCAAGTGGAAAGTAAAAGAACAAATCTGAAAGAAAAATAAAATAAAAGATTTCATGAATGTTCAAAAGGAAGAAAGGCCGGAAGACTTATTGGAACGGCTGATGGGAGGTGAAGAGGAAGAAATAGTTGAAGACTTGTTTGACAAGATAGAAAAACAAAAACAAGATGACAATGAAGAAGAAGAAGCTTCATCAAGACTATTAAAGATAGTAACTAACAAATGTTTGTTACGAGACAAATATAACATATTAAAATTTATTGGAAAGAGAGAGTGTGTGCAAAAAAATATGAATATATTGTTAGATTAAAATGAAGGTATAATAGAAAGAAAATATGCAAAAATACACTTCTCTGTTTTTGTATTAATATTCTAAAACGACACTTAAAAAGGAACGGATAAAGTATTCCTTTAGTTGGGACCATGACATGACGTGTACTACTTCACCACCCAAGCCCGAAAATAATAGTCAACCCCAATTGACCCATTCAAACAATAGGTTGACCTTGACTCAAAAGTTCATTGCTAAACCCAACACCATACAAAAACCTTGATTCCAACAGCCATGAACCTTGATTCTAACATTATTGTGCACTCTCATACTACCAAGCACCAAAAACCAGATAACCATATCACCCATAACATGGGTATTTGCTTTACCCATGAGCTTGTGCCTAAGGAAAGTGAAAAATTAGACCATACCACTATTTCTTCCCCTCGACCCCCAAATTAAATTTATTCGATTTGGTCCCTACTTCCTCCACTTTTTGTCAATGAATGCACTTATCAATTGTATATGCCAAAAAAGTTTCAGGACATGAAGATTTGATGAGCAAGCTGAGAGAGAATCTGAACAGAAAATCCAGTTTTACAAGATTGGAAGATTCGACGGGAGACTGGAGCTAGGTCAAAGCAAAGTATTCCAGAGAAGTTCTAGGGAGATGCAAGAGCAGATTCGCAAGGCGAGCAACAATCCACCAAGAGATTCAAGGAGGTGTTAGTTACCATTTGAATGAGTTGTATTTTCCCTTCATCTTAAGAAACATCAAATTCACTAGGCGAATTTGCACTTTCTTAGTTGTATATAAATAGATTTAAAAACTTTTTAGAATATATCTTTATCATTACTTGACTCTTTTTTAAGATAAAATCAATGGAGAGCATAGTTTCACTATTAGAGGCCGTTTGGAGTTCGGATTCAAGCAACAGATATGTCTTATTTCTTCTCCCCTCTATCAGTTATTCGCACTATGGGTAACTAAATTCACTCGTGTTGGGATTTGGTTTAATTAGATAGGATTTCAATGTAAACTCATGGTCTAGCTGATTATATGTAATCTCTATTTTATTATGTTGATGATTTATTTTTGTTCTTAATGCTTTTTTTTTATGTACACTCACAAAATGATATTTTGATTTAGAAAGTACGAGAACTCGACTTTTTATCTAAGGCATTGGCGGAGGTACTGGGGCCTTTAGAGGTCATGATTCATTTATTTGGTTAGTCGATTGTCGTTTTTGTGTGTCCATGAAAATATACTTTTCATTTCCAAATTCTCTTTTTGAAATAAATTTCAAAGTTGCATACAAAATATATGGTTAAATATGTTTTTAGTTTTTTTTTATAAAATCACGAGCTTTCAAGTTTAGTCCCTATTAAATTTTAAGTGTAAGTTTAATCCTCCATAATATTGCCACTTCATAGGAATGGTCCTATTTTGAAAACTTTTTCATAAATGAATTATTTTTAGTCCTCAAAATAGTCCATATAAATGCAAATAAGGACTAAAAGTGAATAAATTTTTTTGAGGAAATAAAAACATATTTAACCCTACAACATATGCATTACTTTTTTTTTTGAAACGGCAAATATTATTAAGCGTGACTAGCGCAAGGTGCACATAGACCGCAAAAGGAGGAAAAAGAGTACAAAGGCCTAATAACAAACGGCCATCCACCACCAAACACCTACTCAATAAAAAAAAACCTATATCCTATTTCCCAAAACACAGGAAAACAGGACTAAACAAAACAGCACCAACAAGGCGCCTCACAAAAACAAAAATGAGAAGCCTCCAAGCCCACAACCCAGCCGTACCCATCTTCTAACAAACAGCAGAAGCACATGACCTGCTAAAACATACAGGAGCAGATCCACAAAACCAACAGAACCTCACACAGCAGAAGCAGCGCAGCACAAACCCAACAAACACGCCTCCAACGCCAAAGAAAGGACCACCAGACTGAAACCAAAACCCCAGCCGCACCTAAATTCGGACAAGACACGAGAAAGGATCCCAACGCCCATTCGTAAAACATGCACGCCGGAATGTTTAGGCGCGATAGACACCACCGCCAAGACCACACCTTAATATCCTCCACCAACTCCATCACCTCTGAATCCTTAGCCTTGAAGATTTTTTCGTTCCTAGCCTTCCAAATCAACCAAATGGTAGTATGCCAAATAAGTCTAAGACCTCTACTAATCTTCTTTTTACTCGATCCAGCATTCCAACACGCCCAATGATTGAACAAATTTTGGGGGATAATAAACATATTACCTACCCAACGGAGTAGTTCCATCCAAACCCCTTGCGCCACCCTACAATGCAAAAAAAGATGAGTCGAACTTTCCGGCTCCATCTCACACATGACGCACCTCAAAGGGACCTCCGGTGGGAGAGCATTCCTCCTAGAAAGATTAATCCGGGTTGGAATCCGGTCTAATAACATCTTCCACGAAAACGCCACCACCTTGGAAGGAGCCGGACTTTTCCACAATTGTTCAAAAATTCTCTTCTCTTCCACATTCCAAATATCTTCCAATATAAACATATCCTCCAACTTCTTATACATTGATTTCATCGTGAAGGCACCATCCTCTTCCCGCTTCCACACCCACCCATCTTGACCTTGGTTCCACACATGGCCCTCCAAATCCTCCAAAAGCTTCACTAGGAGTTGATCCTCCCACACAAAAAAGCGGGGACGCCAAGAAAAATTCCACTTCCTCCCCACTCCTCCCACACAACATATGCACTACTATTATTTTTATTTTTTGTATGTTAACTGTATTTAATAACGATTAATGTCTCTCATACTAAATATAGTTATAAATTTCTTTAACAAAAAAAAAAATTAATTTAGGGTTTCTTATATACCTTTTATTTTAAACAATTATTCTTTTAATCATATTATGTTCTTTGTGCTCTGTCCTGATAGCATGCAAAATACACCATTTAAATAAAGGTGGACACAATATCGAGAACAAGATGTTAGTGAAATGAACGCGTGAAGGGTTCTATATATATTAAAACCAAACACCCCCATTGAAACCAATAACTTCAGAAGTAGCAATGCCATCAAGACCAACATACTTGATGAAATCATTAGCACGGGTTCCATTCATACAAGTCTCAAGAAGAGAAACACAAGGAAGGTCATAAATACGTAAACAATCTTTATAAGGGAAAGAAAGAGCTTATACCTACTAAATGTCACCTCTTAGCTACTAAATGTGAAGTTGTTAACTTATGCCTACTTATTTTTTTGGAAGTATTTTACCAATATTACATAAGCTAGATTCAAGTGAAGATAACTCAATTTCACAAATTGATGAGACTCATAAAGACAACTAGAAGCAGTTATACTTTTCCAGAAAGTTAGTTAGATTCAGTTACTTGTTATGTAAGTCACTCTATCCTATAACAGACATAGCTTAGCTTATGACGGTGACTACCTACTTGTATAAATAATTTACTAGATCATTGAATGAAGTAAGGAAAATCACTTTACTCCTAGCATGCATTTGGGCTCTCAATTTTTCTAATTTGCATATTCATAATACGGTATCAGTCCTATTTGTTTCTAGTGAATTCCATTCCATTCCAGCACTTTCTTGAATTTTATTCTTGATTCTTGCACTTTCTCTACATCATGCTATTATCAGTGATATCTCCACCTCCAACTTCTAATATCGATTCAATCTGCTATGTTCATCCAAGTGAAGGTCCAAATTCAGTGGTTGTTACTTTTCCATTGAATGTGTCTTAACTACCTTTCTTGGTCTAGATCCATTCGACAAGAACTTGGCGCCAAGAACAAGTTATCTAATTTCGTTGATGGTACTATACCAATTACTAATAATCTTCTAGATTTGAATCGTTGTGCGTGGAAACTATGCAATCACTAATCCATTCTTGAATAAATAACTCAGTTTATGAGCCAAATTCTCAAACAATTGTGTTTTCCTAGAATGCTATTGATATTTGGATTAATATAAAAGAAAGGTCTCCCAAAGATGATAAAATTCGAATTTCTACTCTACATTTTGCTATCAACAATCTTAAGCAAGGTTCGAAATTTGTGTTAGATTACTTTACTAAGATGAAATGACTTTCAGAGGAACTTAATACTCATCGACCAATGCCTATTTGCACTTGTGTTCATCAAAGTCAACGTGAATCAATGCGTTTTGCCCGTGATTTTACAAAGTCATGTAATGGATGGTCTGGGAAATCTTTAAGCATACACCATATCGTTGGTGTATGCTGTAGGAAGCATGGATTTCCTCTTAATTCTGGAAAACCAAATACATCTGCTAATGTTTTTGGTAGTGAAGGATGTGAATTCAACATCGAGTTGGCATTACATACGAAGCATCATCAAGAGATTAATCTAGTATT
>Ga0228710_1000744_pt1 | contig 44584 bp, 30 predicted proteins | sample MedpolnodulmetaG_FD_177995 | JGI IMG/M metagenome (GOLD analysis project Ga0228710, IMG submission 177995) | Root nodule microbial communities from Medicago polymorpha collected in Santa Monica, California, United States - pink nodules | ecosystem: Host-associated > Plants > Roots > Nodule... | reverse complement strand
TATACATATATATATATATATATATATATATATATATATATATATATATATATATATATATATATATATATTTTTGCTTATCTTCATATTTACACGCTGTTGTCCCAATCAATTTTATGGGTTGGTTTACTTTACCAAATAAAATCTTTATTTTTAAATGAATGAGAAAATGATTGTACACCTCATTCATGATCCATGTTGAATGGTTGCTTCATTATTGGTGATTTTTATTAATTATTTTATAAATGTCCATATTTGACTGTATCAATTGCAACAAAAATTGGTGAGTTGATAGTCTCAATATAAAGTAAACATACTGATTTTTTTTTATTTTATAATTTGGTCCTAAACTATTATTGAGGTTTCAATTCGGTTTTTTAATTATAAAAATATAATAAGTAATCTCTTCTCGAGAAAGTCTTGTGTAGGCAAAAGCATTTAGGCATAAAATTTAGGCGCACACACATAAATTAAAAAAATTAAAAGATAAATAAAATAGTTACATCAATCAATATCACTTTAATTATTTTATTTTTAATTTTTTTAGCTTTATGGGTGTGTGTCTAAATGTAAGGTGTTGGTCCTGTGACCAAGTAAGAGTTTCTCATCTCAAGTAGCTTAGTGGCTAGAGCTCACACATTATAAATATGGAGAAGTGGGGCGGCTGAGGTTCAAACCTCAGCACTTGCATATACTATGCAATATCCCTAACAACTAAGTTAAGCTCACAGGGATAGAGATAGTAATCTCAAAGTTATTATTTGTGCATTAACGTAGCCTTTCAGCTGGTTTAAAAATGAGAGAGAATGATAATTCAAAAATAAATTTGATGAAGTTAAAATAATTAGATTTATTTATGAGGCTAAAAGATATATATACATCAATAACAAGTAGAGAGGATACCAAATTAAGCATAAGATGTGTCTAAAAGGGGAGCAAAATTAAGTCTAAAAAACAAATAACAAAACAGATAGCCAAAAAGCGGCATCCCAAGGTGGAGAATCTTAAACATGCAGGAGAATAAGTTTACTAAGCATGAAAATAAAAAAATATATTAAATTTACGAGCCTTCAACCACCACAAAGAATATATTTTCACCCCTGCTATCAATCACTTGAAAGGTAAGTGACTCTGTTTTAAAAAAATTCGATATTACGCTCCTTTTACATGATCCAAATACTAGCCAACCAAATAACTTGATAAAAACTGACGAGTTTCTTTCTAAAAATGTAAGCCCCACCAAACTAAATAGTATGCATACCAATGTCAGAGATAGGCGTACTATCGATCCCCAACCATTGCAAAATGGATGAGCAAGTGCTCACAAAAAGATCATACTTCAAAATTAAATGATTAACTGTTTCCTACTTTTCACAACCACCAGAGCAAACCAGAGACCCTAAAATAAAAACTCCGCGTCAAATCAAGTTGTCTTTCGTCGGAATCCTGTTATTCAACAAACGCGAAGCAAAGAGAGGAACTTTGAGAGACACCAGCTTATCTCAAATGATATATGTGAAAGGCGAATTGACAAGTATTTATCTTCTTTCTATAGTTTTTTTTTTAGGAATTCTTTCTATAGTTTAGAGACCAAATTAGAGCGAGATGGACTAAATTATTGACTTATTCATTTCACATTTATTAAAAATTACTTAGAAATGATTAATTTTTTAATGTTACTAATACTTATTATTTTCTTTATTGTATAATTCATTGGAAACTTATTTCACAAAAATAAGAATTCGTTAAAAATAACACATATTAATTGACAAATACTTTATTAATATTATTATTAAATAAAAATAGTTTAATTTACTTTTTTTATATCATTAATATAAATACTTTTTTGTTTTCTGTGTTAACCCTCCCATTTTTAAGGAAAGAGGTCCTTAGTAATCCAAGTTTGTCCGAAAAATAATTAAGTAAAGTCTGTGCAAGAATTGAACTTGAGTTTTCCTAAACGATTTATCCTAGAGAGAATTCATTGACCATTTTGAACTCCGTTCAAAGTAACTATAACATAAAATGAGAAATAATGAATTACAAAGACATGGTTGATAAATTAAGACCCTACATAACAACATGCCATCATTCCTTGTCGTCACCAAGACCATTTTTGGAAAAATGGTTTTCTTATTTCTTTTTCCTCCATGTCAAAAGCCTTAAACAAGGGTTCATGTTAAAGTTGCTGCCTTTATTTGATTTGATTTTTGAGGTTTTGTGCTCACAAGTCATGACATTGTTTACTGTTGTCATCCACACGGTGTTGAAAGAATCATGGTGATGATTGATACGTGGGCCACCTAATGGGTTTATTAAAATGGGGCCATTAACGTGATGTCATTTTTTGCAACAACAAAAAGTTCTATCACAAGATAAACTCTACAAATGTTTTTTGAGAGAATAAACTCTACAAATGTTAAAGAGAGGAAAAGAGATAGATTGTAGGGAAGGAAATTAACAATGTTTCTGGTTGAATTTGTGCCATGAATTGAGCACAACGACCACAAGTTATAACTTGTTATTTGGACCAATGAATATAATTCATTCAAAATCAAAGATACTTTTTAAATTATTATCTATTGAAATTAAAGTCAAATTATTTGTTGTACACAAATGAGATAAATCACATCATACACAAGTTAATTTTGGTTATTTGATCGATAAACCTCATCATTGAATCAAATGTGGTATAATGAGATTTATTCAATAGTAAAAAATACGGATGGGCATGGTTCGGTTAACCATATTAACTGAACCGAACCGAAGTGTTGAAATGGTTTGGAATAACCGAACCGTTTAAGGTTTGAAATTAACCGAACTTAACAAAATTATGGTTCGGTTAACCGTTTACTTGCCTATTAACCAAACTGAACCGAACCAAAACTAAATTTTTGAACCGAAATGTAATTTTCTTTTATCCTTTTGCTAAATATAGAAGCATTGCAAAGTGGTCCCTTACGTCTCATTGTGTGCTGTGAAGTTTTTGTCAACTAGGTATATAAGGTGCCACATAATCGAACTAATTGAAAGAAATTGATAGAGCGACTTAATTAATCAATGTTTAGTAATGTTAGAGATCTATTTGAAATTTCTGTAAAATAAGGGACGACGTGATTCATGTGTCAAGAGTCATGAACCTTTTTAACTTAGTTTTGGTTCAGAATTTTAGTTATGAGTGCTGTCAGACATCTAAATTACAGTGATATTTGATGTAAATGAAAACTACTAGAAAATTAAAAATTAAGTATGAAAATAAATTGAGAATATATAAATTAATCCAACTCAAAAAGTAAAATTATACTAGCAATACAATCATTATCGTTTTTTTAGTTTTAGTTTAGTCCAGTGCTTCTATCTGCTACATCAGAATTTTGATGGAAATTATATTTTGAAGGATTAGTGGCGTTTCATAAGATAATGCTTTAATAATTATTATTGGGAATTTATTTTTCAATTTCATAGGAGATAAACTAACAAAGAGAGCAAGAAAAAGAATTTATTTTTTAATTTCATAGTAATGGTTCGGTTCAGTTAATTGAGTTTGGTTCGGTTCGGTTAACCGTTCGGTTCAGTTAATGAACTGTTTTTAAAATAACGGTTCGGTTCAATAACCAATGTAATGGTTCAGTTAATTTTAGTTTGGTTCGGTTCGGTTAACCGGTTCAGTTCAGTTTTTGGATATTTTTGCCCACCTCTAATTAAAAATACACTTATGTATGTCACAAAATTATTTTACTTATGTAGATTAAACAAAGACTAATGGCCTGTTTGGTATTGCGACACATCAAGCAAAATCATGTTAAAAAATCACATCAAAGCAAAAGTTTATATTTATAGCTTCATAATTTCCAAGTTGAAATTGCATTGAAAAGTGGTATTTGTATCCCAAAGATTGATCCAAACACTCACTATATGTGTATTTAGTTGCACATTACGTAGCAAGAGGCATCTGCAGGTTTATTGAGGCAAAGTTACCGCGATTTCTAAAAGATACATAAGAGAACTTCTGCATTAACGTTAGACCACGGGGACCTGACTGTGTCAACCACAACAATAATGGTCAGGGTAGCAGTTACTTCTAACTATGTAGTGGGTCCTTTACATTATGGAATTGGACTTTGATAGTTTGAGCCAACGTGTGGTAGTAAGTTGAGAGCCACATTACTATTTGGTTTCATTTTAAACACCTTTTTCCGTCCTATTGCGTTTCTCGCGTGCATTATGCAGTTTTAATTATAAAATTCAAAAACTCATAGGATAGGAAAAGTACTGTCTTCATTTTATTATTACACTTACATTCTCTTTGTCACACATCTATGTATTACTTTCTAGTTATGCAATTGGATCCTCTCCTGCTTTTTTTCTCCTGTCCTCCCTCTTTTTTCTAATCTAAAAGTTGATTGTTTCATAAAAAAAAACGAGAAAGAAAATGAGATAGATGAATGGTCGAGATTAATGCAACACCAACAACATAAGAGAAATGGTACGAGAAGATCTAAACCTCTCTTGATCATGAATGAACAATTTTTTGTTGGTTGTGTAGAAAACAAACATATGGCACGTCAAATTAAATTCAAGTATTGTATAATGTGATCAAATGGATTTGATGAGAGTAGTATAACCCTATTATTTTACAACAAGTGTAAGTATTGTTAATATTATGTTGAGGGTAGAGATCAAATTTTAAATCTCTCAGGAATGAGATCTTTTCTTCTTAGTTAATTGATATTTTCATTATCCTAATTATGTGATCAGTTTTTTTTTCCTTCCTATTTTTGTGTTTATATTCTTTCTAGAGTTCAAGGGTAAAGAGAAAAGAACAAGTCTTAGAAATGGTGGTTGTGTCTAACACAACCCCACAAAACCGGCTTGTGAGGTGAGGGATTGTCCAAACTTATAAACACATTGTCAGGCCATGTCCTATTCGACGTGGGACTCTTAACACTCCCCCTCACGCCCAGCACTATAGGGCTTGGTTCGTGGACATAAATGGTGGGTGGTCCGATAGCGGAAACCTGATAGCAGGTGGCCTAATGGATCTTGGAGAGGCTCTGATACCATCTTAGAAATGGTGGTTGAGTCTAACACAATCTCATAAAACCGGCTTGTGAGGTGAGGATTGCCCCCAGTTATAAACACATTGTCAGGCCATGTCCTATTAAAAAATTATCAAATGAACAGTTGTATCCTATTTAACATTAAAAGAATAATAGCAATCAAGCTGCATGCCTCCATCTAAAGTTCATGGAATTTGATGCAGCATAAAAGAATCTTTTCGAAATACTGACTATGACACACAAAGCTTTCATTGGTCACAGTTACCCATCTTTTGGGGTGGATGAACCTGAAGGCAAACAACCAAGGACGGTACTGGTTCAAATCATGAGAATTCTAAAACATAATTTTTATGCTAAATTAGACATTTGGTCCCTTAATTGATTTGTGTGTTTCCTTCATAACTCCTAAAATCGGTCCCTTAATTGATTTGTGTGTTTCCTTCATAACTCCTAAAATCGTTCATTTAAGTGCAGACCTATTATTGAACCGGATGGATGGGTGTCTCCTCAAACGCTACCATGGTGGGCAGATCTTAGCTGCTATTGGAAGATACCCTAATGATCAAATGCTTCCAAGACCATTTGCTATAGTGGAAGGGAAAAACCAAGGACTCTTGGAGTTTGTTAATAAATGATTTAGGTTACACTATGCAAGACATGCATTTTTATAAGTGATCAATAATGTTGTATTTTCAATTTATTTTCATTATGTTTTTCTATTCTTTTGTGTATACAAGATGTTAATAATCTGAGTCTATTTCCTTCTATTGAAGAATTGCTGCTTAGGGTGGATTAAAGATTTTGTGCGAGACACCTTTACAATTGTTTTAGAAAAAAGATTTCTTGGTAAAAAGTTGAAGGAATTAATGAGGAGACATGGTAAGGTCATATCCAAATGCACGGGAAAGGGAGATAAAAGGAAATCAAAGAAGTTAATGGAGATGCTTTCAAGTAGCTTATCCAAATACGACCAAGACATTGGAGTAAATCATGGTTCATACATAATTCAAAGTGTGATACACTTGTAAACTTCATGTCAGAAGATTTTAATCCTGTTATAACAAAATAGAATAACACAAAGACAGAAACAACACATGAAAAACTTTTTTGGTAATGAATAATTTTGTCTTATACGATGATTGATGGACATAATACTATTTTGGTATTTTAGACAACTTACAGTTGAGACAAAAAGTTAAGGTTTAGTGAAAGACAAGAATTTCAGTTTTTATCATGTCTTTTGTTCTTCAGTTTGTGTTGTTCCTATAACAGTTTTACAATCAAACATAATACATCTGTCTAATCCATTGTTTTGTAGCATACCAAATAGTTAAACCCTAGAAATGGAAGAAGCAAGTGTCAATAAAATTAGAATTATGACATTCGCTATGCCCTTTTTAACATTATCGCAAAATATAAGTTTATTTCAAATTATTAGAAAATATATTTATTATTATCATTACTATTATTAATTTATTTTGGAATTGAAAATTCATATTTTAATAATTTATACGTAAAAGACAATTTAATAATGTATATATAGACAGGTACTCATTGTGGCTCATCCAAAGGCAGCAACGATTGATATTTTTCAATGTAACGACAAAAACGAGACATAAACACACAACTATAGCAGAATTTAGAAGAAATATCTATATAATTTATACAATTGAAGATAACTAAAGCCTTTATGATTTTCTATAAGTTAAAAATGACGTAGTATATGAGATTGATTTCCTTGTGTCAAACCGAAACCTATCATAAATTAAAATAGTAGTTGATATTTAGACACAATAGAAAATCATAAAGGCTTTGGTTATCTTCAATTGGAAGTAGTGCTTCAAGTATCATAGCCATGTAATGGCATAGAGTGCTTCAATTGTAAAGTACATAAGTTGATGATGCAGTTCAACTTCAATAAACAGTGCTTAAACTAACTGCAACAACACCAAGTAATAGCAATTTGGACACTGTTTGGTTCTGCCACCACGAAAACTCCCACTGATGTCCACCCATCATGCACTGCCTTCGAGCCAAATTCACCATCCTACAAATGCACATCAAAGGGTTTAGAACATTTTTGTAGACAAAATAAGTAAATAAATGTAATCTTATGCAATTTAATACCTCAATTAACTCTTATTTAGGTTCTTTAGTAGTAAACATTTATTATATCGCATGACTAAGGGAGGTTGAGTAGCTCAACTGATCTGAGTCAATGGATTTGAAAGTTATGAGTTTCTTTTAATAAGTCAAATTAGCCCACCGAAATTAGACGTGGGGAGAATCGAATCTGAGACTTAGTTAAGAGTACACTCCAAAGTCTCAAGCCAGCACGTCAACCCAAGTAGGTTATTTGAAGGTTATGAGTTAAAACTCGGACATAGGAGAAAAATTAATCTAACAACTAGCTGCTAACTTTTGTTTTCAGTTATCCAAAATGGCTTCAAGTGGAGCATCAGTAATGGGAGTAACATATCTATGTGGGAATTCCATCTGGATTCAGTCTGGGTATCATATTGAGAAACCGGAAAACATGAGTCCAATTTTCGCCAATTTGATGGTGTCAAGTTTGATGATACCAAATACAAAAAGTGGAATACGGAGACAATCAGTTTGCTATTCGACTCTACCTCAGTGCATCACATTTTCACGACGCTTCTGTTCTCCTCGGTTCAGCATGACAGAGCTGTATGGAAACATGAAAAAGACGGAAATTACTATGTCCAAAGTGCTTACTGTGCTATACTTGATTATGATGAGTCACTGTGCCAACATAGAACAACATGGAACTCGCGAATAATTTGGCAAGCCAAGATGCCTCCCAAAATTAAGAACTTCATGTGGAGAGTAGGGAGGAACTGTTTGTCTACGCGTGTTAGGCTTCAAACGCAAGGAGTTAGCTGCGCTATGCGCAATGTGCTTTTTGTGAAGAGCATGAAGATAGTCTGCACATTTTGTTCCATTGTGACAGAGTTAGAGATACTGGCAAAAGACAGGTTTTTGGAGTACTATCGTGCAAGTGATTCACCCGAACAACAATATGGTTCAGGCTATGTTCACTATATTGCAGAAATTGAATAAGATCCAAATCCCAACCTTCTATGTCTTGCTATCGAGTATATCGAAGAGTAGATACAACAAAATCTGGAACAATCTCAGTGAGACCTGCCAGAGCATCTGTGTGCGAGCTGATAGCCTTCTGGAAAGCTGGAAGCGCACTCAAAATATCAAACAAAATGGGCAACAACCTCCTGTCACAGCCAACAATGTACGGTGGCAGAAACCGGTAGCAGGTCGGTACAAATGTAATCTTGATGCTTCATTCTCGAGCGAACAAAATAAAGTAGGTATCGGTATATGTATCAGAGATGAACATGACAGTTTTGTTCTAGCCCGAACTGATTGGTTATACCCTCCAGTCGATGTTGATATTGGTGAAGCTCTTGGGCTCCTCACAGCCTTACAATGGCTGCGAGACCTACAGTTACAAAACGTGGATTTTGAGGTAGATTCGAAATCAGTTGTGGACAGTGTCTATGGGAAGAGGATCATGAATTAGGATTAGGGTGCCATCATAAATGACTGTTGTACTCTACTTGTTTATGATCTTGTAACCTCTGAATTCGGAATTAGGTTCATTAGGAGACAAGCCAATGAACTCGCTCACAGATTAGCTCGGTCAGCTCCATCTCTAGCTAGTTTCCACATCTTTATCAATATTCCATCATGTATCGAAACTTTAATTATAAATGAAATGCATTAAGCTTGTTTTTGTCAAAAATAAATAAATAACTAATTACTAACTTTTGCTATTTTAACAAAAACAAAAAAATTTGCATAATTTCAAATAGGTTTTTCAAAGTTCAATACAGCATTGATTATTGAAGTGGATCAGCTTATGATTCTGACATTGATGGAATTTCTTTTTAAATGACAAAATTTTACTAAGATCACTCTCAAAGAGCATAAGTCGTACCCGATAGCAGATAAGAGACTACAAAGTGACTCTAAAAGTCAAGAAAAATGTTACAACTTCGCACCAATTCAAACTCATGCCAAAGAAAAAATCGAAAGCACCACATGCTGCTACTAAATAATACCCAACACAGACATCAACAACAGAAAATCAGAGGTAGACCACCAGCAACAGAAAAACACCTTTTGAAGATCACTTTGTAAATGTTTCTCATATTTGGTAACATGTGACTGAAGCAATTAGAAAGTGAGAAACACTTTACGTGCCTTGTCGCGTCTAATATATCATTCATACCAAGTAGCAAAGAAGTTTGATGATGAATGCTTAATTAACATAGTTGGAGGGAAAAACAATATAAGGGCTTTAAAGTTATGGACTTGGAACTCTAATTGTTTCATTCCATTGCATCCACGTTTGTTTTCTCCTACATGGATTGTGGGGAAAGGATTTGAGGCATTTTAATATCAGATTTGAGTTTTGACCCTTTATGCCCTTCATTTAAGCCATAACATCATGAATTTGGTGTTCTAAGGGGGTCCAATCTCAGCTATGGTTTGTCAAATGAAAACCGCAATGGAAATGTTCCTACTCCAAAGTTCTAGGTAGTGTCACTTTGAGTTATGCTCAAAGTCTGCTGCTAAAACTTAGCATACCACTTTAAATCAGTATTTTGAGGTCGTAGGGTACCTAAATAACCATTCCCAATTAGAATTGGCAAGGTAGCTATTGAATAGTCACAAATCATAATGCCATGTTTTAACTTTTAATTAGTTCTAACCTTAGCTATTAAGACTTTTTCTTAATACTTTTGCATCCTTCTTATTCATTTTTTTTATTTTTTTTGCTTCCTTCCTATTTCTACAAACTCTCATGTGCCTAAGCTAATAACAAACTTGATCACACATTTTTCTGCATAATTATGCAGAAAGTCAAGAGGTACCTGAAATCCGTAGATAAGCCTAATGATCACCTTCATTTGATTCCTTACCAGTACATACCATTGGATGTCCAGGCACCACTTAGCTATTTAATCAAAGTTTGGAATTCTAAATATTATAACTATATAAGGTACACAAGGTATCAATCACAAGAATGTAATATAGCTAGCAACCAAGCTTAGCAGAAAGGGTTCAATGTCATTCAGTATTCAATCAGTAATAACAATGTCAACATCAAAATGCATAATACGCCTAACCAGTACTCGACTTTTGAAGATCACTGAGGTTTGCTAACCTCCCCTGCCCAAAGAACCCCAAATCTTACACACACGCACACACACAATTTGTGTGCTTAACTCCAACTACCATGGTTATGCATCATATCAGTATCTAGTGAACAACTACCGGAGAACGATAAGTTTCATTATAGCTAGTAATAGAAATAGTTATCAGTAAGGAGAGAAAGTTCACCAAGGTTTGGAGGAGCTCGAATAAAAATATATATTAGAAGAGATATGACATCGAGGATGTAATGACTTATTCAATTATATGTCCAAATGTGGAGCAATGTTATTGAATTATATGCCTAAATGTGGACCAAAATCTATAATTAATATTTATCAAACGTTTTTCAATTTGGTCACTCAATTAGTATTTGTCCTTCTAAATATTCTTCGATCTATTATATACTTTCAACGTTTCAACTGTACCTTCACCTTTCACACATCATACATTTTCCTATCCAACAAATGACAAGAGATTCATTATTCCTATTAACTTCTGATGGCTCATTCAGGTAATCAATACAATAGCATTAAAACTCAAAAGTGTGCGTGATTGTAAGCATAAGCATAGTCCTATGTCTAGCAAGTAACATCTACAAATGATTTTATTTAAGATCCTTTAGATAGAGCATCCATGTCTAGCACTTTCTAAAGTCAAATAATCAATTTTGGATTTAACGCGGAAAAAACATTAAGTGAATGAATATATCATTGATAAAGTGAAACAAGGACTATATATGACCAACTAGATTTGGAAGAAGCGCGCATCATTTGTGTATGGAAAAAATAGGGGATAATTCATATTTGCACAGGCCAGACTGTTGGTCAGACATTTGGAAATTGAAAACTCCTCCTAGGGGGAAGAATTTAATTCGGAAAATTTGTAGAGGATGCATGCCAGCTCGTGATAGGTTACTTGATAGAGATGTTAATTGTACGTCTACGTGTACGCTGTGCGAAAGAAACTATGAGGATGCGATACACGTGAAATATGTAAATGACCTAATTTCTCTAAAGATTAGAGTTTATATAGGCTTTACATAAATGGGCTCAACCCTCAATTGTCTTAATGAGCTCAAAATTCACACTAACTAATTCACAAAGTTTCTACTCACTTAACGGATAAAAATAACGAATAGTTACCGATTCTTAACTAATTAATTACTCTGTCTTACTAGTAATTTAGTAAAAATAATTCATGCCACTAAAACGCTACAATTAATCCTCATAGTAAAATTACTAATTTACCCTTGCTCATAAAATGACCAAAATACCCCGAATCTAAAATGACCAAAATGCCCTTCTAACTCCAAATCCCACTAATCACAACCAAAGTACACACAGAGACAATTAATCACATTCAAACACATATGAATACACATAATAAACAAATAAAATAAATCTTGCGAAAATCGGGTTGTTACATCAACCAGCTCCAATATGAGGTAACAACTGCAACGCAGAATAACAATATTATAGCATAAATCGTTTTCCATTTAATGCAAAATCTGCCACAAACAAAGATGGAAAATTTTGTAACCATTGTTTGGATTATTTAGAAGTCACGGAATATGCAAATTTGGCAAAATGTGTCGGAGACCTGTCAAGCAACATTAGAACGCGCGCTTAAGCTGTTACAAGGATGGAAGGAAGCAAATATCTACAAAGCTCGGTTGGGTGAGGGTGTTCAGGAGCCTGTTTTGCAATAGCAGATCAGCGCAGCAACAACACATCAGTTTGCAAAAACCACGGAGGGGAAGGCTTAAGTGTAATGTTGATGCGGTTTTTTCGAGTTCCTTGAATGTTATTAGATTTGGAATGTGTATAAGGGACAAAGTTGGACAGTTTGTGGCAGCAAAGGCGTTGCGGTCTAGTCCTGTGTGATTCGGATATAGGTGAAGCTTTGGGTCTCTCACATACTATCTAATGGGTACATGAGCTGCAACTCACTAACGCTGATTTTGAGATGGATGTCAAAAGGGTTGTAGATTATTACAATAAGAGAAGCAATGATATTTTCAAATTCGGCACAATCATTGATGATTGTAGACGATGATATCATCATTGGTTGAAAACTCTAAGATTGAGTTTAATAGAAGACAAACGAATATGATCGTTCATACTCTTGCAGGAGAGGTGATACTCCTAACTAATCCCTAAACTTTTAATGTTGTATCTTCTTGTAGTCGGTCTTTAATTTCTAATGAAAAGCTATAAACTATTTTCTCTAAAAAAAATGACCAACCATATTAAGAGTTTACATTAGCATCATAGCTAACTAAACCTAACCTCAACATAAAAAGATTAATTACACATACTCATGGTAATTAACGCAGAGAAATATAAGATTTGTAGAGTAGCATCAAACGTTGAAAAGTGAAGACAAACCAAAACCACCTATGAAATTTGACGAAGTTCATTTCCATGTGTCAGCCAAATACCCAAAACATTATATATGTATGACAGAGGTTATGTGTGAGAAAAATAAAGTCTCTAGTCAGGATGCCGATGAATCTATAGATCCAAACCCATATGCTCGAGGCTGTTTTTGTAAAAGATGATGATATTGATTCAACAATTAAGTTTGCAGAAAAAACTTCGAATATAATTCATCCCAACATTGAGAATACTTTAATAGGGTTCTACAGAAGAAATGTAGTTCGAATAAGGGTGAATTTTAGCTAAATCATTCCGAAAGATCATAAATGAAGATGAGTTCAAGAAGCAAAGTAGCAAACAATTAAAAGAAAAAAAGGAAGAAGTGTGAAGCACCAACTAGTGCTGCAAGTTGCAATGGATATTCTACACATCCTTATGCCCCTCCTTAAGAAGGAAGTTCTTATATAAATTCTTGTTGAATTGTTGAATTATGACATCGAATCGAATCTACACAAAACTGGACAAAACAATATTCGAATTTTACAATTGAAAAAACATTCTATGAAAAACATTGTAGGCTCTTTATAGCAAGATCTCATAATAAGTACAAGAAAATTGATCTTCTCACCATCAACTTTGCTCCAAATCATCGGGAAATTTCGAAAATACCTCAGCAGTTAGCTTAAAAGACTGCGGCAGGTATTTAACTTTTTTCTTTAATTGGAATTTATTTAGTAATTAAGCTCTAGTAATTAATGTAAGGTGTTTGAATTTGCAAAACTTAGTCTAAGTTTATTTTAAGGTAATAATAAATTTGTGCTTCATTTAGACAATGTTCTATTTAGTCTATTTAAAATATAAATGTAAGACATGTGGCAAAACATCCAAAGACTTATATTTAAAATTAAAAAAATAAGTCTTTGTTTAATAAAAATTAACATGAGTAAACTAAACAATCTTCAAAAGTCTATTTTAAGTCACCATAACTTATACAGAAATATAATTATTTTATTCAAAATTCTTACCACCTTTTCATATGATCATCCAAAGACCCTTACGTGAATAAATAAACCTAAATAAGTAGAAAATAAACCAATCCTAACGAGCTAAGGTGAGAAGACATAAGAGCATTCATGATATACAATGAACATAATACAACCATGTAAATAAAATTCTCTCATCTAAAGTCTAAACTAAACTGCCAAATTTATAGATGATACTAAACTATGCCATGAATACGTACATAAAATAATTAACATGCATTTTCCAAGTTTAGCTCTTGTATAATACACTACCTACAGAATTATACTTGGTCCTTTGGGTGGCGGTATCGGCGGCGGAATAATATCCGGTCCAGGAGGACACGGAGGAACAACATCCGGTGGTGGCCGTGGCGGTACTACATCCGGTATGGGAAACGGCATATCTTGTCCAGGAGGAGTTAGTGGTGGTTTTGGAGCATCCGGTTTCGGGTTTGGATTCGGGTCAGGAAACGGGTTGAACTGAGGAGGATCTATAACTATTTCGGGTGGCACACTTGGGTCTACTTCAGGTTCACGTGTTGGAATGGTTGGATTCTCTTTAGGAAATGAAGGAGGTTCGGTTTCGGGTTGAAAGGGGAATTCGGGTGGTCCTTTACCCGGGTATTCGGGTATATTGTTACTATTTGAAAAAAGACCCGATGTAGGGATACAAAGTGACGATGGAGGTTTTTTTAACTTTAAATTTGTGATGTAGAGAGGTTTGGTGATGGTGGTGGTTTTCTTTAGGAGTGAGGATGAGATTAATGAAGAGATTGATGATGATGACATGATATTTTGTGTAGTAATAATCATGGAGTAGTAATTAAGTTGAGGGTGGTGGTAATTTGAAATGCTAATGCTAATTATGGTTGGTGGTGGGATGTATGGTAGGGATATAAGGGATTGAATTGTTGCATGAAGAAAACACTTGTAAGCCATCGGATCCTCCAACACAAAATGAACTTTCTCTTGCATCTCTTGGCACAACACGTGGTTTCATTCCTAGTACTATTTGTCTATTTCTATAACTTCTGTTGAATATATATATATATTATTATGTTAATATGACTTTCATTAAGAAAAAAAATTAAAAGTAAAATAATGCAATGACAATAAAGTTGTTTTCCAAAAAAATAAATCAAAATGATCCGTTCTTTAATAGACAAAATAACAAAGTCATTATAAACTCACACATGCATAAGTGGAAGTTTTGGGGTTTGAATTTCGATCATAGGTTTAGTTTAACAATTTTAACATTTTATCGGTTGAACAATGACTTGTGGATATAAAAATATCCTTTTATTGTTAGAATATGCGACATTGTTAGCAGCGTATTGTGAAGAAGGTTTGCAAAACAAATCTCATATAAAAATTAATTTGGATTGAATTCTTGAAGTTGTCCATTTTGAAGATAGTCAATCCATCTAATCATGTCGGTGACTTGAGTTTTAGTCTCACAACGGGCTTTACGAGCATAAATTGTGAGGATATCTTGTGATACTTATTCGAGCTAAAAGTTGAAAATTATATTGGTTAAAAAGAAAGAAAAATGAGACATTGATTTACGCAAGAATTAAAATTTATGTTAGAATGTTTCATGTTTATTTTACTTATTATTTTTTAACGGTGTTGTTGTTTTTTTTTTAAAGTTTAATGTTTATTTAACTTATTATTTTTTTAAAGTTTAATATTTATTTTACTTATTATTTTTTTTAACCGTGTTGTTTTTTGTTTTTGCTTTTGTATTTCAGTTTCAAAAGTCGCACATGGTAACTAGTGTCTCGCATAGGAAGAAGCTTAATCTTAGTAACTTGATAGTGCCGGTGCCGGAAGATAGAAATGAATGGTTTTGGACGCCGGTGAAAACATCCGTTCTTGCCCACCTCCTTAAGACTGGGTACGACAACATCACTCACAGACTCATTTGTGCCTTATCAGAGAGATGACATGAGGACACCAGCAGCTTCCATCTACATGTAGGGGAGATAACTATCACAGTAGACGATGTGGTGTGTCTTCTAGACATCCCCATCATTGGGAGGCTCATTGAGGAGGAGGAGATATCTCATGACTAGGGCATAGAGCTGCTGTAGGAGGAGCTATGTTTTACAGAGGCGGAGGCGACGACTGAAGTGAAAAAACAGTGTGGTGGGTATGTCAGTTACACTAAACTGAAGAGGTGTTATGAAAGACTGTTAATTAAATAGGTGTAGTCATCTGCAAGAGCCTGCTGATGAGGAGGAGGCAGAGGAGCATAGTGTTGTTAGGATCGCCTGCATTAAGGCGTTTTTGTTGCTCTTGCTTGGCTACACCATTTTTGCCGGCAAGAACAACATAAACGTTAATATGTTATGGCTGCTTACGCTTCAGGATTTGGACAGGTTGGGCGACTTGTCATGGGGCGGGATGAAACTTGTTTTTATGTATGACCAACTCTCTCTTACCTCCGACTCAGCTGTTAAAGTCGTTGGTGGTTACATGACCTTGATTGTGGTAATATATTTTTTTTCTTAGTTTTTTTAGTGGATCATAAATGAATAGTTGTTTGTATGATACTTGTGCTGACATATATTTGTCTCTTTGTGTTTGCAAGGATGTGTTATGGCGCACTTCAAGTAGCTCGTTCCGAGGAAGCTTGAGCCAGAGTAAGAGTGTGCTGACCTGCTTGTGGGTAGATCGAAACCTACCACATGCGTAATTGATTTGATAGAGCATGCTAATGTCATCTGGAGGCCGTACGAGTCTCGGCGAGACTTGACGCCTTTTCGTGAAATATGCTGGTACTCCAGATGGATCATGGCCGGCTGGGACATGATGTGCCGTCACTTGTCGGAGTGGGTTATGAGGCAGTACGGCTATGTCCAGACCATTCCCAGACCTCCTACGACGATTGGGGATCTTGCGCCAACGGATGTGGTTATGACCTTCACGGATTTAAGCAGGGTAGAATTGTATTTTTTTTTATCTCAATTAAGGGCAGAAAATAAAAATTCTTCGATAAGATCCATTTTTTTAACTTATAACTTAACACGTATATCTTATAGGCTCATTTGACTAAAAAATACATATTTAACAGCGTCATTTTCTCATAAATTTATAGCTTATTATTACTAGCTTATAACTTTATTTTATAAACAATTTCAAGTAGCATAGCATATCATTATTTATCTTAGTTATGCTCATGTAGTCTTAATTGTTACAAAAACATAAAATATTAATTGAATAAATCATTTCATATCAATAAGCTAGTTCAACTACTAGTTTTAGCAAACATTAGAAATAAAATCAATTATCAGTTATCCGATGTAAGCTCATGTGTTATAAGCTAACTTAACATCTATTTACTATTTTTATTAAAGAATATGAGTTCAATTTTCATCTATATACTACCATCCAACTTATATATGTCGGCCTTTCTTCCTAGTATGACTATTGGGAATTTGCCTTTTAAGACCGTTCATTTGCAAGTTCTAGAACTTTTGTTTGTCTCTTTTATTTTTGAAATGGAATCTTAAAATCGCAAGTCGGTAAGTACGTAAAGTATTTTGATTTGTGTCAATTGATTGGTAAGGGCTATGGGAAAGTCGGTACAATAGAACGTGTGGAGAAAATTCTAAAATGAGTCGCATCATTGTTATGTAGTACTTCTGATGTAAAATTCACTGATAGTAACGATATATACTTGTCTTCTTGTTGCTTGAAAAAAAAAGATTCCACTTGCTCATCATACTAATTAACCCCTGAGAACTATATTACACCCAAAGTAACCATATTAATGAGTTTTTTTAATGGATGAATTATTTAAAAAAATCCAAAGTTCAATTTTTATGTGAAAGATTTCTTTTATCAGATTATACTTAACTTTACCTCAAACATGAACTGCAGTTTAACAAAAACTATTTTTCGAGAATCGAAAGATTAACAAAAAAAAATATTACTCGCACCTAATCTAACCCAAACACCAAAATTCAAATTCATGTTTCTTTTTCCACAAAGATATATGAAGTACTCTTTAAAATTCACACACTTATGTTACTATCAATTTATCATAGGATTTTTTTTTGGTAAATACCTCTTTTCATTCCTGTAATATTAGTGAATTCCAGTTTTAGTCCCTGTAAAAAAATGATTTAGATTCGGTCCCTGTAATTTCATATTCTTCCACTTTTGGTCCCTTATTCCACCACGTCAGTAGAATTTGCATACATGTCACGTAAAATAAGGGACCAAAAGTGAAGGAATATGAAATTACAAGGACCAAAAGTGAGAGGAATCTAAAAATACAGAGACGTAATTTATGCTGACGTGATGAAAGGAGGAACCAAAAGTAGAAGAATATGAAATTATAGCAATAGAATCTAAATAATATAGTATTAGTTAACATTTGTCGTCAAAGTTGGGTAAAAATAACTTGTTTTAGAAAATGACAAATGAAAACACACTCCATTCAGTTTCTTTAAAAAATATATTTTTGATTAATTTTTTGTATAAAAATATTGCAATTGAAATCCAATAAAATAGTTCCACTATTTTTGCAACAAAAATCGTCATAGTCTATCTTAGGTTTTTCACGTGACTCCTGTTGATGCAATTGGCGGTAAAGCAACAATTAATGGAGAACCGTTAAAAGTGGAAATATGTTTCCAACTTCCAAGTCCTTGCCTACAAATTTCCATTCCTAACTTCAACCCAAAGAAAATGTCTCCTTTCTTTCTCTTTTCAAAAAGTACTTTATCAAACAACTCTTCACATTCATCTTTGTTCATGTCTTTATTTACAAAACCTTGCTATTATTGTAGAAAAAGAAACATTTACCTCAGCATTTTTACACACTTTCCCTTTGATACACTATAAGAATTTTAAGAAATGATATTTATACAATTATTTTGTGTCACCTTTTAAAACAACTCTTCACAAACTCTCATTGTATATATATATTTTTTTAACAAGCAAAAATGAATTATATTAACAAGGACAACGTAATTGTTACAGCACAAGGTGTGCCAAAACAATCACAGAAATGTCAAAGTCCAAACAAGATTACAACCAAGTCAGTCGATGCCCAAACATGAAAGCGGGCTCGACCACCACATATGAGTACCAAAGCTAAATACAACATTTCTAGCTTTTAACCACCACAAAGAAGATGATTTGACTTTATCTAACATATGTGGTAAAGAGCTTTGTCTATTTCTAAAAATCCTGTCATTCCCTTCATTCCACAAAACTGAAACACAAAGTAGCCAGATCAAGTGGAAAAATGATCGTCATGATCTCGAGCAACCTGCGTATTTAATGAATTGCAAAAAATGATATGAAGTTGCCTGAGAGTCGACCCCTACCACTCCGAGCCATGCCCGCACCAATGGCCATAAGGCACCAAAAGTTGGGCAAGACAAGAACAAATGATTGACATCTTCTACGTGCCCGCATCCAGTGATACACAACCGCGCCTCCAAGGGAATAACTCCACGGTTTGCCAAATTATTTTTTGTATGTAAACGATCCCTCAGAAGCCGCCAAGCAAGGATAGAGACTTTGAGAGGAACCTGTTTATGCCAAATTAACTCCATATTTGAGTGTAACTGGGGTTGTTCCTGCGATGTCAGCATGTCATAAACTCCACGTACTGAATACCCACCATCCTGATCCGGTAACCACATCCATCTATCTGCCACTGATTCCTGCAAGGAAACTGTAAGTAATAAAAACCCTACACTCCTCTACCAACTCTTCCTCCCATGCCCACAACCGACGACACCGGATTTTCTTTTTTTATTTATTGCTTGGATTTTTGTGTTGATACCTACATTTTTTGTATACATTTTAGGCTTAATAGCAGTTTTCGCCTCCTAACTTTTACGAAGTTGCGATTTTGGCCCCCTAAAAAAAAAACTACAAAACCGCCCCTAAGTTTTGCAACTGTAGCAGTTTTGGCCCCCAAGGCAAAAATAATAATAATGTGTGGCACCTCCTTAGGGTGCCACGTCAGCGTAGACCAAGTCAAAATTGGCCTTGAGGCCAAAACTGCCACATGTGCAAAACTTAGGGGGCGATTTTGTAGTTTTTTTCTTAGGGGGTGAAAATCGCAACTTTGGAAAAGTTAGGGGACTAAAATTGCTATTAAGCCTACATTTTATTGTCTCATAAGTTGTCTAAAAAATGGTTGTTCAAATAACATATCTTAAATATTTTTACAGAGTTAAATACATTTCTAGTCCCTATAAATATTCCAATTTTATGTTTTAGTGCCCCTAAATTTTTGTTTGACTTTTCGTTTACAAAATGTTTTTCATCCACACTTCTAGTTCTTGCTTTTGAGTCAGATCGTGTGTATCCTTTAGATTTTCAAATAAATTTTCGCAAAAATATTTAGAATATTTTAAGAATTTTTTAACAAAACATGAATTAAATATGAGTTTTTTAACATAAAAATTCATATTTAATTAATCCCATGTTAAAAAAATTAAAATTTTGCAAGAGACAATTCTACAATGTATTAACCAAGACTGCAAAAAAAAAAAAGACATTCAAAATTTCAAATGGTACACATGAGTTGACTTATAAATAAAGAATAAAAGTGGTGATAAAAAAATATTATGGATTAAAAATTGAAAACAAATTTTAGAGAGACTAAAATAAAATGTTGAAAAAATGGTACCATCTTTATTGTATCATTTGAATAATTTTATATATTTTTTTTTTAAAAAGTGAGAGGCCGTTATTTTTCAACATTAGACAACGTATTTTAGACTTTTTTTTATGTGCACAACTAAATTGATACTGCACCAGACACAATTTTGTTATCTATAATTGAATCATTATGTCACATCATATCATTTTTTATCCAATGATGAAATTAATTGATTCAATTGTAAAAAAAGTTAGTATATAATGTAAGACTTATCTTACTGATGCATCTCAAAATTGAGTCGAAATTTTAAATAACCACATATAAATAGGATGATGTTTACACCTTCTGATTCGAAAAAATTAACAATTCAACAAAAAAAAATCTTAAACAACCTTTGTTGTTGTTTTTTATCTAAAAATATTTAGATGAAATGATAAAAATCCCTTTCAGATTAATTAGAGATTATTAGTTTGAATTTAATATGAGAATGCAATAATTTTGTATCCTTTGAAGTAGAGCTTTGCTACTTATTATATAACTAGCTCATTCAAAAGATTAGTCTTAATAATTACAGAGAAATGATAATCAGTTCAATCTCTATGAACTTATCTAACAATCCGTAAAATATGTGAAAGTTAGGGTTTGAAATTTAGACACCTTATTTTTTCAGGTTTAAAATGCGGGAGCTCTAAACACTAGGTACTTAACAAAAAAAATAAAAAAAATTATAGAAATAGCATATAAATAACTAAACACCAACCAGAAAACAAAAATAGTCCTTCACTACACACAAATTTTCCACCATTCACCGTTCTCTCAGTACAGTCACAAGCTCCATGCAATGGCAACCCACCTGAAACCTTTCACCACAACCACACCATACAGATCATTCCACCATCTCCACCACCACCAGCAACAACAACAAAACCAACCATGGAGAAAAACAAGATGGGTTCAAATTCGAGCAACCTCATCATCATACCTCGAAATGTGGAAGAAAGCCATAGAACGAGAAAGAAATACAACCCACTTCAACAAACTCGCCGCTTCCAACGACAACGGCGTTGAAGAGAATCTAGAGAAGAAAACTCAAGAGTTTCAGAAGATTCTAGAGGTTTCAAGTGAGGAACGTGATAGGATTCAGAGGTTACAGGTTATTGATCGTGCTTCTGCTGCAATTGCTGCTGCTAGAGCGCTTCTTAAGGATGCTAATAGCAATAGTGTTCGTTCTGAGGGAGATACGTTTCAAAAATATGGTACTTTTTTTGTTTCAATTGCTTGTTTTGTTTTCTTTCAATCTGAGTTTTTGCTGTGTTTTTTGGTTTCTAGGGTTTTGGATTTGTTGGTTAATTGAATAATGTAGACTATGGTTTGGTGATAGAGAATTAGAGATGAATTTTATGGCTTAGTTGCTTATAAAATCAACTGGACTATTTTATTTTTAGAAAAATGCTACTTTTTTGTTTGTTTTATTTAATGAAAATTAGGCGATCAAAAATGTGTTTTTATTATTAAGAGTAAAAATTGAATATAAAAGTACAAATTATTTCCACACTAACAGTGAAAATGCAAAATATTTTCACCAAAATTTCGTTAGAGTTTAATCTGGATGCAATTAGGTGTAAATTAGTTTTACACTATGAAGCACAGACATTTCTCGGATTAGGAGTGTCTCGGCGTCGGACACGCATCAATGTTCGACACCGACACGAAACAGACACATATGATTACACCGAATTAGGTTGGCGTGTCAGTGTCCATGTCGTATCCGGTGTCCGTATCTGTGCATCATTGGTTTTAAACTAAACTCTAATTAAAAGTCCATACATTGCCACATAAGTACGAGCATTACATTGGTCTGAGTGGAACTGAACCCAAATCCCTTAACTAAGGTCTCTGGTTTAAGCCTTGTAGACGAAAAAAATGTGGTTGGGAGGGGAGACTCCACTATAGGGGGGGTCAGCCAGGTTTCTGATAGAGATCAGTTATGGGTAAAATAACCGCAAAATATTGAGGGGGGAACAATATTGAATTTTTATTTGACGTTAGTGTAAAACTAGTTTACAGCTGGGCATATCCCTTTTTCTCATGCCATTATGTAGTATTTTCATTATTTTTTATATAAAATATTTGAAGACATGATTGAAGTTAAGAAAAGGTTATTCTGTGTAGTAAAAAATGGAAGGAAAACACAAGTTATGCTGAAGTTAAAAAAAATTCTTAAACTAACGAGGCTCTCATTTTTTTTCATTCATCTAAGTTAATGAATGTTGTACATGAAAGATGTTAGTGGTTGTTGATGTGTTGTTTTGTTCATTTTCAATGATCTGACAAAATCAGATTCAGGAAAGAAGAATGATAGTATTTTTGTGAAAGAGTCCGGAACACAAAGTGGGACTCTTTTTGTGCCAAAATCAGGAACACAGAAAGATGGTATCCCAGGTCCTGATTTTTGGTCATGGACACCTCCGGTGGATAGTGATGTTCCTCCAAATGATGCTAATGGGTTGAAGTTAGATACCAAGTCTTCAGTTAATCCAACATTATCCAATCCTGTCATCGAGAAGGAAAGGTCATCGCAATCTCTCTTGATTCCATTTGAGAGTTTACTTACTCAAAGCAAAAACTTTCCTACACTTCCACCACTCCAGTCATCGTTAGAGGTTCAAACTGCTTCTTCGAATGTAGAGTCTCCTTCTGTGGAAGAGGAAAAGAAACGCGATGCGCTATCTTCTGACCATGCGGCAGAAGTAGTTCGAGCCCTTGAAATGGACGGTAAAGCATCACCTATTGGTGTGAATCCTGATGGAACGAGATGGTGGAGAGAGACGGGAATTGAGCAAAGACCTGATGGTGTTATTTGTAGGTGGACAGTGATCAGAGGTGTTAGTTCTGACAAAGCTTTAGAGTGGCAAGAGAAGTTTTGGGAGGCTTCTGATGAGTTTGGCTATAAGGAACTTGGTTCTGAGAAATCTGGACGTGATGCAAATGGAAATGTTTGGCGTGAATTTTGGAGAGAATCCATGCGTCAGGTTAGCATTATTTGATACATTTTGATTTTAATTTTAATTTGTTATTATAGTTTTATATACTTACCTGAAAACCAAGTGATTTGTCTCGTGTTCAATGCACTATAGTTAAGGTCGAATCGATCAGGAACACCGATTTCGTTCCCTGGTTGAAACAATCTTTTGCTAGACTTTTCTTACCTCCCGGCCGAACTCAGGAAACAAGAAGGTTAAGACCAAATATTTATAATCATCTGAAATCGGATTAGCATTCTTGTAGCCAGTGTTACTATGCATATGTTTCTTAAGCTCTTGTACAATCCTTCAAATAACTTCCCTCATAAATTAGTCGGTATGCAAGCGTCCTTTGCAAACTGTAGCCTTGGTGCATTCATGAATCTTATGAACCTAGAAAGTATTGGATACTTCAATAAAATCATACTGAGCATGATTTTCAATGGCAGGAAAACGGGTTAATGCATATGGAGAAAACCGCAGACAAATGGGGAAGAAATGGTAAAGGTGATGAGTGGCAGGAAAAATGGTTTGAGCATTACAATGCATCTGGTCAAGCTGAGAAATGGGCACACAAATGGTGCAGCATTGACCCAAACACACCCCTCGATGCTGGGCACGCTCATGTCTGGCACGAAAGGTAACAACAATGTAGAACTAGATTATAATTTGAGCTCTAATCCTCTTTTCATAGTATTTGGTCCTTAAAGGTTTAGTGATCTTTCATTCTTATGTATGTTTAAGATTCCTTTGTTTGCAAAAAAGGAATTGAAAAATTCATCTCACTCAATGCTTGCGATGGAAATTTTTTAAAACAAACAGGATATAAGTATGTCTCATGGTGAAATAGACTGATCTATTTCGAGCTCAATTTGTGTTATTAATGCTATCAAACTCAAATATATTTTCTTCTGCACTAAAATTAAATCAAGAAAATATATATTCAGTCATAATATCTACCCTCTAAGGTATGCATTCATGTAATTTACAAAATTTTATATGTATTATCCAAATATGAGGTTCCATTGCTTTATGTGTTTTTTCGTTCATTGTTTAGGCTTATTTCTCTTGTATGATATAGGCGAAAGGCTCCAACTTCTGCTCTTTGTATGCATTCAATTCTACTCAATGGTTTTTACTGAGCTGTTATGTATGTCATTTTGAGAGTTCCCACACTCCACTTTGCTTCCCTTTTTAATCTAACTTATTCCAAGGCTGTGTCAACCTCCAAAACCTTACCCAAGGTTTTGATAAATATTGCAAATAGCTTCCTGGAAGAATCTGCAAACGAATGAAACTAGTTTATCTTATTATATCCTAAGCAATAAGGAGTTACAGCTTGTTCTTTATTTTTAATCTTTGTGTTCTGTTCCTTTGTCAGGTGGGGTGAAACATATGACGGCTATGGTGGCAGCATAAAATACACTGACAAATGGGCCGAGCGGTCAACAGATGGTGGATGGGAGAAATGGGGCGACAAATGGGATGAAAATTTTGATCTAAATGCTCATGGCATCAAGCAGGGAGAGACATGGTGGGAAGGTAAGCACGGAGAGCGCTGGAACCGGACTTGGGGTGAGCAACACAATGGTTCTGGATGGGTTCACAAGTATGGAAAGAGCAGCAGTGGTGAACATTGGGACACACACGAAATGCAAGATACTTGGTATGAAAGATTCCCTCATTTTGGTTTCTTTCACTGCTTTGAAAACTCAGTTCAGCTCAGGGAAGTACAAAAACCTTCTGAAAGGCAAGAACCCTAATTAGCCGAAACCATATGAAATATATGAACTTTAATTAAGTTATAGTATCCTGAGTATATGATTGATCATATCAAGCTCTTCTGAAAGTGTAAGGAATGAATGGTGTGTAATAATGATATAATATGCATACTTACAATTTATGCAGAAAGTGGCTTTTGTAATATGTATCAAGTTAGTGATGAGTAACACATGAACAATGCGAAATATAATGATATACTATGCAGCCAAATTTAAGACAACAGAATGGTTGCAAGATTAATATGAATCTTTAAGATTGGTTGACACAAATCATTGTATTAAAATGAGTGCCCTTTATGGTTTATGCATGCATATTAAAAAATGCAAAAAGTTGTCAAAAGACATAACCGTTTTACTCAACTACCCCTAATAGTGTGTTTTCCAGAAGGGATTTGCTAACTAGCACTCCTGGGACACTCTTTAAGCACATAAAATGGTAAGATTTTATGAAAAATTTGTATTTATTGCATTAGAAATTGAATTCTTTGACTTTTTAAAAAAATAATTTTTTCATTAGAAATTTTTAAAGAGTGTTTTGGGCAACTCGTTAGTAGATCATTTCACAAAAGTATAATATATTACTTTTGAAGTAGTAGTGTACACAACATTAATTAAAACTTATAATAGAAAAAGTTTACATTAAAAAGTGAACATGACATTCATTTGAAACAATTTTATTTTTTTTGTTAAAGAAACACTCATTGTAAAATAGATGGAGTATCAAAATATGTGGGGACCGCAATGAGAGAGATTGCTCATGTGAGTGACTCTTTTCAATAGGTACTATTTTAAATTACCAACTCACAATGCGGGTCCGTATAACTATGAGATACCAATCTTTATAGAGATAAACCACCTGATTGTGAATGGTCTTATTAATTTGTTAGTAATTAAATTTCTTATAAAAGGAAACTTTGTTGACTTATTTATGAATTAATTACACAGTTTTCAATGCAATAATTACTATATAATTTCCCTTTTTAGTATCCTTAACCAGTGCCTCGGGGGCACCGATTAGCATTTCCCTTAAATTAAATATAGAGTTTAACTGATATTCACTATCAATCAATGTAAAATAAAAATAAAAATAAAAATACACAATGTATCTACTTTACATAATATTACCTAGATAAATAAGATAACAAAGTAATACAATGGTTAAATATACTAGATATATGTTTAAACTCTTTTTAGAACACATAGGCAGATGTTTAAACAGTGTGTTCTTGAATAGTTTCGTACCATATCTATCTGATCAGCGACCGAAAGAGAAAAGCGTGTGGACAACCATACATATTTATGTCATTTGTCGTTAAGTTCTTGTGGTGATGTAAGTTAGCTAAGAACACGCATGAGACCCAATTTAATTGATGTTGGGAAGCCACTCTCAATGGTCGAGGTTCGAGCTTGCAAGAAAATACATATATTATGTGGAAAAAAGAAAAACATAAGGTAGCAAATAGAAAAGAGGAAATGAACCACTTTTTGCACTTATTAGACGAATACGACAAACAATTAAATTAAGATCAGCGGAAGCCCTAGTAGCAGAATAAAGAGTAGTCAAATTAGAAACCGTCTGATCCTAAAGAATTCTTCTCTTCTCCCAACACATTTTACTAAGTTATTAGTGGGTTGTGATAATTAGTTAATAGCCGGTAACTATTTGTTATTTTTAACTGTAAGGAAGTAGAAACTTTGTGAGTTAGTTAATGAGAGTTTTGAGCCCATTAAGACATTTTGAGGGTTAAGTGTGGAGCCTATATAAATTGAGAGTTGCTTTTTTGACATTCATTGTGTCTTAGTAACACAAGTAAATGACCAAAAAACTCAGCGGCAGTTAACTGCCGGCGTGTTTTTTAGTTACAGGTCAGCGGTAGTTAACTACTGCTGGGGGTATTTTAGTCTTTTACTTGTGTTTTTAGGAAGTATTGAAAGTCAAAAAAGCAATTGTCATATAAACTCTAGTCTTTAGAAGAAATAAGGTTTTGACATTCATTTTACATAACATTTGAGAGAGGTAGAGAGAGAAAGAGCTAGAGGAAGAGAAAAAGGGTTAGAAGAGAAGAGCTTGAAGAACAAGAAGGGGGTAGAGATTCAATGAGCTAAATTGAAGCTAAGGCTAGGTTTGTGTTCTTGTTTTGATGCAATGTTTGGGTATGTGAATTTGATGATAATTAAGTTGTTGATGTTGATGCAATGTTTGGGTATGTGAAAAGTGTTTTGCTCAAAATTAGTTAGGTATTAATCTCTTTTCTTGTTTTGATGCAATGTTTGGGTATGTGAAAAATGTTTTGCTCAAAGGAAAAGGGGGATAGTGTTCTTCTAGTTCCTTGGATAATCAATCTTGTATTAATCTTGTGAAAAGGGGGATAATGTTTTTTCATGTGTTGAATATGAGTAGAAAAGTTGTTTATTCAAAAGTTGTATTAATCTTGAATATGTGTTGCTCATAATCTTGTATTAATCTCATAATTAAGAATATGTTTTTCTCCAAGGAAAAGGGTAGAGTTAACGTTGTTTATTCAATACATGATTTCTAAAAATGGTTGTGAGTGATTTCAATGAGTATTAACTAGTTTTGCTTTGAAAATGACATTCTTTGTGAAAAATGATAAAGAGAGACGGACTTTGTGATTTGTTTGATTTCGTCGTATTTAGTCGGTGAAACACACATGTATACTCAACTGCACTCATATGTTATCTAAGAGTATACATAGTTGAGGCATTAGAATTTGTTTGCTTAATTTTGGTTCACTTGCCACAATTGTTTTAAAGTCGTGAAATGATAGACAAACTTTGTAGAAAATGATCTTTAAGACCGAATACCTTGCAAATCTTTTGTGAGTAGTTTGATATGATTGTATGAAGATGTATGAATGATTAATAGGTGTTGAACATGATGCTTATCATGATGTGATGTACTTTTCTCCTTTGTTTTGATTGTGAGAAATTGTATGAAGTTGTTGATTTGTGGTGATGTTGATATTGATGTGAATATGCTAAATGTCGATTGTTGATGGTGAATTTATATATGCTTAATGTTAATATTGGATATGGGATTGCATGTATTGAATTATGTTGTTGAATTCTTATATGCAAATTTGATGGTGATAGTTGTGGTGCTTGCATGTATGAAAGGTGTTTGTTTTGGTGATGTATTATGTTGTTGAATTATTACATGCAAATGATGGTGATATTGATGGTGAATGCATATTTGCAAAATGAAGGTGGTTTAGAATATTTATATCCAGTGGTGTGATTTGAATACTTTGTATTCAATGGTTTAGAATATTTATATATATCCAATGGTGATGATGTTGGTGAGTTGTTGTTGAACACGTGCATAGTGTGTCATGTGTTCATGCATGAGTCTTAGGATGTTTACATCCAGTGGAGTGATTTGAGTACTTTGAATAAAATGGTTTTAGGATATTTATATCAAGTGGAATGATTTGAATACTTGTATTCAATGGTTATATGATGTTTTTGTTGCATCATGAGGTGACGACCTGTTGTTGGTTATCGTACTGTGTCCATGTAGTAGTCGTGTCTAGGCGCATTACATACATTTGGTGAATTTGTTAAATGCGTCATATTTGATTATGTATTTGGTGAACTTTGGTGATTTATGTGCATCGGTGAGTTTGGTGAATTGTACACTTGGTGATATTTGGTGAATATGTGAATATGTGTACTTGATGATGTTTGTTGTTAATGGTGATACTTGTACATTTGATGATTTTAATTGATGATGTTTATCTCGGTGAAAATAATGAAGGGTGATTTATATGAATGTGATTTGATGAACCTTTTGGTGACGATGACTTTCTTGCTTATACTTTGAAATGATGAATTGTATTTGTTGAGTTGATTGGGCTAAATAAAAATAATGTGAGTAATCCTTTCATTGATTGATGTTGATAAATGATGAACTTATGTCAATGACTTGATTAGAGATTGAATGTGCTTGCTATGCTCGGTTAGAATTGTGATAGCATGATGTGTATGGAATGGGGGACAATATTCATGTGATGTTAATATTTTAAGAGGGATGGTTATGTATATGTGTCATGCATGAAATCCTTGAATGTTTATGATTGTTTATGTTTGATTATGATTGATGTGAAGCTAACCCCCAGTGGTCTGTGGTGGACCGCCTACCTATTTGTATGAATGGGTAGACGGCGTGCAGGATTCATCTTTTAGCTTGCTTGTGAGTTGCTTGAGGATAGCGGGAGCTACCTCTGTTTAGAGTCTTAGTATAGGCTCTGATGTAGGTTGTCGGTCTGTACTTTATTTTAGATTGACTATGTTGTTGAGACTTTATTCATATGTGGACGTTTGGAGTTTATTTGATGTTGTATTTGATATTTATACTATGGCTACTTGGTGATGTATGTTATTTATCCGCTGCAAAGTTTTTGAGAAATTATAATATGCATGCTTGGAGATTTTTGGAGAACGTAATGTCTATTTCTTGAATGAATGCATTATTTGCGTGTTTTATCGCTTTAATAGAAGTAGGGTGTTACATTAGTTAAGTAACACATGTGTAAAACTCTGCGTTAGTTAACTAACGTTGCGTGACTTAAGTCACACAAGTGTAAAACCCCGCGTGAGTTAACTTACGCAGAAATTTACACATGTGTGAGTTAACTCACGCCCAGTCTGTGCACCAAGCTAGAACTGGTAGAAACGTATATTTTCCCTAATTTTTTGATTTCTTCATTCATTCATAAATTCATTCAGTCAATTGCATACATTTTTCATCATTCATTCAAGCATTCATTCAATCAAGCATTAACTCATAATTAAATTACAAAAAATAAAGGAATAAAATAACTGATAATGTTATAAAAACGCCAAAAAGCGCAGATGTATTACGATTACATCCATATCCGACAATGTCATAAAAAAAACTAGAAAAGTGATAAAAAAAAAACTAGAAAATATCATAAAACCCTACTCCCGTGGACGCTTACTCCTCCTCCGCGGAGCCGACATCTCATCCAGAATGCTCCACTCGGACTGGATGCCCTGCATCATGCGAAGGACCTTTGGATTACCAAACACATCAGGATGCCCCATTGCACTGTCCACTCTGGCTCTGATGTTGATGATGATCTGGTATGGGTAGGGCTGGCAATGAACCGAACCAACTCAATTAGAGATCGTAATTCGATTAGACAATTGATTCGTCAAACTTGATTCATGAACCAAATGAGCCGAAGTTGACCTAAAAATTAAGTTTGTCAACTAATTGAGCTGAACTTGAGCTATAAGTAGTTCGACTCGTTTGGTTTACGAGATAACTCGATTATACACACACACACACATATACAATACTTTAAAAACTAAGACAAACACTTAGCAATAATAGGATTGAAATAAGCTACTTTAAAATTAATAGACAACATCGTGCACAGTGTTGTAGTTTTTAAGGATTTCAAAATTAAAATAGCCCTGCATCGGAACATGCATGAAAAATGGAGGATATGATTATCTATCTATAATAAGAGAAACAAATGACATAAGAAGGCAAAACTGGATTTGGTGGTTGCATACCAGTGTTAATTACTATGTGTAATAATAGCTAAATTCTTTGACTTTTGAGTTACGTGGTTCAAGTGACTTTACTCATTTTCATTCCTAAAGTTATATGCTTTGAAAAAACGAATTGAACCTAATGAACCGAACCAAACTGTTCGTGAACTTTAAACGAGTCAAACTTGAGCTGAAAAAAAAGTTCGTGTCAAACTCGAATTGAGGTTCGAATCGAGCCAATTCTTAACGAGCCGAGTCGAGCTCAGACAATTTTGATTCGACTCAACTCATTTCCAGCCCTAGGTATGGGTCAAGAGGATGTCTGACCCACTGCTGCTCAACAATAACCTCCTCGTAAGGAGGGACAGGACGAGGATGAACATCAACTATGTAGTTAAGAATAGCCGCAGGGGGACTCACAATAGGATGTGATACTCTAATGAACCATCTCATGTACCCCCAGAATGATCCCACAACTCGCCATCCGGAACCAGATCACCCCTCTGCTCCTGGCTGAGGACATGCAAAACAAACTCCATGAAGGTCATAGGCACGTCCCCTGCCGCAAGACGCCCAATGTGTGTACGAGGCCTGGGAATAGTCTGGACATACCCGTACTGCCTAAGAACCCGCTCTGGCAAGTGACGGACCCTCTGTCTTTGTCGGCCATGATCCATCCGGAGTACCAGCATATGTCCTGAAACGGCGTAATGTATCGTCGTCTCTCGTACGACCTCCAGATGACTTGAGAATGGTCCAACAAATCAATGGCATCTCTGTAGTGTCCAGGATCAGTAAAGCCCCTGGGAGGTTTCCATTTACTCACAAGCGGGGCAACATCAGGGTCGTAATCTTCATTATCAATCCTCGGAAGGAGGTTCCTGAAGTGCGCAAAAACTCATCCTTGCAAAACACGATGAAACAAATTTATATTAGCACAAGTATTATACAAACAACTATATATTTACGATCCAATAAATAAAAAATAAGAAAAACAATTATTACCACAAGCAAGGTCATGTAACCACCACATGAGGCCACAGATGAGTCAGAGGTAAGAGATAGCTGCTCATATAGGAAAGCAAGAGCAACAAAAACGCCTTAATGCAGGTCATCCTAACGTCAGCTTGCTCCGCATGCTCATCCTCTGTGTCAGGCTCAATCAGCTGATTACACCTATGCAAGACCTCCTCGTAGCGCCTCTTCAGTTTACCGAAACTGACATGCGCATCACCTTGTTTTCCCACCTTCTTAGAACCAACCTTCGCTGTAAAATGTAGGTGATCCTGCATCATTTGTATCCCCTCGTCATGAGTTAACTCTCTATCATGAAGGATCCTCCCAGTGATGGGGATGCCTAGGAGACATGACACATCATCTAGTGTGATGGTCATCTCCCTAACAGGTAGATGGAAGCTGCTGGTCTCCTCATGCCATCTCTCTGACAACACCGTTAAATAAATAATAAGTAAAATAAACATTAAATATATTCTAACAAAAATATTATTTCTAACATAAAATAAGTAAAATAATAATTAGAATAAGTTAAATAAACAGTAAAATAAACTTACATTGGCATCGAACCATATCCTGCATGCCACGTGTCCACCGAAGCGAGGCAAAAGCGTGAGCACAGAAGGCCCCCCTCCATAGCCGTCCAGTCCGGCCTTGTACTCCACCCTCGGCACCCCTTGAGCATGACCCCCACCCTCCTGCTGCTCAGACTGCTCAATATCAGGCTGCTCCTGCTCAATATCAGCTGCTTCTACTCAATATCAAGTTGCTTCTGATGATCCTCATACTGATGCTGCTGATACGTATCAAAGTGATACAGATGAGGCTCCTCATAATGCTGCTAATACTGTGTCGGGTCCACCGTGTGGGATCGACCCGTCTGTGATGATCAGGCTCCCACAACATCAACTGCACCAAGTCTCGTGCCCCCCTCTCTCTCGACCAGCCATAGGAGGGCGTAGTGCTTGCTTCTCCCTCCGTGCACTACTAGTAGACGACTCTCGTTCTCCCCTCATTTTGTTGGGCCTACGAGGCCTATTAGACATATCCATCTGAGACATATCTTCACAACATTTAAAAAAGTAAAAGTTCAATGAGACATTTTCATACGGACATTGTGTCAATGTCATTTCAATCCGTAAACTACCACATTGCTCTCAAACATACTATAATCAACATTAACAAACTATATTCTAACTAATTTCATCATTAGCAATCGAAAAAACAAAAACAAAAATCATTGAGACATTTTACCAAACACATAGAGTGCAATTTTCAAACAACTAAGAAATCTAACAATTTCTAAACCATAAACTACCACATAGTACCCTAAACAACATCTAAAATACAATTCCTAACTTAATTCATCCTTAACAATCATCAAAACTAACATGCAATCCCAATTTCTAAAAACCTAAAAATGTTATTTTTCTTCAAAATATCTTAAATTTCAACCAAAAAAATGCAATAAGGTAGGATAAGCAACACTTACTTGATATTGTGGGAGAAATTGAGTTTGAATGGCGCAGGAATAAAGAAAATGGAATTTGAAGGGGAAAAAATCGTATTTGAGAAGTTTGAAAATATGGGTGTTTTGGTTCTGCTCTGCTATATATACACTTAAGTCACGTTGCGAAACTTAACTAACGCAGTGTGACTTAAGTCGCGCAAAGTCTTAAGGCGCGTTAGTTAACTCACACAACATGGGTTAACTAACACAGGGGTATAATAGTCCAATCAGTTGGGCGCGAGTGAATCTTGTTGGGAGAAGAGCAGAATTCGATACTAAATAGATGAATCTTTATCAAGTCCATTAATGTTTATGAAAGGCATCAGAGTGCCATAAGCAGTCAAAGTTACGTGGAATTTGACAGTTCATTGTTTTTTCGTGTTTTATGTTTCTAGTGTCACTAACTAGAACTACTAAGCGTAAAGGGTTGGTAGTCTCTTTGAAAAGTCAAAAGAATGAAAAGAACACATTTTGTATTCTACCGAATCAACTATATAGGTTTTCATATCAAATTCCTTCGTATAAGATGAGTGTGACGAACGGTAATCCATTTGTAAGATGTTATTTTGTGTTTGGTCATGTTCATCTATCAATTGAAACTTATTAGTTGGCAGGGTAGTAGAATTAAGTTCAAAAGAATGTATTGGAATGCTTTCATGTTCGTCGCTACTCATCATATATGTGGCAATTCGATGTGATAACCAATATAGCTGATTCAGTAGAATACATGTGAAGTGCTCTCTTCATTCTTTTGAGTTTTCAAAGTGACTGCCAAATTTTTACACTAAGTATAAGACACTTCAATGCCGACATTTTGGACAAACTTTCAAGAATCTAATTTAAATCAAACATCATGATGATACCACATATTTAGAGAGAATGTAATTTAATGTAATGCAACTAAAAAAAATTCTCGTATTCTATGTTTAGATTTAGCGTATTTAGTGAATGAAATGTTCTTTTTAAGCTAAGACATGCTTTTAAAAAATGAACATAACATATAGTATGTTTAGGGGCTTAAAAAAAACAGCATCTATGTCAAAAATTGATGGTTTGTTAGTTTACCTTAAACCAACACAAGTTAACTCACGTTGACTTGCAACGCAAGTTAATTCACGTTGACTTACAATGCAAGTTAACTCACGTTGGATCAACGTGAGTTAAGTGATGTTGATGATACCGAACGTGATTTAACCCACGTTGAAGTTATTTTAGACAGTTTGAGGTGGAAATGAGCAAAATTGTATGGGAGAAGAACAACTTTCTTAAAATAATAAATGATCCAAACTAAAAATACCATTGGTCTCTCTTTTATTCTCTAACTTAGTGATTGATCATGTGTGTGTGACTCTTAATTCTTCTTGTTTGGTCGAGAGAACCTGCGAGGGAGATATGGTTGAGACTCTACGAGTGAGAGAACATATGAGTGTGAGAGAGAGAGAGAGAGAGGAGCAAGACGGAGAACAACACCTTGTCGTAATTATTGTTCATGTCTTTTCTATTTGTGTTTCTGACGAGTACTTGTCTTCACTTGATGCTACTGTTACGTTGTCACTACAATCAACCTATAATTTATAGAGATATATACAAAATATAATAAAAAATTGGATAAACTAAATCCATGTTAAACCATATTATAGTGTCCTCGTGAGCTTAACTCAGTTGATAAGAACAATGCGTAACATATGCAAGCTCCGGAATTCAAACCCCGGACACAAAAAAAAACCATATTATAGTGACAAAAGCACTATTAGCTCTTCTTTTTATAATATGGAGGAGAAGGATTACTTCCAAATCCCAAATCAAGCAAAGGTACTACTTCTAATGTCTTGACTCCTTCCACACGTATACATGGTAATAGTATATGTATATTTTCCTCTGGAAAGTACAACACAAGGCGTGTTCTATTTTTGTTTTTCCTTTTATTATTTTCCCCTAGAAGCGCGTTGATAGTGATCTATGCTTATGAAAAACAACATTTTCAAAATTCTAAATAAGAACTTCTTCTAGGTTTCAAAAATAAAAAACTTCTTCTAGATCTTAACTCTAGTAGGCAAACAAGCGTGGTCTTTGGGTGGGTGGAATTTCATTGAAATTGTTGAAAACAATAGAGAGATGACTTTGTATATAGTCCATTCCCTCTTGCCTCATAACCTTCTAATTAATGCCTTTTGTCTCCTAAATATCAAACCTTCCAGCTATACATTTTTTATCCCCAATTATATAATTCAAATTCATATGTGAGCAAATATTGTTAAACAATTTAATTAAATCTACATCCCCCACCTTCTCGCAATGTAGTATTTGGATAGATATCAAAGAGTTGCAATCTGATTCTTTTATTTTTTTTTCCTATAATAATGTCATAAGCTACTAAAGTAACTTTTATCTTGAGAATTCCACATTCATTACATTGAAATTTTAAAAATTGAATTGATTCATTAACCTCATCAATTATTTTCACTTTTGTCTTCTTAATAAGTGTCTTTAAGATACTTGTTAGCATAACCTAAAAAACTATACATATGTCATGTAAGTATATCTCAAATTTATTTTTTATTTTTTAAAATTGGTGTGTCTAAGGAGGGTTGTACCTAAAATATATTAAACAAGATTGATAATAAGAAAAGGAGAGGTCAAACCAAACCCTTAAAGATTAAGAAAACCCATAGTAGTAGAGAATACCTAGTCTATTCTTGACTAAATCTCCTCTAATATTAAGGGGAGTAGATGTCCATCAAACAAAATTTAAGTATATCTCAATTGATAGTTATAAAAATAATAACACGCCTGCGTTAAAAATTAAACTCCAAATTTTCAACTTATCCATATTTAAAGTGTGTGAGTTCAAGTATCCAACTACTACTACTTGAGAAAAACTATATGCATATTTTTGGCCTCTTCTATCAAAATCAAAAAGAAACTATACATATTTAATATTATGTTTATTCATTGAAATTGTAAGGATCCAACAACCTAGTCTATTAAGTTCATAGAATATCAAGTTTTAGTCCATTAAATTAAAGAACGTCATTCAATTTAGTCCTTCCATCAGATAAATCCCTCATGTAAATCCTTAAATATTAATGAAAGACATAGACACCGATGTAAATAATCTTGTGCTATATCATCAGAAAATTGAACTAAATTGATGGATATTGTTTAATTTGCCATTTCAAAAATTTAAATAGATGGTTAGAATTTTAAAGACTGATTTTTTTTTTTTTAAGAAGAAAGACTAAGATGTTGATTTACTCGTTTATTTTGTTTCAGGATATTCTCAAAATACTCTTATCTATAGATGTGTTAAACTTTAACTTATCATATATTAAGAAAAAAATTAATAAATAATATATTAAAAAAATATATAAAAATGTATCTATTAATTTAAAATGAAATTTATATTGAGAGATAAAAAAATTCAAAACAAAACTTATATTTAGAAATTGAGATAAATATATATGTTATGGAAAATGCTAACCAGTGTCCTTAGGGCATTGGTTAAGCAACTAAAATAAGTAAGTTTTTAATAAAAAGTTGTGTAATCATTATTTAATCAAATATAACAGCTTGTATTTCTAAAATAAAACTTCTATTTATAGATTCCTTAAGGCACTGGTTAGAAAAACTCTTATGTTATATATCACCACAAAAAGTAGTCATAAACGTGCATTGACCCTTATATACTAAGTAATACTGGTAAATTACATACAATTCAAACAGAAATTTAGCTAGACTTTCCCACACTGAAATCTACATATAGGCCAGCTAAGATTGAGCTATACTCAACACATTTCTCTAAATCAATTTCTCTCTCTCTCTCTGCTTTCAAACTTCAAAGAGTGTTGTTGACTTGGTGTTGAGTTTTTTTATTTGAACAACAAGCATATAGAATGGCAGAAATTTTGAATGAAGACCAAATTGTTGAGATCAAAGAAGCCTTTTGCTTGTTTGACAAAGATGGAGATGGTAAGCAAAAAATTTATATCCTTCTTACAATATCACCATATTTCATTTCAATTATATAAAGTTATAATCCTTCTTTGATTGTTGCCAATATTGTCCATCATGCTTCAATTATTTTCACAAATATAATGTTCTTACCTTATACTATAATACTAATGTGTCTTTTTGATTAATCTATAATAGGTTGCATTACCGTGGAAGAACTTGCAACTGTAATTAGGTCATTGGATCAAAACCCAACAGAGGAAGAGCTCCAAGAAATGATAAACGAGGTTGATGCAGATGGAAATGGAACCATTGAATTTGTTGAGTTCTTGAACTTAATGGCCAAGAAAATGAAAGTAATTATTCTAATCTTTTCATTTCTTACAATAATGTTTTTTTTTCTTTCTTAGTTCTCTTAGTCTCATTCAGCTCTATTTTTTCCTCATCTAGGAAACTGATGCAGATGAAGATCTCAAAGAGGCTTTTAAGGTTTTTGATAAAGATCAAAATGGTTATATTTCTGCTAGTGAGGTATATAAATATTTTCCCCTCAGGTTAATGCATGTTTAGATTAACAGCGAGTTTGATGATATATTGTGATTCTTTAAAGTGAAACTTTTGTCAAAATCACATTCTTACCGTAATTATGTGAAACTTGTTGTCATGTAGGTGTTCTTAGCGATATTCATTGTTTATTTTTATTTTGATAAAAAAATTATCCTTTCCCTTACACTTTTTTTTTAGGTGATCTTACCCATTAAACTTATATAGTTATTAAATGGGAAAATAAATTTTTTATCTTGTATATGTAAAAATTGAAACATGATGTATAGAAATCGATACATTATGATAGGATTCATGGCTCCCTCCTTCATTAAAGAGAGAAAAGAAAACTTCATGGCCCCCATTAGTGTATAGTATAAAATAACTTCTTTTTTATAAGATAAGATTGGAAAAATATCAAATTTAAACATATATATACTTATCATTTATTTTAGACATGCATAACGCACTCAATAAAAGAATTACTCATTACAAAAAAATCACTTTTGCTCAATTTATGCATGCACAAACACAAATACGTTTCTACAAAATATAATAAAACATTTTTTTAATTGTTGTTCGCTTATAATTATAACATTTGACATTTTAACAAACCATTAAAACTATGAATTTTTTTTTGAAGCATAGAGCTATGAAATTTTATTGCTTGTCCATATTCGTTTTGCTGCAAGAGATTTCTTTTATTGCATGTACGAAAAAAGAATTTCACAAACATTTATTTATATTCTAATTTATATATAAAAAGAAAGAAAAAAATGCACATTAATTTCACACATGGACTGTGCACATTTTCTGTGCATGATGCACACTTCTTCAATCAACTATAGGACAGTACTTTGTACCTTTCCGCAATAGATGAATAATAGCTGTATGATTTATATAAAAAGTTCATTAGTGTTTGACATTTGATTAGAGTATTCTTCTAAAGAGAATCTTGTTTTTCAGTTTTTACGATCTGTTACTAAATACAATTAACATGTGTGTCTATATATTAAATATTAAATTATGTACATTTATGTGTTGTGCAGTTGAGACACGTTATGATCAATTTGGGTGAAAAATTAACTGATGAAGAGGTGGATCAGATGATTAAAGAAGCAGATTTGGACGGTGATGGACAAGTTAACTTTGAAGAGTTCGTTAAGATGATGATGACTATTGGATGAAATAAAATATCCACCATTTAACATATATCATTTCATTTGTTATTCAAATTTGTTAATTTGGCTCCTATTAATCTCATAATAATTCCCCTTTCAAGAAATAATAAATGTTTCTTTTATTTATAGTTTGTTGTATTTTACTTCTTGTTGTAGTCCAAGTCTACGATGTGAATGACCAACGCATTAGAGTGACATCCACACTATTTGATTTGTTCAACTTCAACCCATAATTATTCTTTATATTCATTTAATGTGTTCCAAACTAGTTACTAATTATTTACTTCAAAACATCTGATTGATCTTAGTGGTAAATAATAGACATTTTAAATGATTAATAATTCAATCAAAATGCTCGAGAATTCACATTGTGTTAAATAGGTTTTTTCATTAGAGCATCAAAGGCCACTCTTTCAAATGTCATATTTATGCGGTTTAGATTCAAGACATAAACGATTTAATTGAGCAGGGAAATGTCACGTTATCCATACTCTTAGAGAAGAAAACCATTGTACGAGTTTCATAGCTAAACTCGGTGCTTCTTTTAACCTTGAGTTCCTTCAACAAGACTCTCCCCCAACATATCTTCTTTCATTGTTGAGCAGTGATGTGGTGGAACCTTCTTTTTAAGAAATTAGTTCTTTTTCTTTTTGACTTTCTGCTGTTTTCTTGATTTTTCTTAGCATTGTAAAAAAAAATCTGATTTAGATTAATTATTGTCACACAATGATAAATAATTCTTACTTATATCATGGATATAAGAAAACCAAACTAATTATTACCTCGTTAGTTTTAGTTTCTTTCTATTTGCTTGTCATTTTATAATCAATAAAATATATTATTGCACTATTTAATGGTACAAGCACATATATACATTCCACCAAAGAAAAGTACATATATACATTTATGAAAATCAATTGTGGGGTTTCAGCATCTTACTTTTGGTGGAGGCATTAAATGTTGAATGGGAACACTTTTGGCTCATCTTCTTGGACTTTGACTAAAAAATCCATGGTTAGATTTGACCACATGATTTATCATCAGAAATTATATGGTATTATCTCTGTGAGCTTAGTTCAGTTGGTAGGGATATTGTATATTATATGTAAGGATCTTGGTTTGAACATCGGACACTCCACTTCTCCACAATTTAATTGTGTGAGCTCTAGCCACTAGACTACTTGACAAAAAAAATAAATATGGTATTTGAGTTTGTCATTTTCTTGACTTGCAGCAATAGTAGACTTGAAATACTTGATTTTATTTTTTCAGCCTTAAGATATAAAAAAGGTCCCCTACATATTTAGTTGTTACATAATTACATTTTTTTGTTAAGAATCATTTTCCAAAGTTAATAAAAATAACACAATTGAACTATATAGAGCTTGCAATTAGCTGTCTTCTTGACAAGCATGACACATGCACATTGTTAATATGTTTTCATGTGGCTTTAACAGCAGAGGCCAGTTAATTCTGACTCTTTCCCTGTAAGCTTTGATTTGTTTAGTAACAATTTCTCTTCTTCCTTTTAAGTATTCTTAATTCAGCAGCCACTTATTTTATTTTTTACATTTATTATAAGAGTTAAATATGTTATTAACCAAGACCGTCCTCGATAATTCAGAAACTTTGGTTATAATTTTTACAATTTTCATTTAAAGAGAATAGAAAAAAAATTCAATCTCAATTATAGTGACAAACAACTCAGCTGTAGTTCCTTCAAAGAAAAACTAAGTTGTAGTTAAATATACAAATAATGATTCAAACATGACTTTTATTTACAAACAAATAGACATTTTTCTATAAACAGTGCATAATTGACAACAAAATTGTTATCTTCCAAACTTTTACCTACTGATAAATGACAATGCTAGATTTTGTTCATATGTACAAGTTTTTTTTTCTAAATTTTGAGGCCCTTCTAAGTTTGAGACCCTATGCTAAGGGCCTTGTTGCACTTGCACAGGCCCGACCTTGTTACTAACCCTAAAATTCTCAAGTTTTGTTTTTAATCTCTAAGTAATCATTTTTCACGACTTTTGGTCTTCTAAATATTTTCAATCAACGGTGTTCATCTCTATTGTTAAATCCATGTATACATGACTAATGGAAGTTCATGTGGTACTTGACGTGGTAGTTTCTATTTTTTCTTTCTTTTGTTGATCAAATCTAGGGTTAGGAAAAAGTGTCCCACTCGAAGGCAACGAAGACGGTTGGACTCGAAAATCGCTTACAATATTTTTTACATTTACCTTACTCCAAATGGTAGTTTTTGTTTTATAAACATATGTTTGTATTATATTATTTATTATTTTTAATTTAAATTATATTATAATTAGAATATAGGGTTTTTATGTTAAAAAATCCCCAAAATTTGTAGGATTTATTATTTATTGTAGTTCTTATGTTGTTAATAACAACATAAGAAAAATTGTGTTCTTCACTCGGTAGTTATTTAAACAAACTGGCCTATTCATTTTGGCACAAGGAAATAAAATAAAATAATAAAATAAAATAATCATGATATGGTTTTTTGTGGTGACCGGATTCGAATGCATTGTTCATACCAATTGAGCTAAGCTCACTGGGACATCATGATAAGGTTTTGTGAGTATAAATAACGGTCCAAAATCATTGTAAAAGGAACAAATTAACAATATTCCAACTTACAATTATTGGCACAAAAGTAGCCTCCATTAAATCCTCACTGCTCGCTCTCTCAAACAAAATAAAGCATAACAAGGAACCCCCTTTATCTCAAACTTGCATCAGAAAATAATCATTAAAATGATTGATCATTGAAGCTGCAGTACACTCACTCTTGTTGATCTTGACCGTATGATATTCTTCCCGACTTTCTGTACATCTTAAAATCTCACATTGCTTTAGAAATCGAAACTAAAATTAGTCATAAGCATTCACTCTCTTCATTCCACAAAACCGCAATGATTAAATAACACCAAAAACGAACAGTACCTCAGAAGAGCTTTACAACATACTTGAAGTCGGACCATATACCAATCAATATTCTGTCCACATCAAAACTTCACATCCAAAAATATAAATCAGAAAGAAACTCACAACACCAAAAAAATGTAGTTCTTAAGAGTTTTAATTTGGCACAGTTGCACAACACATGCAGCTAGTAAAGAAGTAAGATCGCGATTTGCGCTTTTCTTTTCCTTTAGGTGAAGTAGATGACACTTCCTTCACTTCCATCTTTGAACCAGTATTGTTATCTTGTGTCTGTGCCATGACTAGATGATGAGCCTCTCTTTCTTCTTTTAAAAAACCAACGAACGAAGCTTTAGATATCTCTGAGTAACTTCTTTCCATAGTAACTATTTTCTCTTCAATGAGACCATACTCATCATGAGGCATTGAGTTGCTGATATTTAGACTTGCCTTGTTTGACAAGCTATCATCTGAAGAGTTATCATGCAATGGAATTTGATCCGATTCTTCTCGTCTTGATTCCATTCGGAGGTTGAGATTGAAGCTTGGTGATTTTTGCATCTGACAAGTGATGTTTGGATTATCAGGATTTGATTCAGTACTTAGCCTTGTAACACTGTCCCTTGTTTCAAAACCACCATTTGTAAGTGTAGAATTGTTTGAACTTAATTCAGTGGAAGTTGTTAGCTCTTCTACTATCAGTGAAGTTGCTTCTGCATGTTGTGAATAATCTTCCCTTTCTTTCTCAATTGCTTCTTCATCTGCATAGTCCATAGATTGAATTGTTAACATTGATTTCAGTGTTTCAGAAAATGCATTCTCTCTAGTTAGCTTTCATCTTCTCTATATCATAATTAATAAGAAAATTCATAACCAAATACCATTCCAGCTGTTGGGGAGTCTGGGGAAGTTTCTAGAGCAACAACAGGCTAATGTTTCAGAACAACCAAGAGATCGGGACACTAGGTCTCCTCGGAAAGCCTTAAGATTTTAGGTAAAAATGAGGTGTCTGGTCTCTTGGTGATCCTGGATCATTTAGCTCGTTTTTGCTCCCGGCGCTCCTCTGACTCCATAACACCAAAGTATATGCTTTCATTTGTTTTCTTCCTACCTGATTTAAGCATTGTGACAGTGAAACTTTTGGTCTGCTCTACATTTTCCTGATGGTAGCTATAGATATGCAACAAAGAAGAAGAATTCTGCAAAGAAAAAGATTCTTCCTGATTTATTATAGGCACCATATCAGAATGGCATTGCTCTAACATGTTTGTTTCCTCAAATTTGTTTATCATTACATAGGAAGAATATAGATTTTCATCTGTATCTTCAATTTCATTACTATGATGATTCTCTCCCTTGTCATGTGTGCAATCAAGATCAACAATAGTTGATCCTGCAATAAGACTAACTGCTTGAATTTCAGGAACCATGGAATTTTCTTCTTCTAGAGCAGCACTGCTTTCATCTGAAACCTTGATGGAGTTACTGACATAAGCATCAAGGATACTAGAATCAAGTACTGCATGTGTTTCTCCATTGCAGTCTCCATTAGACCCTATTGTGATATCAGATATATTGGCCATGTCAGATTTGTACTCTTGAAGTTCCTTTATGCATTGATCTTGCTTACAATCCTGTGGATTCTCATTTGTTGATCCAGTTTCGCTCAATTTGTTTTCTTCATTAAGGACCTGTTTTGATAAACAATTTATTAAGCGCTTGTTATTTAAGTGCTTATGTATAAGTTATTTCTATAACAAAAGATAAAATAAAGTCAAACTGTTTTCATATAAACTATAAGTTGTCCATGAGGTAGCAGTTCAATGGTTAGAGTTTGACTTTGTAACCATAAAGGACGGAGTTCAAATCCCCTCAGGGACAGTTGTAAAACGATCATTAGTACCATTTTAATTGATAAAACTTCTTGCTTCCCCTTTTAAAGAAGAAAAAAATATAAGCTATTTTCATCGGCTACCCTGGAGAGCTTATGAAAATAAGCTGAATACAAGCTATTTTCATCGGCTACCCTGGAGAGCTTATGAAAATAAGCTGAATAAAACTTATGAACATAGCATAAGATATTTCAATCCAAACAGGCCTTAAGTACCTTGCACTTTTCTTCATTGTTGTTGATGCCAATACTTGAGGGATCAGATAAAGTTTCTGAAGTATCCATCAGATCATTCACAAACTCATTTCCATCACTTTCATCCAACTTGTTTGAACATAACAGTTCTTGAGATTCCATATATTTTTCTGAAACATCATGCTTAATATGTTGAAAATGAGAATCAGCATCTGGCAAATTATCTTTCAGGAGTGATTCATTGCCTTGAAGAGAATGATCAGAGGGAAATTCAACCACATCATCATGATGTACATTTGGTGATTCCTGAGGTTCTGAATCATTTGATGTATTCATAGCATTCAATGTTAAAACCGATGTTTCCTCTTCATCTGATAGAATTTAAACAAGACAATAAAGAGAGTTTTAAGTTTTCATCATGTTTACATCTTTGACAATTTGGAATATTTCAAAATCAAAATCTAAGGAGGTTTCAACAATTAAATCTAGGCTTTGTTTGGATAAACAACTTAATAAAGCCCTTATAAGCAAGTGCTTATGTGTAAACTATTTCCATAACAAAGAAGATAAAGTAAAGACAAATTATTATCATATAAGCTAAAAGCTGTTTTCATAAGCTATTCTTGAGTGTTTAAAAAAACAAGCTGAAAACAACTTACAGACTTTTCATAAACTATTTCCATAAGCTCAACGTCAAAAA
>Ga0228710_1000743_pt1 | contig 44594 bp, 21 predicted proteins | sample MedpolnodulmetaG_FD_177995 | JGI IMG/M metagenome (GOLD analysis project Ga0228710, IMG submission 177995) | Root nodule microbial communities from Medicago polymorpha collected in Santa Monica, California, United States - pink nodules | ecosystem: Host-associated > Plants > Roots > Nodule... | reverse complement strand
AAGGGACCGAACCTGTGATAAGTTGGAAACTTTAAATGGATAAGAAAGAATAGCTCAACCACGACATAATAATAATGACAATTTCCAAACAATTGAACATGGACAGTAACAGCAAAGTGGTGGAATTAAATTGGAAATAGAGGCGCATCAACAAGGGAGTCAAATGGAATTGAGTAATAACATCGCAGCAGCAATTACAATTGACAATAAAGGATTTTAATTTGAAATAGAATGATAAAACTATAGCAGGAGCAATCGAAATTAAATAGAATAGTACTACTGAATACTTAATAGATTTGCATAAAAATAAAGGTTATGAATACTTAAGACAAAACAAAACAGTGAAGTGGGTAAAGAAAAAAAAAACTGATTAGTTATTAATAAAAATAATCGGGCTTTCGGGCTACCCGGAGCCCGCTCGGGCTAGCCCACCACGGGCTCGGGCTTATACGGGCTCGGGCTAAAAAGCCCTCGTACTAATCGGGCTAAAATTTGGTTGTCCAAGCCCTTCATTTTTCGGGCTTTCTCAGCCCGGCCCGGTAGGCCCGGCCCATTTTGACAGCTCTAGTTCGCGGTCTTGCAGTGGCTCAGTGTTTCTTTCGTAGCTCCTGTTGAGTGTCGTAATCATTATCTTCGGTTCGGGCACTTGGCCGGGTTACCGCATTTATCACATTCATTCCTTAGAATCATTTGGCTAACTTGTGTTTGATAATCTGGAAAGAGAGGAACAAACGAGTTTTTCATCATTAAGCTTCGGAAATCCACACTGTAGCTGAAAGGGTTAAACTTTTATCTTTTCCAGTGGCTTAAGGCCAATTTGCACACTTTTGTTTTCAACTATCATGACCGGTGGCTGCACCCTTTATCTTGCATGGGTGTTACAATATAATCTTCATGTTTTTTCCTATTTCGATTCAAGTGATCCCTCTTGAGGCACCGATAATTTGACATTGTATTTATTTTGGGTGATTCTCATTTGCACGTTTTGTGCGAGATGAATCACTTCAGCTTAATCTAAGTTAGTTCCTTTTGACATGTTAAAAAATAAATAAATAAAGAGAAATGTATAGATGTGCATATTTAAATGAGATTGATTTTATTTGTAAAAAGGAAAATGAGTATGATTTTATAGTAGTGATCACTTTATTGCTTTTCTAATTTTGAATCGATTATAATTTTTATTTAAAGAGGTATATTTAGAGTAAAATTTGTTTTTTTAATAGGTCAAGTTGTAATTGTAGACACAGAGTAAATATTTGGTTAGATAAATATAAGTTATGGTTTATCTATAAGGTCTAACTTAATTAACAATACATTAGACATTACTCAGAGAGTTATGTGTGTGAATTTTGATGGTGTTTATCATTTCGTACACGAGAAAAAGAAATAATATATGTTGTAATTTGAATTAGTAAAAAAAAGTTACGGTTTTCGTTCTAAAAAAAATATTATAATTTTTGTGCCAAAATAGGTATATTTAAAAGAGATAGAAATAGTGAAAAATATATATTTGATTGATATTGTTCATCAATATATATTTTTGGAACCCCTCAAAAAAATATTTTTGGAAATTTATAGGAAATAAATTACTACATTAATGTTAATCGAATGAAATTTGTATTTAAAAAATATAAAAAAATTGATTTGATTTGGAAATTTGCCAAACTTTAATTATGGGTAAGGATGCTCTCCATTTGACTAATGGAGCATCTAAAGAGAGAGATAAGACACATAAAAAGTAAAAATTGAAATGTATATCTGTACAAATCTCAATGACAATGATTACACGGTAATAATCACTTAATTTCTTTTCTACATTTTTTTTGAAGGATAATTTCTTTTCTACATATTCTCTCCAATTGAATTTTAAATTGACAGAATTACTTTATTTTTTTGCACAATATATGAAATACTTATTTAAAGAGGTATATTTAGAGGAAATTTGATTTGATTTTAAAATATGTCAAATTGTAATTGTGGTTTAGATAAATATAGTTATAATTTATCTAATAGGTCTAGCTCAACTGACAATATCGATATTGCTTAATTGAACATCTTCCTCAGACTCAGAGTTTGAACACTTTTGCCACCCCAAAATGAACACCCCATAAAATATTTGTTTATGATATCTAATCTATAAACTTCCAATAACAAATTGAGTGTATTGTCTAAATTACCATGTAATGATTATATTTTTCTTTTGGTACTAACTATATGGTTTTCTAAGGAAAGAGAGTCCTAATAATTTAAAGTTTAGCCGTAAAATAAGTAAAGTCGATAAAAAAAATCATTTCATTCAAAATTAAATTTGGATTCTCCCAAACAATCATTCATTTTGTGAAGCTCGTTAACCACTTAATTCTATAATTATTTTCATTCCAAAGAATATGAGTTGTTTTTTTTTTTTTTGAAAGAATATGAGTTACTTTTGTTAATATGTCTTTATATCAGAAATAGAGTAATAATAAATAATTGTTAATACGTATTTATATGTAGGCCTGTCTTACTTATTTACACCCCTACTTTTTATCTTCTTCACGAAGTCAACTTCCTCTCTTCTTTTTTTTAGTTCTTATTTCATTATATTTTAATTTTATTTTGAGCAAATATATTTTAACTTTTTTTGGTATTCGACTGAAGCTTTTTGCAAGTATGTGATATAAGTAGTTTATATTGAGTGGATCTATATATTGTATATGTATACTTTACTAATCATATTCTAATACGTTCACAATCAACTATTGAATTGGATATCAAAATTAACTTTTTATCACGTTCACAATCAACTATTGAATTGGATATCAAAATTGACTTTTTATCATAACATGATGATCATATCGTAATCCAAATTTTATGATGGTCGTCAAACTCCAAATGTCCAATCTTAAATGTGATATGAATATATTAAAAGCTTAACATATGCAAAATATATGGTTTAAAAATATATTTATAAGTAAAAAACATTTCTTATATCAGAGGATTAATAAAAAAAAAAAGATTACCTTTAGTTTTTTTATTTTTAGGGTTAAGTTAATTCCAATACAACTCTAAATTTTCCAAAAAATTTAAGAATAGTCACGTTTCCTTTTCTAGAATAGGATAGGATGCGAATAGCAAAAAAGAGGTCCCGATAGGATAAATTCAACTTTTCTCCAAAGGCAGCAGATACCTCCAAGATAGATAAGGCATATGTCATATTTATATGAAGAAAATAATCTTTTTTTTTTTTGCCAAATATATATTTATGAAAAAAGTTATCAATATGGCACTACTTAACACAGACCCTTTAGACTCTTTTTTTCGATGATAGGAAAATTAAACTAATTACATTAAGTCGTACGTACTTAATTTTTAATGAAAAAGTTATGTGCCTTTTATATTCATTTTTTGAGAGGGCTAGTTATGTACTTAATTTGATCTATAATAACTGGCTCCATGAAATCCCTAATTTGCCATAGTATTTTCTTTTTTATAATATATTCCTTATTCCCCAGTTGGAGGTTGCATATATGCAATCATATAAAAACAAAAATGAAGATTGTACTATTGATTTTTTGTACTAAGTTCAAATTTTATTGTCTTAACTTTCCAATTTTTAAAAAAAAAATTAGTAATTCAAAGTTTGATAAAAAATTAAGTAATATTTGCTTAATGATTGTTTTAACTAGGATTCGAATTCAAACAATTCTCCGAAAAAACAAAAGTAGGGGAAATGTAATGCACAAGTTTCTTAAATTTTTTTGGAAAGCCGTACGAAGGACATATCTTAAATTGTTCTAATTGCTTGCATAGAATACATACATCACTTTCATACAATTGTATGTTCAAAGTAGAAACCGACTCAAATATCTAATGGAACATTCTCATCTTTTCACCTCAGCCACACTCTCTTATGGATGCATGTCAATCCACAAAAAAAGCAATTAAGCAACCAAACACCTTCCTCAAATCCTTATATAAGAAATTCTCAATTGCCTCAAACATACATCAAACAAACCAAGTAACTCCTTCACACATTATTTCCTATTTAATTTCCATTTGGCATTGTTCTTATATCCTTGATCAACCTTACATTAATGGAGAGGGTGACACAATTGGCATCAGAGAGGTCAGTGGTGATATTCAGCAAGAGTAGTTGTTGCATGTGTCACACAATCAAAACCCTCTTCAGTGACTTTGGAGTGAATCCAGAAGTTCATGAACTTGATGAAATGAGTGGAGGGAGAGACATTGAACAAGCACTTTTAAGGCTTGGATGTAACCCTTCTGTGCCTGCTGTGTTCATTGGTGGTGAGCTTGTTGGTGGAGCTAATGAAGTTATGAGCCTTCACCTTAATAGGTCTTTGATTCCAATGCTTAGAAGAGCAGGAGCTATTTGGGTTTGATTAATTGAACTCTCATAAGTTATCAGCTACTATATATGTATAATAAATCTGTTTTGGTTACTTTACTTGTATAATGATGAGATTATATATAGTATGGCCGGCAGGATATATTAATGCTACTGCAGCTATGTATGTATATTAGAAGATTAATGTAAGCTACGACCAGGTGATCGAGTTCAAGTGTTTGATGACCTCAAGTTAAGGACGAATCGCTTGGAAGAACAAAAGTTTGAATTCAGGTTGGAAGATTTTATTTACCTCCCGATCAAACTTCGGATTATTAAAATCCCTTCTCGTGGAAAGAGAAGGGTTAAGACTAAAAAAATACAAATATATGAGTGTATGCTAATGTGTCATAATAAGGCTAATAAACTTGACTTATCAATGTGTAATAGCCTTTTTTTTATCAAATGTAGCCTTGTGTTTTTGCTAATTATAGTAATTTTGATGAAATTTTAGATCCTTGTGTTTTTGCAAATTATAGTAATTTTGATGAAATTTTAGATATATTTTGGATGTTTATTAAGTTAGAAAGACTAATCTCTCAAAATTTTAGACTATATTTCGGATGTCTAAGGTACACAGACTAATCTTTTAAAATATGAAGATTTATTTAAAGGACCGACATCTAAAATATATTGTTATATATAAAGTTTAAAATTAAAAAGAAATAGGTTTGAAATTTTCCATTTTAATTAGAATGTTAGGCCAAGAGATAAGCAACAAAATCTGAGTATGGGTAAGCAACATTAATGCTGTAATGCATAGTTATTTATGTAAAATAAAAAACAAAAACCAAGTCGTAAGGAAAGGACATACTTTGTGACAAGAATCATTATCCATATGATAAGGCATTAATGCTAAATAATCGTGTATTATTCTTTCACTAAGTTGACAAATGCACAGGATGGAATAATTGCAAAGGTACAAGTGACTGCGGTACGTGTTTAACATGGTTTCCAAATGCTAAGCCAATTTTTTTTAGAAGCACAATACAAAACCTAAGAGGAGAATGGCAATCCCATCTCTAAATCCTATCAACCAAAATAAAATCTTATACATATGATCCATTTACCAAGAAGCATCAATTTGTTAACAAGAAACTGATGGGGTAGATGAGATACAACTTTGATAAGAATATCTACAACTTAAAATTGGGTGTCGATACGAGGTAGAGAGATAACATGATTGTCATAATCCACCCAGATAAAACGACATCCACTTTGATGTATTTTGTACGCTCATGAAAAATAGGATTTGCAACAATTTGAATAACACTTGTATTGTCAACATAAAAAGGCATTGAATCGTTTTGAGAAAATTCAAGTTCATCCAAAAGACCACGAAGCCAAATAATCTCATAACAAGCCGTAGACAAGACATGATACTCAAATTTAGTAGATGATTTGAACACTATTTCTTGCTTCTTACGTTTCCACGGGATCAACGTTGAACTAAGAAACATGCACCAACCAATGACATGTCGAAGACTATCAGGACACCCGATCCAAGAAGCATCACTATAAGCAATCAATTTAGGAGTTTTCCCAACAAGAAATAATATACCTGTTGAGAGGTAACTTTAAAGTAGCAAATTATAAGATGAATTGCTGCTAAGTAAAAATGACGAGGAGAGTGCATGAACTGAATTACTTCTTAGACACAAATGATATGTTAGTAATGGTAAAAAATTAAGACTGCCACGAGTTGTTGATACAACAAAGGATTGGTCAAAAGGTCTCCCTCATCACCATAGTATTATATTTGGCGTATATGTTTCCTAGTTTACGACATTCTATGGATTCATAGAAAATTTGAGAAGAATAGAAATATCATTCATTGCAGTAGAAGGGCAACGAAACATAAATTGATTATAAAAAAAATTCACATTCATATAAAAACGAAAGTGGTGGTTAGAGACATCTTACCACACAAAACCCTTGTGAGAGTGATTGTACTCTCATGCGCATTGAACATGTTATGTTCCAAGCTTATGTTTTTCAAACGGAGGTAAGTGAACAAAACACAGATGTCCAAAAACTTGGTAGAGTAAGATGTATGCCACTCAAGTAAATGACAACTCTTGCGTATTGTCTTCTCATATTGTTGAGGGGTATATGAACAAGATGCCTTTTTGTTGAAGGTACTCATGAAACTCATGAGACATGTATTTTTAACGTTTACTTGAAATTGTGCTTCGACGTATATCATACATTTTTTAAACATAAGAAAACACTTTAAATTTATAATGGTGAAAATACATCCAAGTAAAATGATTGTAATGGAATTGGGACAAAAAAAGTTCAATTGTCCTCGAGTTGTTTTTTTTTATTTTTTATGGTCTAGTGCAAAACAAATTGAGTGTTTATTTTTTTCCACTATCAACACTTATTTTAAATTATATAATCTAAAATGTTGCAAGATAAAAATTATGATTTTAATGTGTTTTTCATATCTTTTGAATTATATAATCTAAAATATTGCATGACATATGAGAAGATGAGATAACTCTTTGACAAATTATAGGTAAATGGGATTCTTGTGATGATATTGAAGGGGAAAAAGAACAAAAAGAGATAGGTTTCTCCATCAATCAATAAACGACGAGTTTTGCAATGTTGTGTTGGATTGGAGACTTGATTGAGAAACAAGAGGCACGACACAATCACACAGGAAAAAGGGCTAGCTTGTTCTGCAACACCTTTCCCATTACTTCTCTAGTCATCACTCTCTCTCACCCCCATGTGGGGTCGGTGTTACACACATATTTTGATGTTTTCCATCCCTTTGACCAATAACTCAAGTACCGACGAGACACCTGGCTGGTCCCACCTATACATGTATGCATGCAGAGCCCCCCACTGTCACACACCCATCAATGCACATGGAAACCACACCTTAGTTAGATGAGTTTACAAATGTGGTGGTTTATAAGAACTTCATTTTTAAATATGGTTAACTATATTTGTGAATAATCATGTCTTATTACAAGGTGTGGTGTTGGCCTGTTGGGTCCGTTGTTGAAGTTATGGGTATGAGATGAGACTAGCCTTGCTTTATTCACTTTTGGATAATTTATACTTCACAGTGGTGTTTCCTGATCGCAAAAAAGTGTGTTAAAATTTAGTAGAATTTATATGAGATGAATCAAATGTGTAATAATTTACTCCAACAATCCACCTACGCTTGCTTTTGTCTTCGAGTTTGAAGGTGAAAAATATGAGGAAAAATGAAGTAATCTTTTAAAAAATTTAAAATAGTACTTCCTTCGTTCCGTTTTAAATGACCCAATTTAAAAATATGTATTGTTCATATAATATGTTTTGACTTTATTTTTCTACTAATATATAAAGATAATATATAGCATAAATGATGTTGGTTTCGTCTCGACAGATATTTTTTAAATATCAAATTTTCATAATTTTTTCTAATAGATTATTAATGATATTTAAGTTCAAATTTTTGCATTGGCATACGTGACAGAATCAACTAGGTCATAAGATATGGGACGGAGGGGGTAGTTTTTTTAGAGAATAATAAATTAATGCATATGATTGCTATATTTTTAATTTTAAAAATAATATAACAACATATATTAAATTTGAAGAATTCATATAAACTTTTTAAACCTCCTAAAACTCTTCTCCAATACAATTTTTTAGTTCTCAAATAAAGAGGGTTTAATATTTTTCACAAATCACCGCATTTTGTATGTTAACATGAAAAATAGCTATTTTTGTAACGAAAACTCATAATAGATTTTTAATGTATCAAAATTTTAAAACAATCTATGGTTGTGCATTAATTTAATTAAAATAGTGTCTGACATTAAAATGTTTTGTTAATAATATTGTCATATCAGTTATTCAATATACCTAGCTACTGTCGTATCAATCTCTAAAAATACTTATTCTCATATCAGTCTATAAAATTAAAAATAAAAGACTTACCATCAAGATTAGAGACTATTGTGATTAACAAAATGCACAATTAAATTCTGACTATTGTGAGTATTTATTGCAGAATCGAAAACAATATTTACTCAATCAATATGTCAATTTAAAAAAAACTATTTACTCAATCAAGATAGGGTAACTAGGTCCCTAAAAAAAGGGTAACCAGGAACTAACAACGGTAACAAAAACAGGTTCTAGTTGTACTACAACAAATCTCAATCTCAATCTTTTAACCGCTTTCTGATGGGATTTTCAACACACAAACCTCTCTCTATTCGGTGCCGTTTCTATTTCCGTGTTTTTTGTTTCCCAACAACTTTCTTACTAACCAAACATCATCAACTTTCTCGGTGAGATTCCTTGTCACTAACTAACAATGTTGTTCTTTTCTACTACACCCCATTTTTAGTGTTGACTTTGTTTTTGCCAAATTTAGTAGTTTTCATTTTCTTGGCTAATCAAAAGTTACAATCTTTGATGATAATGTAGCTATAACTAGCTACCCTTTTGTGTGTTTTGTTTCTTCTTCACTAAGTGTGATTTTTCAGTTGATGTGTTTTATGTAGTTGAAACTACCTCTGATTTGAGCTTCTTAAGAAGAAGTATAAAGATGTTTGGATTCTCTCGTAAACACAAGAAACTTGGCAGGTTAAGATTTAGTACAATTCTTTTTCTTTTTTGTTCTCTACAAATTTCAATTGTTTCTTTTAAGTTTTTATTCTATTGATTGATGCTTGTTGTTACTGTGTTATTGTTTTTGTAGAGTGAAGAAAGTTCAGCTTTCTGACACTACTCAAGGAACTAGAAGTCCTATTAGGCACCCTAAACGAAATGCAAACTCTAATGTAAGCCTTTTCAGCTTCATTCTTTGTGTTGGGTTAAATTTTGGAACAGTGACTGTGGTTATGGCTAAGTTTTTGGCTTCTTTTAGGATGATGGGGTTGAAGGGTCAAGTGGTCATTCTGAGGAAATTGATTGCCAATTCTCTTCTACCGGACCTGAGATAAGTAACTGTGCATCAGGTAGTTCAGAGAATTGGATGGTGTTGTCAATTGCAGGGGATAAGCCTACTCCTAGATCCTATGTATGTAATTATGGGAATGTTTTGTTTCATTCTATATTTGTTGTCTGTTTGAATTGACTTATTTGAGTTTATCTACTGGCATAAACACTTTTGTGACAGTTCAGAAGAGCTTATGGAAACAACTTATTACATATCTATAAGCTCTCCAAGATAGCTTATGAAAATTTCTTATAGCTTATATGAAAAAAGTTTGAATGTTTTGTCTTTTGTAATAGAAATCACTCGAAAGCACTTATATGATAAGCTCTTATACTATAAACACTTAATTAAGTTGTTTATCCAAATAGGGTCTTCGTTATATGTCATAATTTGTAGAAATGTTGTGAGCTGTTATTGTTAAGTGCTGACGACTGGTCTGTTATTCATTGGAATAGCATGCAGCCTGTGTCATTGAGAATAAGATGATAGTGGTTGGTGGTGAATCTGGAAATGGATTGTTAGACGATGTGCAGGTGAGTGAGGGAACATTTCTAGTTTTGGAATTGGAAATTTTTTGATTGAGATTATTGTTTCTATACGAGCATTAATATTGACTAATTATTTGGTTGTTGGTTAATCACATCAACATACTATTCATTTTATTGGCAGGTTCTAAATTTTGACACATTTTCATGGACCACGGTGTCATCTAAGCTATACCTGTCACCAAGTAGTCTGCCGTTACAGATTCCAGCTTGCAAGGGTCATAGTTTGGTATATAAATATATGCTTTTGTCAATAATTGTCAGCATTCAGACATGTTTAATTATTTTTTTCCAAGTGACCTTAATAATGGCATGATGCTCTCATCATAGACATGGAATAACATGTCTGTTTAGATGAAAAGTTCATGAAATGCACCCTTAGTAAATTTAGGCTGCTACAAATGAGATGCTTACTAATGCAACCAATCGAATTTCATTCAGAACTGACAATAGGTTTCCAATAAGTATATTTTAAGAGCAGCATTGTCATGTTGATGCCTCACATGGTGTTATATGATTCTTTGTCTCGGAAAAAATATTTTTTTTTTATATGGAGAGAAAGGAAGTTCTACAGGAATTTAGGCAACTAGAAAAATCTATTTTTTTGAGTGTCCTGTTGTTCTCATATATGGTTTCTATCTATAGTTGTCTCATTCAACTGTGATTTATGTAAATTTAATATATTTTTTTCTTTTGGTCCTTGCATGCACTTCATATAATTGATGACTGGCATAACGATGAGTTTTGGTGAAAGCTACCCTAGTTAACCAGAAAAAAGAGGTGAAATAATCAATATTTTTTTTTATGATATTAACATTTTATGACCTTAAAATTCGACGATAAAAGGAAAAGAAAAAGACATTTTTCTATACTTAAAAATCAGAATATTCGCCAGATGCAGTTAAAATTTGCAAATACAAACGTATCTAGGAGGAAAATGGAGAATTTAGGGCTGTTGTTATGACTCTTATAGTTGAGCTTCCCTTCTATGATGTTACATTTCCCTGATTTAAGTGCATATATTTTAATGGTTTGCTGTTTTAAATTCATACTATTATTCAATGTAATCCTATCTCAATTCTCTCATGCTTGATAATAATTTGACACCAGGTTTCTTGGGGGAAAAAGGCACTCCTCATTGGAGGGAAAACAGACCCAGGAATCGACAAAATATCTGGTTCAACCCCATGTCATTTGCAAATGTAATAGCTTTGTCCTGATTCATGTTGTGGAGTTCTTCTAATTGTCATTTTTGGCTTTTTTAGTATGGGCGTTTGACACAGAGACCGAGTGCTGGTCACTCATGGAAGCAAAGGGAGACATACCGGTAGGAATATTGAAAATGCAAATTCCTGTTTTGTAGAAAGTTGATCTTGGGGATTGTTTATGTACATTTTTCACAATCTAAATATTAGGACATGTGCTATACTGGATTGCATTTTACACATCACTCCCTATCAGAATAGTCATTATATTATGGATCTTGGTAATTATTGAAAACGTGCATTGTTATGTCTATGCTCGGTGTCTCATGTATGTAAATATAATAATTGAGGAATTGTGTCCTTACATTTATTACTTTCATCATATAAATATTGATTTTGTGGTGTATGTGAAACACAAGTGTCAGCCTATGTTACCTTTTTCATCTTTCTTAACCATAATAATTCTCTTTCAATTTAAATATGTTAAGCAATTGATTGTTAGTCATTAAGTTCTACCTAATGGATGTATCATCTAACAACTTTTGTTCTTGATTCGTTGATATTTACATGTATGAAGAAGAAGGTGTGGTTCTCACACCTGATTTGATTAGCTAAGTAGTTAGGCAGACATGAAACTAAACAATTGCAAACAAAGAAAATAGAAAAATAAAATTATTACATGGACTACCAACATGTCATAATTTAATTTCTTTCAGTTAAATCTCTATATAGGCAGTACTGACCAAATATTTTGTTCTTGGCAGACTGCTCGCAGTGGCCATACAACTGTTAGGGCAAACTCTACTTTAATATTGTTTGGGGGAGAAGATTGCAAAAGGAGGAAACTGAATGATCTACATATGTTTGATCTCAAGTCCTTGACATGGCTTCCACTTCACTGCACGTAAGTGTTCAACCACGTGGATTTTGACGGGACTATCTACTCACAACATGATATAAATGTTTCCATGCATCTGAAATTTAATTTGCACTTATTTTCCCCTCGTACTACCTCCTGAAAGATTATATTACTTCAGGGGAACAGCACCTTCTCCAAGATTCAACCACGCGGCATCTCTTTATGATGGTAAAATTCTTTTTATATTTGGAGGAGCAGCAAAATCTAAGACCTTGAATGATTTGTATTCACTCGACTTTGAAACGGTGTGTGAGCTCTCCGTATAGTTATATCATGATGAAACTTATTGATTTCCAATATGCAAATTAAATATTCATTTGTTATATAATTTGATGAAAAAATTATTTCAGATGGCATGGTCAAGAATAAAGGTGCGTGGTTTCCATCCATCACCAAGGGCTGGTTGCTGTGGTGTTTTATGTGGCACTAAGTGGTATATTACAGGTGGTGGAAGCAGGAAAAAACGTATGTTTTAATATAAGAAAAATTTGCCCGTGTCTCTTTTTTACTTTTGTTTCAACGCTAACTACAAGTGAAATAATGAAAACTATTGTATATCAATAAGCATACAAGTTTGCAAGGTTTCTCTCATCTGAGGAAGTTAATAAAAGTAGATTTTAAGTTCAAATATCATTGGAAATTTGGAATGGTGCCTTTAATGCATAGAGCTATTATCTCTTCAATTTATTCTATTTCCTTACAAATTTTAACTTTCCGGTATACTTTTCAGGACATGGAGAGACTTTGATATATGATATTCTAAAAAATGAATGGTCTGTAGAAATTGCACCGCCTCCTTCTTCTATCACTACCAACAAGGTGAACATTTTACTTTTCCTATCATGTTTACGTATCATCAATCTATTGCTAGTATCATGCTGTTAATTACACTGTTTACACATCGACTGTAATGCATTAGCACTTAACAATGACTTTCCTCAATGAATTCCATTTAGCCTTTTGCACTTATAACTCAGATTTTTTTCAAGGTAGTGGGAATTAGTACTAAAATCCCACAATTTGGCCTGTTGGTTAAATGGAAGTTCATTAGACTTGTTTTGACTTTAATCTTACCGATGAAAACCTTCGCTAGGATTTAATTTTCCTCAGTTTTTAAATATGAAATTTTGTTCAACATATAAACTGAAAATTGTATGTATTCGTAATAGATGTTATTTATATGCTTGATAGCATGCTTATGATTTCCGTTGTATTAGCAGGGATTTAGCCTGGTCCTTGTGAAGCACAAGGAAAAGGAATTTCTTGTTGCATTTGGGGGATCCAAAAAAGAGGCATCAAATCAGGTTTAACAAATGTATAAAGTTTATGAGTTTATTTTTCATCGAACTTCTGAGTTCTAACGTTTTATTTTTCTTGGCGTGACAGGTGGAAGTGTTGAAAACAGAAAAAAATGAATCCGCTTCCAGAAGACAACCGACTAGTACTAAAGGTCCAGGATCTATACTTGAAAAACATTCATCTTCCACTCAACTTAGAAATGACTCTTCCCAACGTTTTATCGACCCTGTTGCTATACAAAATCTAGCATCTGCAATTAAACGTGGTTCTGAAAGGAAATCTTTGTCGGAATCTCTGTTCGTACAAGATTCTGGCTCTCTCCCTACTAACAACTTCCATCACAGTCAATTTGATCATGATGAAGAATTCAATGTAGATGATAAGATTGACAGGCATTTGGAAGATGAAAGTTCTTTCTCTCAGGTAAAACAGAAGTTCGTTTTAATCATAACCATGTGCTTTGATACAAAATACAACACCACATGGACAATTTGGATACTCTTCTTCTAATGTGGTTTTAATGTATGATGGTCGAATACTTATCCTTCAACAATTACAAAATATTCAACCATTTCATATATATCAAGGTTTGATTGTGCTTTTGGTTCCTCGAGATTTTTCTGCCAATTAGTTTCCTTCATTTCCTAAGTTAAGCACATGAAATCCTACAATCAATTTTTTTCTATTACTTATTTTTATCCTAGGATTTGGGTTTTAATGATGAACTTTTGATATAAAATAATTTTAGAAGTTGGAAAGTTGATGAATATTGCAGGAGTTTGTGAAGACTTTTTAGGAGCAGAATTTAATGTTTTGGTGAGCTTTCGGTGGAAGCATGTTTAAAACTAGTTAACCAATTCAATTTGCGAATATTTCAGGTAGAAAATGGGAATTCGAAAATTTCAAGTAGAGGAATAGTGGTAACTCGTAACAATTAAAGAAATCGAGGGATCAAATTTTCCCAAGAAGTTATTGCAGAATCAAAATCACATATTAGCTGTAGTATAGACAATTAGACATTAAAAGTGCAACTAAGCCTATATGTCATATGTTATTTTCAACATTCTATGATGAAAAATTGGGACCAATTACTTTGATGATAAGTGACCCTGATGAGGGGCTTAGCCCTCCTTTGTCGACAAAAAAAGTGACCCTTGTGCTAATAACGAATTTCAAATTTTTATATATTGTTGGAAAATCAGGCGATATCATGATCTCATGAGTGTATTTTATTTCATTTTGTTATAATTCAGATCTTCCTTTATTACATGTACTGATTCCCTTATTTTCTTCCAATCATTCCATTATTCAAGAAACATAATTATTATAATCTCTATTTAAACAATCTTTGACCGCTTGATAAAACATAATAACATTTTTATGCTGCCTTCCTACATATACTTCAGGCAGCAGATCAGAGAACAAATCAAAATGACCCTGGGCATCAGATGCACACAAGGGGAGCCAAAATCAATATGGAGGAACAGGTTTTGGCATCTGGGGATTCTTTTCGAAAAAATCTAGGTTTTGGAAACCCCGTGGTGGAAAGTGATCACGGGTCATTGCCTGAAAACATTAATTCAGGATCACTGTCTACTGCTTCAAATATATATAATTATTATGAAACCAAAGTTTCCTCCCTGATAACAAAATTTGGCATTTTGGAAGCACAATTGGCAGCTTCATTAGCAAGCAAAGAAGCTGCTGAGAAAAATCTAGCATCTGCTTTTAAAAGCAAGCAAGAGATGGATAAAACAATGGCTGACACACTACAGGAAATTGAATTACTGAGAGAGAAGCTGGTCGGTGCAGAGTTAGCTCAAGAAGAGGCCAACAACCTATCTAACATTGTCCACTCCGACAATGTAAGACTTGAACATGATGTGGCTTTTCTCAAGGCTGTTTTAGATGATACACAAAAGGTATATATGACATTTCATTTTATGGTATAATTTGTATGCCTGTAAAATGTTAATATTGAATGTGTTAACTTAGCAGGAATTACACTCTACAAGAGGAGTTCTTGCAGGAGAAAGAGCCAGGGCATTCCAATTACAGGTACATCCTTGGATTGATCACAACTCTATTTCTATATTTTTGTGTAATTGGTTTCAGAAAATATTTGCTGTTTTTAGTTTATATTTTCAATTTAATTACAAAAATGGCAATTTATTTTTTACCTTGATGTTTTTAAAGTTTTGTACATAAAATAGTGAAAATAACTTTTATGTTCAAAATCTTGAAAACTGAAAATAAAACAAAAATACAGGTTTTTGGTAATTTTTGTAATTAAATATGTAAAAGGAGAAAGTGAAAACCAAACTTGCCAGTGTTTTTTCTTCAGGTTTTTGGTAAACCATGTAATTTTATGTTTTATATGATCAATTATGTTGTTAAGGGTGAGGAATCTGAGGCACTGTTTATGGTGGGAGTTTATGTGACAGTTATTCAATTCTTAAAATGTTGCCACTCATTGTAGGGGGCTGCTTCTAAAAAATCACGCATGTTTTCGAATGTGTACTTCTGAACAGCATAATTTGTTTTGAAGTATACTGTCAGACACCACAAAATTTGCATTTTTTGTAAAGAATGTTATAATGTTTGATATTTTGTCACCATACTTGGGTTTCTTAAACATATTGCAATCTTTTTTAACTGCATAGGTTGAAGTTTTTCATCTCAAACAGAGACTGCAATCGATGGAAAATCGAGCACCTACTCCCAGGAAACCTTTTCATGTGCAGTGAGGTGTTCTTCTCGATGGTCAAATATAACAATCAATTTCAGCAAACCAAAAATGATGACACAAAGCTCATATTAGTATGGGGACATATGGGAAGTGCATTTTGAGGGTGGCGATGAAGACTTTTGGACAACCTCCAAAGATGCAGTGTTAATGCATTACTGGAACTGCCAAAGCTCATATAGTCCAGTCATTAACTGTAACTGTAATTGTAATTGTAATTGAAATATGGTATATTTAACAATACTTTTAACATATTTTGCAATAGCACTCAATTTTGAGAATTAAGTCAGCATATCATTTTCTAGAATATTTTTAATGATATTTTAATTAGTACAAGAAGAAAATACTATAACTTGTAAAATAAAGTAATTTAGTAATTGACTGTGAACAGGTTTTAAGTTTTATTAATCCCATCTTAATGTGACTATGCTGTCATATATTACCATCTGATGTGTTTTTGCACGTGTGATAAAATGGTCAAATAACTATGAAATTCCACAAATATTAGTAATAATAAGGTATTTCATAAATGCTAATTGTAACTAGTAGTTTTGCAGGAAGACAACATTAATAGCATTGCATGTTGAATACGTTTTCGTTTTCTTATCTTTTCTTGAAAATTATATTTATTATCCTTTTACAAGACTAGAGAATAAAGAAGAAAGAGATGCAAATATATGGTTAGAATCTTAATCAAAACAAGAATATTAATTTGACTCGTGATGAAAACAATTAAATAAAATAAGCAATTGTTTTACAAGAGTAGAGAAACAAAAATTGTAATTTTACACTGCATCTAAACTTGTGACCAAAATGTTAACATATATCTTACAAATATATAACCAGGAGCACAGAAGTAATCTTACAATAGAGATAACACAGCCTCCAGCTTGAGCTTAATAATAATATATATTTGAACTCGCCAACTTGAACTTCAACATTCTGATCACAGTCCAACCCAAACCACTCCCTCAATAAATGAGAATTGCAGCATCTAATCCATGCATTCCATGTTAATATGGTCGCCAGATTTGGCAATAATGAAATTCCTTGTTTTTCGATGTGAACTGACGGTGAAAACCTTCCTCATTGGCCACCAAGGTAATTCTCATTTCACCCTACTGCTAAGGCCATCTCAAAACAATATATACTATTTCCAAGGGTACTTTTCTCTTTGTTTGGATACTGATACTCATAGAAGTTCAGTCTCGTCTTGATCTCCATCACCGTCTTCAACATCATTGTCTTCATCTTCTTCAGGTGCATCAGGATCTACTCCCTGAACAGATGCAAAATCATAAAATTGTACTTCACTCAAACTTATACTCTAATATTGTAAATCAAAATTTAATGTTAGCCTAAACCGTGCATCTATTCTTTCAGATAAAACCGTGCAAATGATGTGTGAGAGAAATATTATTAAGCCTCGGAATTATGAAAAACAAAATGAATAAATAAAAAGAACAAACCTTCATTTGCTTCTCTAAACGCTCTAAACCCCGTTTTGCTGCTTCATTCTGAGGGTTTAACCTGTCATTATAATAAATGTCAAAAACATGAAAACATCACAAACACAAAGGCATATCACATGGATATCCCTAACTACAAAGCTTGGATTGATTCTCAAATGCGAGGAACTTTACTACATAAAAGGATTGAGAGAAAGGGGCTATTTCAATATGATCCACCGTTGCTATGATATTTATATCTCCAGGATATAAAATCGCCAAATCCATACAAGTGATGCGAAATTAAATTATTTTATAACTCCACCTTTGTAAAAAGGGGGGAAAAGTGCACTATGCCCTGACAGATGTTTACAGAATGAGATCTTCTACCTTAATGCAGCCTGATAATGTGACAAAGCCTCCGACAGCATATTTGTGGCAGCAAAAACTTGTGCTAATTTCACATGAAGAGAGTCATCAGCCCAGTCTTTAAGATATCGCTCAAGCAGAGACACGGCATCTCCATTTCGACCCTCAATAACATGGAGCTCAGCCAAAGCCAGTGCAGCTCCGAGGTAACCAGGTTCCAACCTTAATGCAGACTCGTAGAACTTTTTCGCCTATATGATGAATGCATTAAGTTCCACACATAAGAAAACTAAGATAATAGCCTATAGATACTTTGTCTTAAAAATTTAATAAGTTACCTTTTCTCTCCCACCAGAATTACTGGCATGTACATCACCTACTAATTTTAAAGCCTTTGCAGATTGAGGCATTGCTTTCATTGCCTCTCTAGAAGCATATAAAGCCTCTTTGATCTTAAAAAGCGCCAAATATGTATGAACTAAACCTGAAAAAAAAATGAGATTCATGTCAAAATATGTATATTTTTGCATTTCCATAATTGGCACTTCATGTTTACAGTAGAATGGTAGCAAAAACATTTAAACATGAATGGCGTTGCTGGAAAAGATGCAAGTCAATGCGGAAAAATGTATTATCCAGAAAAAAATAAACCTTGGTATGTGCGTATGTCAGGTCTCAATTCTTGGGCTCCTCTAAAGGCAGACACGGCTGCTTCCGGCCGTTTCATTGTCAATAATAAATTTCCCTAAATAAACTCAACTTGTCAGATCGAATTCACAATACTTGCATTGTCATCTACAAACATAAATATAGTAAATAGACCCCTATTTGATCTAAACTAAAACAATTTTATTACCTTCACTATGTACCCCGGTATATGCCTCTCATCAATTCGAATACTCTAATCACCAAAAAATCAGTCAATTGTAAGGAATTCTTTAATAGATGATATAATTCAATCCATCCGTCATTAAATAATACTACTAACCTGCTCAGCATACGATAATGCTCTTTTCTCATCTTTCCTTTCCCATAAAACAGATAGAGCCACAAAAACCTCTGGCCTTGCAGGATCAATATTCAATAAATCATGCACTAACTTGTTCAGCTTAGAATAATCCGACTTTAGCTTGAGAAGCATTGCATACTCATCCATATATGTTATGACGTATGGATCAATTGATCGAGCCTGTAATTGCCAAATTACATTACAAATAAGCTGGATGGGAGGCAACAATAAATCTATCAACATAATAAACTATAACTCTATTACCTTTTCGAAATTCGTAATGGCCTCTTCATTCTTTCCAATAATAGCTTCAACCTTCATTTACAATATACATCAGAGTTTACATGTTAAATGAACAATTCGAGGAAATTGTGTACAAAAAATCTACATTGTTTTACTTATTTTATTTTTTATATGAAATTTATATATTTTTTCTTTCATGCAATTTTGTCAAGTTGGTGTGCTAATTTTAAAAAATTATAATACGACTGTACCTTAACTTTTGGAAAATTGATGTATCCTCCGTCCCTTTTTTACAAGCATCCTTTTGTAAGTACAATAGAGTGCTTATAAAAAGGGAGTAGTTAAAACTTAGTATATACTCTACTTGATTAAAAAGGTATATTCACACAAGTTCTAAATCATTGCAGCAAGTCTAACCTTTGCAATCTCGAGTATTAAGTGTATATTATTAGGGAAACGCTGCAAAAGATCAGCAAATAGTTCCAAGCCACCTGCCAGAATAGGAAACAGAGTCAAACTGCATGCCTAGAAGTGTCAGACACATATCATAGAAATAGTACAAACTAGTAAACTACAAAGTATAAACAAATTAACAAAATCTAGTTTTTCATTAGAAGATTTGATCTAAACAAGAGAACAAGGTTATGCTGAAAAAATGAGTCACGTAAACAATGTAGAGTACGACTCATAATTTCATAAATTTTAGGTGTGAGAGAAATTGGTCTTAAGGGCTATGCATGTCCACCGAAAAGATGTTTTAGCAATGACATCCTACAGCTCCATCACACATTGAATCATACAACCCCATATACAATGTAATATCTCACCTTTGTAATCATTTGATGAGATGCAACACTGAGCTTCAACATAGCGCTAGCAAGTAAAGGAAAAAATTAATCAGAATTTGCCAAGTTTCAAGGGTTTTCCTGGCTATATAAAACACAATCCGTGAAACAAATAATGCCAAATTCAAAAGATACTTCAATCCATGTATATGAAGAAACAAAATTTCAAATTTTCCATGCCTGTTTTTACGGTCATTATCTTTAGAAAATAAGATTATGTGATATAGAATGCATGCCCCCTTGGAGATGTTGGTGTACATTTACAATTTTATTGCAAAATATATGGGCAGATGATGTTAATTCTCAAAATAAAAAAGGTTGCATTTTATTTATTAATGTCAATTGAAGGTATACTTTGAACTTTGACCAAAGAAACACCAGCGGAAATATCACAATGAATTATCAATTTTTTATAAAAAAATAAAATACTATCCTAATTCCTAACAGTTTCTAAGCTGTTTAATGCAACTCTAGAATGATTGTTTATATCTCTAATATGTCACTTCATGCAAAAATCCTTTCAACGTGATGCAGAATGAAATTCAATATATGTGAGAACAATGGGGGAAGCAAGGATCAAACTGTCAATCACAGGTTAGAGAGGCTTTGTTGCTATGTCAAAAGTTAACTCTCCTAAAAGCTTAAGTTGCTAGGTGTAGGCTCACCACAACAAGTTTCATGATGCAGCTCAACAAAGAAAAATATCTAGCGTGTATACCAAATTAACAAATCAAATGCATCACCCCATATTATATCATGTATAGAAAACAAAGAACATCAACCGCATGGCAAGAGAATCGGTACTTATCAATGTAAATATTATTCAGTAAAGAATCTGTTTGGAATGATTGCATTTTACATTGCAATTGATTATTATATTGAGATATCCAAACTTGTCAAGCTCAATACATTATAGATATACCATGAAACATTGAAATAGTCCGTAAAGTTTAATATTTGTTCAATCAATAGACCCGCAGTCACCTTGTGTTATTTCTCAAGGATTCCACGTGGTATATATGCTATGCTGGTTAAGAATGACGTTGTTTATAGAGGTTTCTACATTGCCAATTTGTCATAACAAGCAAAATCCTCTAAGCTGATAAACAGCAGCAACTACTTTAAAGCACAATGACAAATTTGAATTATTATATACAACTTACTTGAAGCCAACGACTTGAGTCGGTAGGATCAAATGGAGCCCTCACACTTCTATTTGGAGTCTGAAATTTGATGTTTGAGCACCAATTATATTCTTTAATAGCATTCAAATATAAATAAACTGAAATCTTACAAATCGATCCAGAATTCTAGATAATAAGTAATGAGATATTTAAAACTAAAAAGTCCTCAATTCGCTAAGAGACCAACGGATCACATTGGGGGTGGCCAAGGGCTGAATCAACAACAAACCTGAGGAAACAGCGAAATGATGTCTTTTGCAGTAGATCCCATTTCTGATAAAGCGGTGATAGCCTCGAGTATAAAAGGACAATGTCTGACAAAAAGAAGTACAAAATCCAATTTAAAATCCAATAGCAATTTAATAATAATTCACAGCAAGTAGTCAATTAAACAAATACATAACACGTTTACTAGGGCCTAAAGTGAAAGCAAGCAGTCAAAATTCATAACAGAAAAGAGCTTGACAAAATGCATATTATATATGAGGTTTAAGATGATATGAGCATGTGAGAGAGAAAACTAACTAGCCACCAACACACGTATATAGGTTTTCTATCGATTCCCCTAGATTTAAAAACTATGTCTAGGACAGTCAAAAAATAATGCATCACTGAATGGACATACATGCATTTGACATGAGCTAATGCTATCAGTTCATTCATGAGGATGCTAGTGGGGTATATTGCAATAAAAATAAAATTATAAATGAATCCATGACAGCATTTAAAGACAACTATTGGTGCCACATCAAAGGTTGAACTTACAAACCTTAGGCATTCTTTGTAAATAGCAACAGCAGCTCGACTATGTCTAGAAATTCGATATAGCTTTCCTAATAACAAATTCATCGGCAAATTTCTAGCTTTACTTGGAATTCCTTCCATCTGTGATGTGACACAAACAACTCGTGAGGAATGACAAATGAAAACAGGCCAATAAAACAACACAAAATTTATAACCTTTATTTGTCATTAAAAACAGCCATAGTGAGAACTGACAAAATATACAGAGTACGGAAATTTAAGGACAATTTTCTCCATTGATAATCCCATATACATATGAATCAGCATTCCTTTGCATCAAAATATACCCACAAGAAAGATTTTAATATTTTTGAAAAACAGTTGATGAGGTAAGCACTAAGCACTCTTGAATCTATGGTCTTTTTGGATTGACTTATTTGAGCTTATCTACCAGCATAAGCACTTGTGAGACTATTTGCGAGAGCATATGCCATGCCCATAAGCTGTTTTCAGCTTATTTCCAAACGCTCTTAAGATAACTTGAGAAAATAGCTTATATAAAAATAGTTTGACTTTATTTTGACTTTTGCTATAGAAATAACTTATACATAAACACTTGTAAGAAAAGCGCAATGTTATAAGTGCTTAATCAAGTTGTTTATCCAAACAGGGGTCCAATCAATAAGAGGAGAGTGAAAGAGAATAGACAAACCTCGACTAGAGCTGCTTTGTTCTCATTTAAAAAACAATGACATGATGCAATTTTGAACTTCACCTGTAAAAGAGATTAGAGAACAACAATGAAACATCGTAAACAAACTGTAGGACATGCAAACCCTTAAAACCACAGAAAAAACCAATCCAACTATCATGAATTAGATAAACACAACATAAAACGGCTCACCTCATTTTCATTGATTACCGATGTATTGCAGGAATTCGGAGAAGATGACCTATTTGACGATAATGAACTCCGAGCAGATGACATACTCTGTTTGGGAATCATCTTGTAGTATTGTAAAGCTTGTTTATATGTGTGCTGTTCATAAACAGAAAAATATCATAATCGATAAGACTTCCCAAAAATATTTCAGAAAAGCTTTAAGAAAGCCTAGTAAACACATAAGCAATGGAGCTTGCTAGGGTTAGCTTATTTGAGCTTATCGACCGACATAAGCACTTGTGAGACTGTTTGTGAGAGTTTATGGAAACAACCCGTAAGTTACTTTCAACTTATTCAGTCAACTTACATACTAACATGGTTTCCAACTGCATAATCAAAAGAAAGAAAGAGATAGCACAGCAACTTATCTACTAACATAAGCCCTTACGAAACTGTTGGGAGAGCTTATGGAAACAACTTATATTACGTCCTTAAGCTATTTTCAACTTATTTCTATAAGGTCTCTAAGATAGCTTGTGAAAACAGCTATCTTATGCTATAGCTTATATATAAACAATTTGACTTTATTTTAACTTTTTTTATAAAAATAACTTCATATGATAAGTGTTTATACTATGAGTGCTTAATTAAGCTGCTTATCCAAATGGGTCATGATTAGTAGCTACATATTCAAAAGAAAGAAAGATATATCACAGATTCTTACAATGGCTCTACGGTACTCTCTTTCACGGTAGAATGAATCACCAAGTAACACCTGCACAGAGAAAATAACTTAAATGAACTTCTCAAGAATGAAAATTCAAAAACTTTGAGTTAAAATTCAAAAACTTTGAGTTAAAATTCAAATAAAAAATTGAATTTTGCATATACCAAGCTTTCAGTTTTGAGATGAGGAGAAGATTCAGCATTTGCAGCAGGTGAAGAAACAAGAAAACAACCCTGTTATTCAAAAAAAAAACTTTCAATTAAACCCAAATTAATAAATGAATCGAAAAGCAACAATTTTTAGTGTAGAATCAAAATTCAAATGCGAAAAAAAAAGAGGGAAAAAAGAAGAAGAAGAAAAATAGGTTACGAACTTACGAGGATCTGAGCGGAGTTGTAGAGTCCATTTTCGAGAAGAGTGACGATTTGATCCTTCGGAACTTCCATTCTTCCTCAAACGCGCTTTTTTTCTAAGAATCAGCTTTCACTGGAAAGGGATTCTTCAACAAAATTGATTATTGGATGCAAATAGTAACATAAAAAAAGGGTTTTTGAATCTTTTATTTTTCTTCAAAATTTGAATTCAATATTCTCTTCCGTTTGACGGATTTTGAATTATGAGACCTAGATTTTCTAATCCTTTTATAAGATTATTTTTATATCTTCAATTATAGTATTAATTAATTATTGTAATTATTTTTTCGCTAATGGGGGATTTCAAATATTTCCTTCAAAAACAATATATTTTTCAAATATTATTTTTTTATGAGATTACAAAGGTTTTTTTACACTTATTCTTCAAAGGTATTATAATAAAAAAACTTAAAATACACTTAATAATATAATTATAATATGAATAATATACTTAATCGACATAGTATAATATATATATATTTGAAAAAAATATTCTATTCGGAATATTTATAATATTATTGAATATGTGTGTAATGAGAGTGTATGTGTGAAATTTAATCTGTTGAAGGAGTCTTTGTTCGTGTGGTGGTTGCTTTGGAATAGATTGTCCACAAGGACAATTTATTCAAAAGAGGCGCCATTCCTCATGCCTCTATGATGTGTATCAGCGGATGAAATAATGTGGAATCGGCAAGGCATTTGTTCCTGTTATGTGACGTTTTTGGTTCTTTGTGGCATTTAATGCGGAATTAGCTAGGTTTTTCTTCGGCTCATCTAGCAGGTATATCGAATCAGTTTGTTCAGTTTGGCAATTTGGCGAGGTTCTCAAGAGTACGACGCTCTTTTTTAACTCTCATATGGCTAGCGTGTACTTGGATTATTTGGAAGGAAATGAACAGCATAATTTTTAATAATTCAGCACTCTAATACACCTAATGCTAGGGGGTTTGATTTTATTATTAATATATTCATTCTATTTTGATTTCTTCAACAACAACGAAATTGAACAATTTACTACATGAAGTTAAATTATTATTTTAATTATATGAATGGAAGTTTTAATTAAAATAAAAAAATTATGTTTTTTTAAGCTAAACATTCATTAAGTGCGAGAAAAAAAAGTTGAAGGACATAAACCTAATCAAGAAGATAAAATAAAGTAAAGAACGAAAATTATAATAAAATACTTTTGATATTGTTCAAGAGGTGTTAGTTTGGTAGTTGGAACATAACTTTATGATCGCAAGAGACAAAATTCAAATCTCATCTAAGACGGTTGTAATATGGTAATCAATGACAAAGTTGGTTTCGATTTATTGATAGAATTTCCCCTTCCCGATTTTTTAAAAATATTTTCCATGTTAAGCAAATTTGTTAACTCTTTAGCCGATATTATATAATTGAGCTTTCCTACACATATAATTGGATAACTTTATTCCTTTTTTTTCTTTCCTTAGGGTGTGTTTGTTTCAAGTGTAGCAAATTTATTCCTAAGAATAACATTCCTTGGAATATAAAGATTGGAATTTTATTCCAAGATATTTAGAAAAAAGATGTCTGGTTAACATTATAATATTTCAGGGAACCTTAAAAATAGGGAATATAATAGGTAATTACACATAATTTTATTCCCATATCCATGAGAACTTTATTCCCACCATTTTCTTTGGAAAAACTTTTCTATTTCCAGGAACATTTTATACCCGAGAATAAAATTTAGTAAACTTGTAACAAACATAGTCATATGCATTTTTATTTTTATAATTTTATTCTGAGGAATCTTCAAATACAAACACACCCTTTGAATTCCAATTTGTAAAAGGTTCTTCATTGAAGTAGATTCGTAGAATGATTTTACAAATATCTAATAGTTGTGGCGTTATCTTCCTCATTAGTATATATCATATCATTAGTTTGTCGAACATCTTTTACATATTTACAAAAACCCAAGTTGCTTCATCTTTGATATATCATATCATTATGTAGAAATGTATATCACCATAAAGGTGATTATGAGATAAGTCCCTTAAAATTCACCATATGAACAAGTAATGTGATAAACGCTTGTGTCATAAAGGGAAAAACTCCAGTGAAGAGAACTTGAACGACATGCAAATAAGCAATATCAGAAACAAGACAAGAGTCATACAAACGAACAAGTGAAGCACAGTTCCTAATTACATCTGTGAATACAACACAATTATCAGCCAAAAGAATGTAAGCAAATGATACAAATTACCAACTACTCTACTGTATCCATTTCTGTTAAGATCCAAACATTATAGGCCCTCAAAGAAAGCAATTGTTTCTGATATAATAACCTTTTAGCTGGTAATAATAAAAGAAACTGTTTCTGATATAATAACCTTCCAAAAATTCAAGAACCTATCAACAGAAAAATGAATCACAAACAGTTCTACCAGGGCTCAATTTTCAACCATATTTTAATTACTATAGTGGATTTATTGCTCCCATGTTTTGGTAAGCAAGACTCTTGACAAAATAACACACATGGATATGCAAGCAAATGGGCAAAACATGGAAGATGGAAGATGAAGAAGTATGTTTGATCATAAAAACTCATTATTTCAGTAGTCAAATATAACACTTAATCCTAGTCTAAATGGTTGTGGTTTTGCCGTTAATCGACAAAGGAATCCTATAGGATGATCAAGTAACAAACTCTGAGAAGCTAATACTAGTTACCAATTAAAGTTGACCATTTCAAACCACACAAAAATCACAGACGTGAGATGCCACTTGCATATCTCTGCTATCTACTAAACAAGGTTCTAAATTGCAGTCACCGTCAAATACGGTTGATGACCATGGTTGTGTCGCAGAGACCCTTGATATAACTTCTCAGATTGCAGTCTCAAATCTCACGGTTTGAAATCTTTTTTCAACATCCAATTGGAAACATCTTTTTTCTCTTCATACAACTTCAACAATTGAGAAGCTTCTTCCTCGAAGCAATACACAAACTTCTTCAAAAACAGACACTCAGAAAGTTGGAAAGGTGCAGCCAATTTAGCATCCTTAATCAAACCTTTGGACTCGAGAAATTTCAAGACAAATGCCCTAGGAATAACCCTTTTCTCAAGACTCGGCAAAAGAATGCTAAATTGGCTGCACTTTTCCAACTTTTTGGGCGTTTATTTTCTAGTCCATTAACAGATAAACCGGATATTGTTCTCTTTTCTAGTCCATTATATAAACAATACAAATTTCTTGCAACATGACAGAGAGCTACAGTCAGTTATTTGGATCCCTTAGAACACTGCTTGTATAACAAATGTTACCATGTCATTCATTTAGTAAATACTCATCAATTAAAGGCAAAAAAAGATAAAAATAACTATTTATTTACAACCAAAATAGACTTCTTTGGTGCTCAGCCATATGAACAAGAGCCACCTCTCAAAAATCTCTACCAATACTATTTTACTTTATTTTCCTTGTAATGACACATTTTTCATGTGTGATAGTTTTGGTTATAATGGAAGATATAACTTTGGAACACTCTGTTTATCAAATTCACGTAATTGTATACATGTTAAGCATCTTAGTTATTACCTCGTCAAAAACTAGACAGATAAATTTCACTGACAGTTAAAGGGAAAGCACAATTTTAGATACAGATATGCCTATGTTTTCGTAGGAAGCATAAACCATCGCAACCCAAATGCTAGTTGTTCAAGCGTTGTGGTTGTGAGGCATAAAAAAAAAACTGTAAAAATATTTAAGCAGAAGCTAGCTCGAGGCATAAATTAGCATTAAGCATGAGTAAACTGTGTCAAATCATGAAATCAGACAATAAGAAAAATAACCAAAACCTGACGATCAAAACAACTGAGTAGTGGTTTCTTCATCTCCTAGTTCTATCTCAGTACCTTTTTGACATTCTTGAAATAAAACAATTGAGTGGAGAAAGGTCTGCTTTCGGCAGAAATATATCAGTTTATCAACAGATCAAAGAAAATTCACATTGCTTCAAACATCTAAGCAACAATGTGGTTTTGTAGCACAATAATGAATTTTTTGTGGCAATCGGCATACATTTTAACAAACATACAAGTGACTGAGCATAAATCTTAATCCAATCTTGGAAAGCCAAACCACTACATTATATATTGAAATGCATGATGAAAGAACAAACAAAAACTTTAACCATCGAATAAATCAAACCTAACTTTCTCATGCTGAGAATTTCATCGAAGAATATATAACAGCAATCCATGGTAACCAATAAACATAAAATACATAAACATAAATGGAAATAAGCATGTAAGTTGCAGTTAGGGAATTGAAGAATCCAGTGGATGGGTTCTTCATAAAACATAAGGTACATAATACAAATGGAAATTAACTTAACAGTTGCAATTAGGATGTATTTTTCATAAACCATGGGGCATAACATAACATAGCATCTATATTACTACATAGATTCTACTATTAAGTATTAAGAAGAACAAGGTGATATCAAACTCTCTTGGTAGACTTCCGGAATCATCCAATTATGGCGGCGCATTGGAATTTTAAGAGCCTTAAAAGTATCATCTGTAGAATTGTAAAGAACCAACTTTGACTTTAACTCGAGCAGCACCTGATCATCCTTGTAAACATAAAGTGCCTTCGAATGAGTATAAGAACCAACACCTCCCATGTTAGGAACATGGAACAATTTAGTCCAAGAATCTTTATTTCCATACTCTTTCATAAGCAAGATTTCTGAATGAGCGTCAGTATGATAAGAAAGTATGCACAAGCAATCTCTCAGCACTGCCACAGATACAAAATCAGGCAGCTGTAGCTCTCGATAAGACTCTTTCTCCAAATCAAGAGAAACAATATGTGAATCATGATATGGCAACCAATTAAGAGTTCCACTAATGAATTGTCCTGATTGATTACCATAAATGCAAGGGAAATCCTGAATCTTTCTCCAAAAATTGGTACCCATAGTATGCACATAAGTTTCATAAACAATGTTATCACATTGTATGCGAGAACAGACAACTACCACCTTGTAAGAGTCACTGGAATGATCATAGCCAAAGCAAAGCTGCTATATGCAGCGCAACTCCCCGGAATGTTCAAAGAGGGCAATGTTGTAAATTTCCGAATGCAAGGGTTCCACAAAATAATGAAACTTCGATAGAGTTGGATACAAAGGATGCACGGATTTGATCGTAAATTTGACTAAATCGCTCAAGAGTCTATTAATTGAGGAAACAACAAAGCAAAATTGAGAAAAATATAGTAAAAGTCAAAATTGGTGCTTTACAGGGTAGATAACTTTTTTGGTAGTCCATGACCTTGCCAACCTATATATCCCTAGCCAAAATTGCCTAGACGCCCTTACCATTCCTCCTTTTTCTTCCCCGGCACAAATACTCTTCTATCTGCGGCAACTCTCATCGACACCAAGCCTCTACTTGGATATTTTCTAGGAAGAGTTGTAGGTGGAGTTATTCTCACATCAATAAAGAACTGTTTTAACCCCCTCAAATTGAAGATGAAGCAGCAGAAGGTATTGATATCAACTTAGAATGTATAGGTGTGCACACAACCATCTTCTCTGTGACCCTCGCTTTGGATGCTAAATCCATTGTTGCATTTTTTTTACCATCAGCATGAATTCTAGTGGCCGCAGAAATGTGGAGTCCGAGATCTTGTTTGATACTACAACAATTCAACACAGAAAATTATACTGCACGACATTGGTGAAATTGGACAAAAGCATCAATACTCGACTAAAACACTGATTTATTTTTTTTAAATTGGTGAAATGTCATTAAAAACGTTCGATTTCAGAGCACAAGGAGTACCCAGAAACAAGCCGAATGACGATACAAAGGCTGCAATAGCAGTAGAAGAACACAAGAAAAAAGGGACAGAATACAATCTATGAACATACACTACCACTCAGACTACCAAAACAAAACTGCAAAAACAAACAAGAAGGCTCTGAAATTTTAAAGCAGCCCCTGGCCTAAACAGAAGTGCCACAGCAGGAGAAAATACCAGCAGAGAGCGGACCTGCAGCATGACGAAGAGCAGCAAAGAAGCAGGAGGAAAAAGCACTGCCGTGAAACTCAACAATGAATCCAGGCCCATTCGGAAAGAGTCACAGCAAATGAAATGTCTGAATAAATGATAAAAGATAACTTAGCTTTACCAACAAGTCTTCCACACCTTCTTTGATCAGTAAATGGCCCCTCCTGTACAGGGAGGGGATTTTACATAAGGATCATCGAAGACTCGCCAGTTTTACAGTCTAACATGCTAGTTCCCTCGAGAATGTCCGATACATCTTTTCTGAGAAACAAATACACCACAGTTAGATTGAGTTTATATGTAACAAGCAAGACTCACATACGTTCCAACTTGAGGGTAGTGCTAGAGTTCTACGTATTGGATCTATAAGCTCATTAATGTATATGTATATATTTGTAGTCTCTCACTTGTAAGTAATACATATTTGCTTTTGGATAATGCTTCATCTAACGAAAGGCACAAATACGAAACCCACGAAATGATAAGTACCGTAGATTAACACAAACACACGATCATGATTTGTGTGAAAGTTGGAGTTAATAGTTTTTTATTTTTGTGAAATAGGACACAATTGTATTCTTGTGAAATTTCTTCGTGGCATTTAGCAGTGCTCTTTGCTTTTTGATAAAGCTAGTAAGTAATGAAATATAATTTGTATATACAATTTCTACATTATATATCTAAGTGTTTGAGAAATATGCATGAGGAATTAAGATGGAGATCGACCAAGGAAAGCTGAAAATACAACGAAAAAAGACAGAGCAAGGACCAAAGAAACATGCGTATCTTTGAACAATCATATGATATGCTGATAGAATGAGGTGACAACCTACAAATTAAACTATATATGTTTGACCTCAACAAACTCCAGTTGCACAGAGATTTAGGGAATTGAACTAACAGAAGTTAAAAAAGAATAATCTTTTGAAGCAAATCAACTGCCACTCATTCAAGCAGTCAACACAATTTGCAGAAGTCGTAAACATAATTCCTATTTTCTATGGTATCATAAGATAAATGTGAAAAAATATTCATTTAAATAAAATTACAGTGTTGGCTATTGGCTATTGAACCTAGCACTTCCTCATAAAGGGTTCAAATTTGGAACAAAAGTGCCATTAAACAATGAGATCCAACCTAAGTATAGAAAACAACGATAAAATAATCGAAAACAACAGAAAATTCAGCAAGAAAGAAAGAGAGGAAACATATTACCGTTACGATGATGGATGGTGGAGGAGTGATGCAGAATAGTTTAGAATCACAATTCTTTGCATTTGGCAGAAATTAGCCACTCTAACTATAGACCACAAAGCTTCATGTTGCTTCAGACATCCCAGCAACACGTGGTTTTGAGCATAGATCATAACATTTATATAGCAGTTGTAAAACATTTTAACATACACAAAAGTGACAGCCAAAGGGCATAAAACCTAATTCCAAACCACTAACCATATAATGAAGTGCACAATTAAAGAACCAATAAAAAAACTCTAACCATCGACTAAATTAAAGTATTAAACGTAGCACAACAACTTCTCATTAAACATATTCCATCGACTAATAATGAAAAATATTCCATAAAGTAACCAGCAAACATAAGGCACTCAACATACAAGTTGCAGCTAGGGTGTAGAAGATTCCAGTAGTGAGTTCTTTATAAACTCCATGCACAAGTGGCATAACATAGCATCTACATTATTACATACATTCTACTATTAGGAACAATGTGATATCAAACTCTTTTGGTAGACTTCAGGGACCATCCACCCATTAATGGTTTGAATTTCAGTAGTTTTAAAAGTACCATCTCTAGAATTGTAAACAACCAACTCAGCTTGATATTTGAGTAGGCACTTGGTCATCAGCAGGAAGATAAAGTGCCTTGGTATAAGGATACGACCCAACATCTCCCATGTAAGGAACACGTAACAATTTAGTCCAAGAATCTTTATTTCCATGTAAAGTTAGCGCTCCATAATCAGGTTGCAATAGGTTTTGATAATATTCCATCTCCAGATCAAGATGTCATATTTTTTATGAGGTATATTTCAACCTCTTTTGCCCCTTAAAATCTTTTTTCAACATCCTATTGGAAACATCTTTTTTCTCTTCATACAACTTCAACAGTTGAGAAGCTTCTTCCTCAAAGCAATTCACAAACTTCTTCAAAAACAAACACTCAGAAAGTTGGAAAGGTCCAGCCAATTTAGCATCCTTAATCAAACCTTTAGACTCAAGAAATTTCAAGACAGAAGCCCTAGGAATAACCCTTTTCTCAAGACTCAGCAAAAGAAGTATTGGGTGTTTTGCAAGCACATTAGGCTTCCAACCCATGTGATCGACGAAAAATTTCATTGCTGCCTCAATTTTATTAACAGATGCCAACATACACCATGGATACTTCAAAAATGCTGAGACAAAACTTTCTTCAGACCAACCCCATTTCTTATACACATCAATCTTCCTTTCCCAAAGTAATTTTTTATTAATCTTAGCACGCAGTGCAACAATGAAAACCGTTGTTTTGGGGTCAAATCCTAATTCATTTACTTCCATCAATGCCTTCTCAAATCTTGGAGGCTTCTCAGCGAATATAGAATACCAATTTCGAAACAAAATAACAACTTTAGACTCAGGTACCCCATTTTGAAGCAGGAATTGAATATTGTGAGATGGGTATTTAGAATAAAGGAAACAAGAGCAACTTTTGAGAGCGGCAATGGTAGATTGATCAGAAAGTAAGAATCTTTTGACTAAATCATAAGATGGGGTTATTGTATTTTCCAAGCTATGAGACAACATAAGAGGATTTCTGGTGATGATGTGAACAAGGTCTGAATTTGAAGCACCCTTTGAGAGAAGGAAATTGAGTTTGGGAGGAATGGTTTTGTTGGGATCTAAAGAGAGAATTTTTGGGTGATTTTTGATAAGAGTTGATAACTGGGAGTTTGAGAAGCCATGTGATTTGAATAATGAGATGACTGAGTCTGGTTTTTGTGAATTGTTGAGATGAATTTTGTTGGAGAGTTTGGAAGCAGTTTCTGGTGATAACCCAAGATTTTGAATGAGATAGTTGACTGTGAAAGTGTGATTTTGGGAAGAAGAAGAAGAAAAGGGTTGGAGAAGATGAAGAAGGAATGAAGATTGTGTTACTGTTAGGGTTTTGAAGCTGAATGTGAGGTTATTAGGGCAGAGCAATGTTCTGCGATAGTAACAAAACATGATGATATTGAAAAATATAAACAAAATCAGAGTAATAAGATTCTTCGATTCATACCATTGTTGTTGCTGTGTCGATCAAGTTACCCCATCGTTGTTGTTCTGCTTGGTTGGGTGGGATGAAGTTAGTATCTTTCCTGTCTCAAATGTGAGTGAGTGAGAGAGAGAAAGATGAAAATTGGAAGTTGACAATATTTATTTAAGGTTTAATTACACCTTTTGGACCTTAAGTTTTCCAAAGTTGTGTTTTTGGTCCCTAAAAAAAATAACTCTTTTGAGGCCTCCAAAGTTTACTTTCTAATGCAATTCTGACCAACCACCCCAATTTAAACAAAGTCAACTCTGACATGGGCGCCACTGTGTAAATTTTTAATTATTTTTAATATTTTTTTATTTTATTTTTTTTATTTGTAATAAAAAAACAAAAAAAATTATTTTTTGTAATTAAAAAAACAAAATCAAATTTTTTATTTTTATTTTTCAAATTAAAAAAAACATTTTTTTAATTACAAAAATATTTTATTTATTTTTTTAAAATTTAAAAAATAAATAAAAATATAAAAATTTACACGCGTTACCCACATGTTCGTTGGCTGGGTCAAAATTGGCGTGGGGGCCAAAATTGCAACAAAAAGTAAACTTAGGGGCCTGGAAAGAGTTGTTTTTTTAAGGGGCCAAAATCACAACTTTGAAAAACTTACGGCGCCAAAAATATAATTAAGCATTTATTTAAGGGTTAATATGTCTTTACCCCCGTAAAAAGAAGTTTATATTCCAACCCTGTAAAATAAGATTCTTTGATTTTAGACCCTAACCCATGTGACTGTGCATAATTGCTGAAGTGGCGAGCTGAGTGACATGCTGACTGTGCATATCTGATTATGTGACATGCTGACAGTATAATTAATTTTGTTTTTCAATTTTTTTAAAGGTACACATGGCATTTGTGCCTATTTTTTTAAAAAAAAGTTCAGGATTTTTTTTATTATGAAAAATATTTTCCAAAATTTTTTAAAATTTTGAAATATATATTTTTTGAAAATTCCAAAATTTACGAAAACTATATAGTTCAAAATTTTTTAATTTTCCATAAATTTTAAAAATTATTTCCAAAAACTTTGAAATATATATTTCAAAATTTTTATTTTGAAAAAAAAATTCAAATTATTTTCGAAAATTTGGAAATATATAATTTTTGAAATTTAAAACAGATTTTTTTTCGAAAAAGAAGTTTTTTAAATTTTCTCAACAAAAAATATCTGGAAAATATTTTTATATTTAAAAATCTAGATACAAATTAAGGAAAATTCAGATTTTTTTCGAAAATTTTATTCCAAATTCTTTTTTACGATGTGTTACAGATTTCAGAAATTTTTTTAATATTTAAAAATTGAGAATAAAAAAAAATTGAATGTTTTTTTAATATTTAAATTTATTCTTATCTATTTGTTACATGTGTTATTTGTATTGAAAATTGAGGGAATTTTTGAAAAGAAACAACCAGTCCAAAAGAGCTGAAAGGGGTTGTTTTCTTTATATATATATTTCCCAAAAAATTATATATAAAATAAAAAATTCCTAAACTTACTGTATTTTGAAAATTTTGAAAAAAATTTAAAAAAATCCAAATTAAATTAAAATTTAGAAAATATTCGAAAAAAATAATATAAGCTAATTTTTGAATGTTTTGGTAAAAAAATATTAATTTTTTTCTCAATTTATTTATTTTTTGAAAAAAAATCCAAATTTTTTCGTTTTTTTAAAAAAATTGATTTTTTTCTTCTTATTTTTAAATTTTTGAAAATTAATTTCAGGTTTTAAAAAAATTAAAATAAAAATAATTACACAGTGGCGTGCCACGTCAGCTTCTGGATAGGGTCATGGGTGCTTTGTGGAGAATCTTCATATTAGAGGGGTGTTTTGGGGAGAATCTTCATATTAAAGGGTTGGAATCTAAACTTTTTTTTTTACAGGGGTAAACCGGAACTCGCTTGAATTACAGAGGGGTAAAAACATATTAACCCTTTATTTAATGAGAGTATTTACATATATAGACATGTTTGGATAAACAACTTATTTCTAGCTTATAACACAAACAACTTATCATTATAAGAGTTTTATGTATAAGCTATTTTTATAGAAAAGCATAAGATACCTTTAAATTGTATTTGTATATTTTATAAGTTGTTTTTATAAGCTAAATCGAATAACTTATGAAAGTAAATTGAAAAAATAATGAAAAAAGTCATAAGTTATTTTCATAAGTTCTTATAAGTAGTTTCACAAAACTTATGTCTTAGATAAACTCAAATAAATCAATCCAAACATGCCTATAATATAAATGTCAAGTTATCTTTTTCTCTTTAAAGAAAATATCATGTTAACTTGTGTCTTCAAGGAATACAAAAGTGTAAGTTTATATCTAAAACAACAAATTTCAAACTTTTAGGTAATTAAATGTACAACTTATAATACAAAATTACAACATTAAGTTCATTAACATGTGTTCTTATGAAACATATTAGCATCTTTCATATCATAATAGTGTATAAAAGCTTGTGGCATGTCCTATTGACGAAGCACCAACAACAGTGTAGATGTATGTGGATGAAAGCTCGAAGGAGAGTGTATTTAGATGAATGGATGTCTAAGTGACTTGTGTCGTTGTTAAAAACTCAATGTAATGATCATTCAAACATTCATCACGATCCATTAAATATTATACTTAATTGACAAATCATTGTTGTTAACAATGTTTAGCGATGGACTTTGACATAAGATGACGAACTTGAAAACTATTTTACATATTATAATAGATCAAATTGAGAACTTAAAAGTCTTTGATACAAAGTCTAGGATCATTTAGTTGGTTAACAATTTTTTTTTTGAGTGAAAACTCATTCCAATCTCTCACAAAAATACATGATTCAGTGTGGACGCATTTGTCCCCTAAGAAAAGTCTATGACTCAACTGTCTCTTAATCGATTATGTGGACTGCTAAGTTAATTATGTAATGTAGCATTTACAACATTAGTTATCTGACATAGCGGCATTGTAATGAAACATCAAGGGACAACTCAGTCCCTCGTAAATCATGAAACTCATTTTCAATGGCATTTTATTCAAGTGGTGAGTGAGTTTTCGTCATAACCACACTCATCCTCATCACTTATCTAGCCGAAGCTTCATTTCTTCCATAACATTTGACTCAATAAATACATCCCCCGCTTGAAAAAGTTATAATAAGATGTACTCTTCTGCAGATGACAAAGTTCACATTATAATAGTTCACACAAGACAATATAATATTTGGTCGCTAGTAAAATAATAAAAGTTCACATTAGTCCCTGACAAGAATTTTTTCTCTCTCTCTTAGGAACAAATCTGAATTCAGTGTCTTTTGTGAGGAATTAGAATTAGAATTAGATTTCACATATGTGTAATAAAAACCACAGATGTTCTTTAGCCTCTAGATCCTCAAATGAAGCATATTATATCTTCCTCCATTATAAGTTTAAGTACTACCTCCTTCATCCTTTTTATAAATCCCTGGGTAAAATTTTTTAACTCCCTCAGTGGAACAGCATGAGCATGCTGCTATTTCAATTGAGGTTCATGTCACATATCTTCTTCTGCAAAATGTGTTATAGTTTGATGTAATACATTAACTTTATGATATATAAATGATGGTACCTGTAGTATAGATGGATATTGCTTATGCACCACAACAACATTAAGATTTATCACAGTCAGCAGTGAGTTTTTCTTTTGAATAGTTAATGTTAATGCAACTTCCTGAGACTTGGAAGAGGATAACTAACTTCTGCTTCTTAAACACACTGTTAGATCTATCTTTGCAGCTGCTACTCAGCTCCATCAATAGGATTTTATCCTATCCGTTTTTGTGAGTACCCAACATATTATGCTGGTGCGGGATTTTATCCTATCCGTCATCAGTATTTGTGAGTACCAAACATGTCATCATCCCTATGTCAAGCAATCATCAACACAAATACTCCATCCCTCCCAAAATATACAACTTTTAACTAAATCCCTTCTACCAAGGAAATATATTGAGTTACTTAAAAGCATTAAAATTGTCTATGAGCAACCTAAGTATTTAGCAAAACATAACTTGTTTTGGAAAACTATACTTCAATATGTAAGAAAAATTAAAAAGTGATTCAAAGAAGTATTTTCCCCATATACATTAGATGATTAGACACACCTAATCTATCGTGCGCAGGAACTCAGAAGCAGGATGGAATAAATTACTGCTAAGCAGCACTGATATCTCTCTTGTGAGCCTATTTCGAGCAAGATCACAGCAAACAAACCGAGTAATGTGATAAGCACTTGAGGGGAAAACTCCAGCACAGAAAACTACAACAACATGCAAAACCACATATTTATAGGCAACTTTCCTTTACATTTAGCAAACCTCTCCGATGTGGGACTTTGAGAATTAAGAACATCTTTCATTATTCCTTTTGTTTTACTACCTGTTTCATTTTTATGAATTTTGTCTTTTAGGAACGTGACTTTTTAAAACTGTTATTAATTGCTTCAAAAAAATTAGTTAGTCTATATTTTTTTTTTTATAAAATAGTAATCGAACATTGAGATTTTATTATAACTCATATACGTATATATATAATCGAGCCAACTCATGACCAAACGAGCCGAACTATATATAGTTCAAGTTCAGCTCATTTAATTAACGAACTTAATTTTCGGCTTCTAACTCATACGTATGTATATAATCGAGTCAACTCATGACCAAATGAGCCGAACTATATATAGTTCAAGTTCAGCTCATTTAATTAACGAACTTAATTTTCGGCTCAAGTTCAGCTCATTTGGTTCATGAACCAAGTTCAACGAGCTAATTGTCGAGTCGAGTTCCGAACTATTTTCGAGTTGGCTCGTTCATTGCCAGCCCTAGGACAAAGTACCAATTACTCTATTTTATCCCTTTCTGTTACTTGAGAGATCCAAACATAAAAGCAACAGAAGCGCTTGAAGGTCGTTACAATTGTTTATGTGAAACTAAAAAAAGTACAATTAAAACAAATAATTAAACTAAAATATTTACACATGGCATCAAATTCTATAAAGGACTATAAGGATCTATGGTTTTCCATCATTGCTAATATCACAAAATAAAATAACATCCTATAGTCTAAATGAGCTCTGCCACAAGATTAGAAGCACAGCACAGTTACGAGAAGAACCTAAATAAGCAACCTATAGTCTAAATATGAATCTCAACAACAGCAAGTGCTAAGAACAAAATAAAATAACATCCTATAGGAATATCGTGCAGAGTAAAATACCAGTGCAAGGTTAGGACAAACGGTAAGGCCCTATTACCAGAAGTACAACACAGTTACGAGAAGAACCTAAATGCACATGTATAACAAATCCTGCTACTGATCAAATTTGTATCAAAATAAAAAGGGCATTGCACCACAAACTGAATAAGAATAATTATCAAGGTCGAATATGACGCCTAAGCCACAGGATCCTCAAAAGGTTTACTGCCAACTACGAGTTAGGAACATCAATTAACCTCAACAGAACTGCTTGAAGAGCAGTAAAGATAAAAAATTATAACAAGCTTTAAAATTGAGGGAGTGGGAGATATCTGACAGAGATGAGCTAACTAGGAAATACTTGTGACAAAGATAGATGTATTTTTTATTATATCCGAATAAAGACCATCCTTCTCACATTATGTTGATTTTCATTTAATTTATATAAAAATTTGTTATCGTAAGCAAAGAACTGGACAGTAGGCAATGAACTTTAATATAAACAAACCACAAGAAAAATCATATTATATGACCATATTAGGCATGAACGAATGATACTTCAGCAACAAAGAATGAAATTTAAGGATACTACCAAAGACCATATTTTATAGAGACATCACCATGTGCCAAAATATATAACTCATGTTGATTGCAAAAGTCATTATCAGTTGTCAAATAAGTATTTCTAGTCTAAAAAAGGTTGTAGTTTTCCCTTAAACAATGAAGGAATCCTATAGGATGATCAAGTAACAAAATATGGTAAGCTAATACTAGTACCACTCACCAATTAAACTAGACTATTTCAAATCCCCCAAAAAGGTCACAGAGATGTGAACGCCACTTCAAGTTGCATATATGTGCCATCTTCAAAACAAGGTTCTAAATTGCAGCAGAGACCCTTTGCGTCGCTTCCAAGGTTGTGGCTGCAAATCTTTTTTCAAAACCTTATTTGAAAGTTGAAGCATCTCTTTTCTCTTCATACAACTTCAACAAATGAGATGCGTCTTCCTCAAAGCAATTCACATATCTCTTCAAAAACAGATCCTCAGGGACTTTGAAAGGTGCAGGGGATTTAGCATCCTTAATCAAACCTTTGGATTGAAGAAATTTCAAGACAAAAGCCCTAGGAATAACCCTTTTTTCCAAACTCAGCATAAGAAGTATTGGATATTTGGCAAGCACATTAGACTCCCAACCCATGTGATTGACAAAAAACTGCATCACTGCTTCAATTTTTTCCACAGATGCCAACATACACCATGGATACTTCAAAAATGCTGAGGCAATAATTTCATCAGACCAACCCCATTTCTTATACACATTAATCTTCCTTTCCCATACAGATTTTGGACTAATCTTAGCATGCAGTGCGATAAGGAAAAACGTTTTATCAGGGTTGAATCCTAATTGTTTTACTTCCATCACTGCCTTCTCAAATATTGGAGGTTTCTCAGAGAGCATGTAATACCAATTTCGAAACAAAAAAACAATTTTGGATTCAGGAACCCCATTTTGAAGCAGGAATTGAATATTGTGAGATGGGTATTTAGAATAAAGGAAACAAGAGCAATGTTTAAGAGCGGCAATGGTAGATTGATCAGAAAGTAAGAATCTTTTGATAAAATCATAACAAGGGGTTATTGTATTTTTCAAGCTTTGAGACAACATAAGAGGGTTTCTGGTGATGATGTGAACAAGGTCTGAATTTGAAGCACCCTTGGAGAGAAGGAAATTGAATTTAGGAAGAATGGTTTTGTTGGGATCATAAGAGAGAATATCTGTGCGAGTTTTGATGAGAGATGATAATTGGGAATTAGAGAAACCATACGATTTGAATAAGGCGAGGACTGAATCAGGTTTTTGTGAGTTGTTGAGATGAACTCGGTTGGAGAGTTTAGAAGCAGTTTCTGGTGAAAACCCACAATTTTGAATGAGGTAGTTTACTGTAAAAGAGTGATTTTGGAAAGAAGAAGAAGAAGAAGAAGAAAAGGGTTGGAGAAGATGAAGAGTTGTTGAGGTTTTGAATGAGAAGAGTAATGGTCTGCGAAAATAACAAAGCATGATAATTGGATTCAAAATCAAAACCCTTGTTACAACAGGAGAGAAGAACAGAGGTTTTCGCTATTACTAACTGAGAAGATAAGATAATTGAATTCATACCATTGTTGTTGTTGTTGGTTGCTCTGCCTATCACTGTTGCATCATCGTCGTTGCTAGTTCGGTCCTGACTCATATCCAGAGGGGACGGTGGTGGACTTGTAACCTTCGCTTTATGCGAACAAACCGCATTATTTGAACCGAAAAATAAAAAAACCGAACAAAATCAAAAGTTGAAAACCGAAAAAAAATACCGCAATTTTAAATGGATTGGATAAGGAGTAGTCAAGTCCTCTTGCACTTCCAATAAATTTCATTATAATCTCACTAGATTACAATTGTCCAAGGACACTTCTAAGAGACTTTCAAATGTTCAAGTACATGAACAAAAGACTTTCAATGATCAATCACAACTCAAAGAGACTTCCACCGCTCAAGCACGGAGGCAAGAGACTTCTAAAGTTTTACAAATAAACAATATTTGTTCTTACACTTGATATACAATCAGAGGTATAAACAATACAATTCAGAACAGACTCTTAAGACTTGGAATTTCTAAGATACAAACTTTGGTAAGAAATTCTTAAGTGTTTTATGCGCTTTTTGATTTAGTAGGGCACAATTAAAATAGCAGAATCTTGTTATCTTTCTTCGAGTCTTCAGTTCCTTATATAAGCAAGGATTTAAGAGACATTGGAGAAGAATGCCAGTGCATTAAGAGTCATTGAGAAACTTCAAATCAAGAACGTTGGGTTTCTGCCTTGTATGGATAATTCCGTTGATTAGACATTTAAAATTCCTTAACGAAACTGGAATTATCCGTTTATTCTCTTTGTCCTTGAAGTTCTTTGTTTGTTTCTACACGTGGTCAGAAGATGACAAACTGTACTATTAGACTTTGATAAAGACACCTACATAAGAGGACAAATCTGAAGTGGAGTCTGGGTCCCTCAATATCTTATGTACTTCAGAGTTTGGATGTTTGATGGTCTTCAGAGTCTGATGAGGATCTTCAACTTCTGAGTTGAATACTTTCTTCTGATCAAAGGGGTTGACTTCTGGTTGACCTTTCTTTAGATTTTCTAAAATAGTTTTTAAGTTTATCTTGTGCTTCTGATGTTCTTATACATGTTTAAACCTTGTAAAATTTTAATCTATGGTCTTAGACACTTGAACATATATTAGAATAGCCAATTGCTTTTTAATACTTTGTTATCATCAGAACCTTAGAGAAACTGCACAAACCAATTTTGTTCCAACAATCTTCTCTTTTTTTTATGATGACAAACACAAGTTGACTCCAAGGTATTAGGTTTGTAAACTCCCCCTGAATTAATAGTCCATAGGGTGAGTTTTGTAAGCTCCCCTAAGTTACATGTTAATTAAATTCAATTTTAATCATAATAAAGCTTATCAAAACATATTAGCATTTTAATGAATCATATCATTGTCTAGTTAATTAGACTGAGTTAATTTTCTTAAGTTCCTTAGTTTTTTAGATTATACTTAGACTTAAAGCCTAAGTACTTATATTTCTTTACTCCCCTTTTTTGTCATCAACAAAAAGAAATTAATGCAAAAAAAATAAATATATATATATATATATAGAAGACATAAAGAGACATATTAAAATCTTAAATAGTCAAAGTACAAGATTGAAAGTGCATAACGTAGGAAGTAAAAAAAAAAGTTCATAAGGTTTGGGTCTGAGCAACTAAAGGATGTCATGCAACTTGTCATTGGTTTCTTCTTGTCTAGCTTCCAACTTGGCTTGACTCTGAACAACTTATGCAACCTGTGTGTGCAAGTCTAGATTACTTGCAGGCAGTCTTAGCAGCTACAAGTGCCTTACTTGAAACATTTTCCTTCTCCCAACTGATCAGATGATCATAGAAAGGAAACTCGTCAACACCCTTCTTCTTCATGCCAACATCATAAATTTTGATCTTGGGATTAGGAACGCCACGACAGAAATGTGACTTTGAATAAGGCTTGTTCTTGATAACAGAATAGTGAACCTCAGTCTCCTGTTCTTCAGTAGCAGCCTTTACAACTTTTGCCCTAACCTAGAAATCCTTTACCAGAGTTGTATAGCATGATCCATTCAGAACATCAAAGAATCTCATCCATCCTTGCTTCGCGAACAACGCTTCCATATTATACCCATTTAAATGGAAAACATTAAAACATCCTTAAAAATAACACGTCGGTTGATAAAATTTTGTTGTCTCACCATGTCTTTGTTTCATGAGCGTTTCATAACCTTTTGCATTGGTTTTGAAAGCCCCTTATTGGCTAAGCAAGTAGTAGAGACTGTAGATATCAATTTCATTGTACTGCTTGAACATTTCATCTAGTCTTTTTTGACACACATCATCCTCACTCAATATATCTTCACTGCTATTAAATTCACAATTTGTTCTAAGTAATTTGTGAGTTTCATCAGATATCACTGCACAGCTCCAAGCATAATCAATCATACCCCAATAATCATCAGCATGAGAAGTTTCATGGTTTCCCACCAACCCCAAAAAATGATTACAATTTTTATATTTTAAGGTTATTTGCAATCTGACTTTTATTTAACACTTAAAAAGTTAAAAGGTTTAAAATTGTGTAGAGCCAGCGCTTTATCTAGAGCAAATGGTTGGTGCACATCGTGTGTGAGTATTGTAAACCCTAAGTACAAGTTTGACTCCTATTTATAAAAGAAAATATTTGTGACCATACCAAAATTCCCTTGAGATCGATATGTAGGGAAGGGTCTTTATTCCTATCAAGGATAACTTCAGCCAATTGTATTACAAAATGTCCTGAAAATCATGTTTCATGATCAATTCAAAGGACTTAAAATTACATGTTAGATGATGATTCTGATGGTGATTTCAATGCCTCCATAGCTCTCCCCTCCTATGTACAATGCCCTTGTTTTATATGAAGGAAACTTGAGGAACCAATTATGTAGGAAAGTGTAAGTATCATTAGCTGGTTGATAAATTCATGTGAGTATTTTGTATCAGCAAGGAAAAATAGAAAATGTAGCATATATTTTAGGGAAAATGTAACATTTTTATATGTATCAAAGATTTTAGATTAAGAAAAAGACATGTGAAATCATCTCCCGGTTGTTTGTGTTCACTAGTTGTATTTGAGTAGGAAAATGCAACACCAACAGGGGATTCAAGGAATAACAGCTGGCTTCTGCATTATCACATTCCACATACATATATACAAATTCTACGTATTAACCAACAAGGCTGTTTAGGAACAAATAATTGGGCACACTCTGGTACATAATCAGAATTTTATATATTACATGGAAAATAGTAGATGGACTATGGCCACAAAGTATTCCACAAATGAATCACTGTTTTTGGGCCAAAAATCAAGGTTTGAACCAAAATTTCAACAAATGTAATAATGGAGTGACAAAAAATGATCGATTTTAAAATAGAAATACTATTTTAGTGAGTTTGATAAAATACATAAATTAAAAGTAAAATTAAACTTATATTATATTTACCTCTATTTCATGAGAAGTTATTAAATTTAAGTCCTTTGCCATTCAACATATAACAAGTCTATATAGTCACTCGAACTATAGTCATTCGAACTATAGTTTCAGATTTTGATAATGGTTTCAGATTTTAAAATACTGGTTTGAACTTTATTCAACATATAACAAGTTTATAGTCATTCGAACTATAGTTTCAGATTTTGATAATGGTTTCAGATTTTAAAATACTGGTTTGAACTTTATTCAACATATAACAAGTTTATAGTCATTCGAACTATAGTTTCAGATTTTGATAATGGTTTTAGATTTTAAAATACTGGTTTGTACTTTATTCAACATATAACAAGTTTATAGTCATTCGAACTAACCAATGATAAAATATACCGATAAGAAAATATATATTTGCACACACTAAACAAATTGACCATTAACAAAAAAAAAAAAAAATCCATAACAATT
>Ga0228710_1000742_pt1 | contig 44609 bp, 23 predicted proteins | sample MedpolnodulmetaG_FD_177995 | JGI IMG/M metagenome (GOLD analysis project Ga0228710, IMG submission 177995) | Root nodule microbial communities from Medicago polymorpha collected in Santa Monica, California, United States - pink nodules | ecosystem: Host-associated > Plants > Roots > Nodule... | reverse complement strand
TTTCTGTCATTGATACAATTCTAGAAACTCAAATTTCATTGAAATAATCTCATAAAAAATGATACGATATCAACAATATGTAACATAAAGGAATAAATTGGGAAAAAAAAAGATGAACCAGTAAAGTGTTTTGGAAAATTAAGTTAAATGATTGACTGTGTGATTTTTAACCTACAATCCTGACGTAAATTTGGAAGAACCATCTTTTACACGTTTGCCAAAATATATTCAAACATAAATTTTATAAGAACCAATAGATTTTGCGGTCTACCCACCACATCATATAGTGGGGTAAGTGGGAGTTGAACCGGGTACATGCAGCACAATTATGTTAACACTTACCACTTGGCTATGTGAACTTGCTTGATAAATTTCAATCTGAACTATATATATTTAACTGAAACGTTTATTTCTCACGAGTATATATATATATATATATATATATATATATATATATATAAGGGGCATATCATGTGAGAATGAGTTTCTTATGTGAGAATGGTATGAATGAATTATAGCCATCAGATTAAAAAGGAATGGCTCAGATTAAAAGATGGATCAAGTGAGTTGCTGTATCCAATTCTAAATTATCATTCTCATTCACGTGTTCTCCTCTCCCATCAAATTCTTCCCAAAATCACACATCGTCTTCCTCTAATTACAACACAAATCAATTCATTCCTCTATTGAACACAACCCAGAACTCGAATTACAATGCAAATTTGTTATCTCAATTATTAAGTTTTTTTTTGGAAAAGAACAAATTAATAAATCTGGAAAAAAAGAGAAGCTGAGGAGGGAAATAAACAACGGCGGAATCGGTGGGGGAGGGGAAAGCGGCGAAGAGGTCCTCCTTGGTGGTGGAAGGTCGGAGTCATCGGAACTGGTGATGGAAGGTAAGGGGGGAAAGCGGCAACATTTGTGTAGTTGAAAAAATTACAACAAAAAATTTGAAAACCCCATTTTTCATCATTGGAGGGGTAGCACTTCGGTGCCTTTGGCTTCGGTGCCTTTCGGTGCCTTTGTCTCTATCTCTCTCCTAACCAATAATTCTCTCTCATCAAAATAATTTATTTTAATCATTCCATCATCACTCTCTTCGGTGCCTTTTGGTGCCTTTGTCTCTATCACTCCTAAAATACACTAAAGTCACCAAAGTCACCCAACACAAAGTCACTGAAGTCTCACCCATCATTGGAGAGGAAGACAAATAGATGAAAGAACACGTGACCTTTTTTAATTTGGTGTCTAATCTTAACTATACATTTTAATCTAATGGCTGATATTCATTCCTACCATTCTCGTACAAGAAACACATTCTCACATGATATGTCCTATATATATATATATATATATATATATATATATATATATACACACACACACACACATACATGAACTATATACATTTAACTGAAACGTTTATTTCTCACGAGTATACATATATACATGTTTATTAATATATGATATAATTATGAGTGTTCAAAACTGAACCAGTCCAATAGAAAAATCGCAAACGGAACCAACCCAAACCGAAACCACAAAAAACCGCATTTGATTTGGATGTATTCGGATCATTTTTCTACTCAACCGCATGGTTTGGTTTGGTTTGCGGTTTTCATTTTACCAACCGAACCAAACCAAACCGCAACGTAAGAAAAACTCTAATTAAATCTATGTCACCTAGACCAATACTCATAGAAACTCAATGGAAACTTTTACAAATCGATATATTTTTTCTATTGTTAAGTTTCTTCTTTGCTTTTTATTTCCAAAATATATTTATGTGCTACTTGAACTTTTAGAGAATGATAAAATATTAGTCTTTTACATTTCTTTCATAATAGAATCACTTTATGTCCGCATTTTTAATTTGGTTTATGTTGTTTGAGGAAAATGAAAGTGTAATGTGGAATGAAATTAAAAATATTGTCGGTAACATTGTTGGAAATATGTTGTGTTTTACCTTTTTAACTCGATTTTAATGTTGAAAACAAAAAATTGTATTGTCTCGAAAAAACCGCACCAACCGATCCAACCCAAACTGTATTGGTTTGGTTTGGTTCGGATTTTATTTTAAAAGTCAACCGAACCAAATCAAACCGCGTGCTTTTTTATTTTGCGGTTCGGATGACTTTTAGTCTCAAAACCGAACCAAACCGCACCGCGAACACCCCTAATATAAATATCTCTCATGGTTGTTAAAAAAAATAAATCTCTCATGTTTCTAAAAAAATAATATCTCACATATTTATTTGATAATTATAAAATATATTTTCCTTTTAGTTTTTCTTGTTAATGTGAATATGATTTTGATATATATTCGGCAATTATTTAAATGTGTGAATTTTATTAATTTTTTCATAGAAGTTTTATTAACTTTTATATTATGAAATTTGTGTCATGACTTTTTTTATAAAGACTGGGTTAATAGTCATGCGGGTTTTAAAACATTGATTGAAACAAAGAATACACGATCTGGTGTGACAACTCATGATAAGATGCCATGGTCCCACCTAAATTAGCTGTCGCTACCATTATTAATTATTAATGATTAATGACAATAAGAAATGCAAACAAATTACGTTTTCATTATGGTGAGGTCAGGTCAGTACTCTATTAACTTTTATCATATTTTATTGTAGAATAAAAGGTTAGTTTTCTCTTATCTTTGATCATATTTTATTATAGAATAAAAGTTAGTACTCTTTGACACGCCAAATGAAGACCAGTATTTGGTTCAATATTATGTACAAATAGTCTAGGTTCCCACCAATCAACTTATGAAGAAGCAACACACAATAAAGATGACACTTATCGTACTGGTAATAATTTGAGAAAGTTTATTGATTGAAATTAATTAAATGTGTCGGTTTCCAACATTGACACGTGTGAGACGGTGAAAATATTTTTAATTAGAAGTGTCGGTGATAAAAAGCTAATAAATGAAAACGCCTTTGAAAATTAGCGCATGCCACTGTAAGTGATGTGCACGCGGAATTCTTTAGAAAAAGGCGAAAGAATAGTTTGATATGTGCTCATCACACGGCTCAGTAATAAGTATGGTCAGTTTGTAAAGACTATAAAAATCAAAGAGGAGCATTGTATACAACTATAAGCTACACACACTCCATTTTACTTTTATCCTTTCAACTCTATTATTGATCATGGCAACTATTGTGGCAGAAGCACTTATATCAATTTCTGTGGAGGCATTATTGGAGAAAATTGTTTCTGGCGAATTCGTGAACTTCTTTCGGCGCACGAAGCTTGATTTTTCACTCTTGCAAAAGTTAGAGATAACACTGGTGAGTCTTCAAGCTATTCTTAATGATGCTGAGGAGAAACAGATAAAAAATCCTGCTGTCAAGAAATGGTTAGAGATGTTGCAAGATGCTGTATTTGAAGCTGACAATTTGTTTGACCAAATTCACACCGAGGAATTGAAGTGCAAAGTCGAAGCCGAATATGAAAACCAAACTGCTACTGCTCAGGTGCTCAAAAATATTTCTTCTCGTTTCAAAAGATTTAATAGAAAGATCAATTTCAAATTGTATAAATTATTTGAAAGTTTAGAACATTTAAGAAAACAGAAACTAGGATTAAAAGAAGGTGTTTCCTGTCATGTTTGGCATGGAACTCCTACAGGTTCTGTTTTGGTAGATGAATCTGCTATTTATGGCCGAGATAATGATAAAAAGAAACTTAAAGAGTTTTTGCTGTCGAAAGATGGTAGTGACGGTGGAACTAAAATAGGAGTGGTTTCCATTGTGGGCATGGGCGGGCTAGGAAAAACAACAGTAGCTAAACTTCTCTACAACGACCCTGAAGTCAAGAATAACTTTGATTTGAGAGGGTGGGCATATATCTCCAAAGATTTTGATGTTGTTAGAGTCACTAAAACCATTCTCGAATCTGTCGATTCAGAAGCAACTAAGACTAATGACTTGAATACTGTTCAAGTGCAATTGCAACAAAGTTTAAGCAACAAAACTTTTTTGCTAGTATTGGATGATGTATGGTATGGAGGATATGTTGGTTGGAATAGTTTGAATGATATCTTTAATGTTGGGGAGATGGGGAGTAAGATTATCATCACAACACGAGATGAAAGAGTTGCGTTACCCATGCAAACCTTTTTTTATGTCCACCACTTAAAACCTCTTGGAAGTGAAGATTGTTGGTCTCTACTTTCCAAGCATGCATGTGTTGAGAGTAACTACCAGCAACGATCAAACCTGGAAGGAATTGGCAGGGAAATTGCCGATAAATGTGATGGTTTACCATTAGCAGCAACAGCACTTGGGGCCCTACTTCGCATCAACTTGTCCATGGATTATTGGAATGACGTATTAAAAAGTAGCATTTGGGAATTAACAGATGATGAGGTGCAGCCGGCTCTGCTATTGAGTTATCGTTATCTTTCAACTCCTCTAAAACGATGCTTTGCTTACTGTTCACTTTTTCCAAAGAACTCCATCATAGAGAAAAAGATGGTAGTTCAGTTGTGGATTGCAGAAGGCTTAGTACATCTGCCAAAAAGTGAGAAAAGTTGGGAAAAAGTAGGAGACGAATACTTTGATGAACTAGTGCTGAGATCGCTAATACGTCGACGGTCTGTTGATAATGAGGAATCAGGCTTTGAAATGCATGACCTTATCAATGATTTAGCTACAACGATTTCATCTCCACATTGTATTAGGTTGGACTGTGATGAACAAAAGTCACTTGAAAATTTTGAAAGGGCACACCATTTGTCATACATTAAAGGTGAATATGACACATACAATAAATTCGATAAATTGTATGGATTAAAAGATCTACGTACCATCCTAGCTTTACCATTACAAAAACAGTGGTCTGATAGTTTGTTATCGAACAAGGTAATACATAACTTGTTTTCAACAATGAAACAAGTGCGCGTGCTGTCTTTGTCAAACTACAGGAGTATCACAAAGCTTCCTAACTCTGTTGAAAATTTGATATACTTGCGATACTTGAATCTATCTTTTACTGGGATTGAAAGGTTGCCTCCCGAAACATGCAAGCTTTACAACTTGCAGACCTTGTTGTTGGCACATTGCTGGAATCTCGCTGAATTGCCCGAGGAGATGGGGAAATTGGTGAATCTACGTCACCTTGATATCAGTGGTACTGGTTTGACTGTAATGCCCATACAAATAGCCACACTAGAAAATCTCCAAACTTTGTCCGACTTCGTTGTTAGCAAACATCATGATGGACTGAAGGTTGCAGAGATTGGAAAATTTCCTTGTCTACAGGGGAAGCTTTCTATCTCACAACTGCAAAATGTTACCGATCCCTCTAATGCATTTCAAGCAAATTTGAAGACAAAAGATCAAATCGACAAATTGGTACTAAAATGGTCTTCCACTACTGCTTTAGATTCACAAATCCAAAGTCTTGTACTAGAGCAGCTGCAACCCTCAACAAATTTAAAGAATCTCGCCATAGAAGGCTATGCTGGACACAAGTTTCCAAATTGGTTGGGTTATTCTTTATTTGTTAACATGGTGTTTTTGAAGATCTTGAATTGTGATAACTGTTCGTGGCTGCCACCCCTTGGACAAATAGGTAATCTGAAAGAACTCTTTATTGGTGAGATGAAATCACTGAAGAGTGTTGGTACTGAGTTCTATGGGAGGAGTAATTCTCCTTGCTTTCAACCATTTCCCTCGTTGGAGAATCTAGACTTTGATACAATGCCAGAGTGGGAGGAATGGAAGTTGATTGGTGGTACAGCCACAGAGTTTCCGCGTCTAACACGACTGTCTTTGCGGCATTGTCCAAAACTCAAAGGTAATTTACCCCTTGGACGACTAGGTAAACTGAAAGAACTCGTTATTCAAGGGATGCAATCAGTAAAATCAATTGGTACTGAGTTCTATGGAAGTAATATTTCTCCTACTTTTCAGCCATTTCCCTCATTGGAGACTCTGTGCTTTGAGGATATGCGAGAGTGGGAGGAATGGAAGTTGGTTCGAGGTACCGTCATAGAGTTTCCTAGGCTAACACATCTGTCGCTGCAAGATTGTCCCAAACTCAAAGGAAACATACCAAGCAAGCTTCCAAGTCTTACACATCTATCACTTGAAAAATGTTTGCAACTCAAAGGAAACATACCTCTACCCAAAACCTTACAATCTCTTGGAATCTATGAATGTAAGAATCTGGAGTTCCTTCCTCGTGAATCCTTGCACAATTACACATCACTTGAAAATTTGACAATATTCAGTAGTTGTGATTCAATGACATCATTCACCTTGGGCTCTCTCCCTGTCCTCAAGAGTCTGGATATTTACGGCTGTATAAATCTGAAATCAATACCAATTGCAGAAGATGCATCGCCACAAAGTCTCTCGGTTCTTAGAAGCATCACAATATGGGAATGTCACGGATTGGAGTCATTTTCTCCAGGTGGATTACCCACTCCAAAACTCATTCATTTTATGGTGCGTGGGTGCGAGAAGCTTCGTTCACTACCAGAACCAATGAATACTCTAGTTGCTCTTCAAGAATTGGAAATTAAATTTCTTCCAAATCTGCAGTGTTTTGCAAAAGATGGTTTTCCTGTCAGTTTACAGCAACTGAGTATTGGCCATCTTGGAGGGATTTCGCAAATGGGAAGTTGGGAACGACTCAATTGTCTTTCCGTATTGCGAATTGCAGGTGATGATTTCGTGAATGCGGTGATGAAAATGGAAGTGCCATTGCTACCAGCTTCTATCGTTTCCTTATTCATTTCAAATCTTGATAATATAAAATGCTTGGATGGGAAGTGGCTTCAACATCTTACCTCTCTCCAGAACCTTGAGTTTTCATTCTTTGACAAGCTTAAGTCGTTGCCAGAAGAGGGATTGCCTTCTATTTCTGTACTGAGGATCATGCATTGTCCATTACTTGAAGCAAGTTTGCAGAGGAAGAGAGGGAAAGAGTGGCGTAAGATTGCTCACATTCCATTCGTAATTATCAATGATGAAGTGATCACATGAGTGCGCCGTTGATCACAGGTGCGTCTTTGAATTACGTTGAGAATTCATGCTTATCTAAGTCTTTTCTTTTACAAGCTTTTGCTCATGAGCTATCTATGCAATAAGTTTGTTTATACTAACTTTTGCTTCTATTTCCAGGTTCTCATCCCTTTCTCTGCTTCCATTAGCTATGATGATGAGGTTGTTTTCTTCCTTGTCTCCAACACCGACGACCTGTTCCAGTCCTCTAGTTATGTGTATGTCTCGACTTTTTGATATTGTTGCACTTGCCGATATAGCTGGTAACTAACTTTAAGAAGTTACATTCAATTTGATTAAATGGTATTTTCTTTAGCTTTTGTTCATAGTAATGCATGGATAAGAAAAAGGATGTTTTGTCTTTGGTAATAGAATATTGAGGACATGGTGGTTCCTAGTTTATATGGAAGGAAAAATCAAACCAACACTTGGTCTAACATGGTCCTAAAAGGAAATCTGATGACCGTATTTATCTCGATCTTTTTGAAATAAGGTAGATGAGTAACTCAAGAAGAAACTAAGCCTTTTGCGTTCATATCCATTGACCAACAATTGTTAAAGATCTGAAGCATAAAAGCTTATCAAGGATCTTAAGCCTTTCTCAAAAGCATGGCTGTCTTAGAAAGCTGTACTTTTACCACCAGCACCTCGTAGCTGTGAGTGTCCCTATTCCACCCTTGCCTAATCCATTTTCTTTAGAATGATGGCTGGTTAATACTATGAATTTAAACTCATGATTTAAATTCTGATACATACTTGTCATTTCTATTCATTTGAAAGACAAATGATGTTCATGTAATAGGTTTTTAGAAACACCATGTTTCGTCCTGAAGGGCATCCTTGACATTGATGTGCAAGGCTTGCGAATTATGAATTTTGATGTCATTGCAAACACAAAATTTTCAATCAATGATAAAAAAAGTATAAAGAGTGGCACTACCTTGTTGAAAAAGAATCCTCATATGGATTTGAATATCATATAAGCTCTCTTACTACTGCCTTATAGATAGTTAGTTGTTTTTCTTTTACATGCTCGACGATAGTGAGATGTGGGAAATATAAAATATAGGTGCTGATTGTATTTTGAAACTCGAAGCAGGTTACGAAATTTGGAAGGGATGCCGTCCTCTATGTTGAATCACTAATTGTTTCCATCATGGGAGAGAATTGAAGGATTAAAAAATATGTTGACTCGGAAGGAGGATTTGGTGCCCAACAGAATAAGGTTAATACTTTTAGTTAAAAGTTAACTTCATTTATGAAAATCAATCATAAGATTTCGTCGGCTTCTTCCAGAGCAAGCAGTTTCATATAAATCTCCAAAAGGGACTCTTGGCTTACATTTCTTTAACTGGACATGAAAGCTTTCCTGAAAATAATAGTTCTATCAAAATGCATGTTATACTAATTTCGTGCTAAATGTTTGTTGGAATTAGGCCGAACTCAGCTTCTTCTGCTACTGCTTTGAACATGGTGTAAACAAAAATTGTATACTATCAGTACATTTTAATGCTCCTTTTATAGTGTGGTATTTTGTGTGTTATACCATGTTTTGCTATCTTTGAGTCTTAATTGAGTTTTAGTGAAGCTCTTAGCTAATTTCTGTATTTTAATGTATATTGACTATTTCTCCTTCCAAAGGCCATAAATTGGGATGTATTTATTTAATTTAAGTTTGTGAGCATGTGTTGGAAAGTTATTAAGCACAACTATAACTTATATGTTTGATCCAAAGCCTAGTTTGAACGATTTTAAAACACTTTTTTTTAAGGCTTAATTGCACTCTTCACCCCAATTATGTTATAACCAGAGACATATTGGGAAACAGAAACAGAGAGGGGTGCAAAAACAAAATTACAAACTAAATAATTTCTCTTTAAAAAGTTGAATACTTATTTCTCCTTAATCAATCTTTGATGTCAACCTTTGATGAGGGTGAGTTTTGAAGAAAAAGTTCACTATTCCATTCCATGAGTATGGATGTAATTTCTTTCTTTTCTAATATCAATTATTTCAATAAGACAAGGAATTGAGCTCAACCTTCAACAACTCCGGAACTAAAGAAAGAACCTAAACAATCAACAAGTATTAGGGTAATTTTAATGCAACTCGTATTTTTTAAAACAGTCTTATAATTACAAGTGTAAAGTGAAAATGAAAAGGAAGTTTTTTTGGTCAAAGATTCAATTAGAAAGTTCAACCATCCAGTTGAGTAGAACCAATGTAGTCTTTGCAGGATTCCACAAACTAAGGAAATCAATATTAACATGTTTGATAGAAGAGAAATTGCTCTTGCAGTGGCTTCCATGAAGTTTCTGAATAGGAATACAACTAAAAGCAAAGGTACATAGATTTGTAGCAGATAGCTAAATTTTGAAATAGGTTGTATGATCAGCATAACACATAGTTATAGTGAAATTGAAAATTCTGGTACTTGATATGCAAATTTGTTGTGCTTGTGCATCCAAAACTTCACAATTGTCAAGGATCAAACTATTCAACTTGTTTATTGTCGAGAAGGGATCAACATGGCCATCATTGCCTACTTGGAAGGCGAAAGATCGTGTAGCCAACCAGGTTAATGCTGGGAAATTGAGAGAATTCGGAAATAATGTTCTCATAGCATAAATTCCATGAGGGACAACAAAAAGCTAAAGAGATGTTAAAGTTTGACATGAAAAAAAAGCAGTGTTGAATTTCACTAGTAACAGAGATATCCAATCTTTGTACATTGTGTGAAAAAAGCATATTTTACTATTCTTTTTAGTAAGCGAGGCTTTAGAATCCTAGAGCAGTGAAAATCAGCGACGTATAGGTTAAGGAATCTCGAAGAGACAAAATGTGAGATACGCACGACTTCGGTGAATTCCTTGAAAATACCTGTTTAAAGAACTTATTGTAAGGGTGGAAAGACATTTCCTGGTATTCTTTCATCTTTTGGACAAAATGCAAAGTTTGAAAGATGTAGTTGGTGTTAAAAAATGAGAGTATGTGAAGTAGAATATAATCGGTTAAATCATTGAATATGTCTTCATTATTATCTTCGTTTTCAGTATGGTTCTATACCATGTAAATGAGATTTCTTAATAAATCTGTGACAGAATGTACATTATATCAAGATGTTCTTTTGATGTGAGTGGTTATTTTGTTCAAAATTTTGCTACCATTTTTGTTGAGTTATAGGATCATTGTGAAATACCCCTTCACACCGCTGCGAAGTAGAGATTAAAGACCGCATCTTATATGAGACGGGACAAAAGAAAAATAGATGATTGCATCTCTCTTCACATTTAAAACAAAAGACTCAGGAGTTGTCATGTCTCGGCAGCGCACTACCTTTGGCCGACTATCTTAAACCAATCTCCATACATAAATACCTGAACAATAAACTGAACAGCGCATTCATCATAGAAAAATTAGTGTTTGTGATTCTTGTTAATCACTTTCTGAGTATGTTTGCCAACAGTTACGTCTGTAGACTTATAATTGCATCGCAAGCATTGCAATGCACAAAATATATTTAATTTGTCCAGACGTCTATCTTCTACGCAAACTCTGAGTAGTAAATTCACAAAATATAATGTTAGAAGTTAGATATAATGTTTGAGTATGTGGATAGCTTTTTTAATCACGACAACTATTTGCAACTACACTGAGGAATCAAACGTACCATAACATAATGCAAATATGCAATACAGATTAATTCAGGAAATGATCTACTAAGAAATTTTATGATTTTTCAAATCCATGTAAAGAATATTATCCAAGGATGAAGAAGTTGACAAATCAAAATCCAGTCATAAAATTGATACTTGCATTGTCAATCTCTAAAAAAAACATATGGATCAGACAGCAAACAAACAGGCAATTTACACAGCCTTCTTCTTACGTTTACCCCTTTACACAGCCTTCCTTCTTACTCTTATGTTCTTCCTTCAGCGTTTACACAGCCTTCCTTCTCGCCCTTATGTTCTTCGTTCAATCGTGCACTTTGCGCATTAAGATCAGCCAATTCGCTCTTTTGACTTGCTATTTCAGCTTCATATAATACTTAAATAACTCTTCTTGAGTATCATAAACCTTTTCCATGTCTTCGATTAAATAATGTAAATTATTGAAATTGTTCTTCAGGGAATGGGTGCTCAACTTGAACTCGTTGGAGTCCATAACTACAATTTCATTTATTAATTATTATAAATCAAACAAGCAATTTCAGTAAATTTATATTGATCAAACAACAAAGGAACCATGTGTTACTATAAATTTTACTTAAGAAACCAATTATGGTTTGAGAGAATCCGAGTTCGATCCTAATAAAACATTCTCGACCATACTTTATTGATTGAATAATTTATATCAATTTTATTGGATTACAAAGGCTATTCCAGAGAAAGTGAAGCGCTAACACAGAAAAATATTAAATCGAAAAAACAAAGTTGTCACGGTTTGGGAAATGAATAAATCAATTAAAAGAATAGAAAATCAGGTACCTCGTTCAAAGTCGTTCTGCGGTGTTGCTTGAATACTACCGTATGAATTGACACTTCTCGTAATAATTAGTTATATTTTTTGTTTGAAAAGGAATGGCGGTTATATTTGTTTTTGACGAATTAGCGTTATGTACATACATTAAAATGTTAGGGTTATTCAAAAATTAATATTACCTAAACAAACCAAAATTCTAATTGGGCCTAACTATTAAAGATACAAATATACTATCTACACCTCCCCTTTTCTACCATTTTATTGGATATATATATTAGATAGTAGTATAAATAGCATGTAACCACCCTATTACTGGGCACCTTTCTCATCTATACTATATCTATACTATATATAAAGAAAACTATTTCTTTCAACACACTTTTGGGTTTGACTTTTCTTTCCAAAAATACCCTTAATTTTTAATTTTAATTTTAAATACAAATAACACATGTAACAAATAGATAAGAATAAACTTTTCTTTGAGAATATTAGCGAGTTTCTCTATTTTCTCTACTTTTCCTTTTGTCCCTGAGCTAGTTGCGAAATTTAAAAATAGAAAATTATGCAGCAAAACATAATTTTTGCTCTGTTGCACTCAAACATTATAGTTCTAGCTCTAATATTCCTTTGACTTCTAAATAGTAATTTAAGGACATGTACAACTCAATAGTAATCAATGCAATCAAAAGCCATAACAACGATAAAAACCCACTTTGATTTCGACAACCCACAATTTCCTCATCCATTTATTTTGTTCCTATATACAATATAATTGGAGCGAAATACTCAAACACAAAATTGAACACCAATTGGCTAACTATAGAAATTTACATAAAAACAATTTAAATTCTTTACAAAATTCTTCTAGGCATATAATCCTTCAAACTACAACTATGAAGATTTTAGTCACAGGAATTACCATATCACAGTATTTCATTCCTAATTTGCTAGTTTATACAAAAAAATAAAAATCCAAATCAAGACTTCTTGTACTATCTCCCAATAAAAAAGTGAACCAGTTTCCATTAGAATTAGACAGTGTGCCTATAGTTAGAAACAGTTTATAATGATAACTGGATGGGGAAAACATCTACACCAATTACACCTAGACTTCTCATATTTGAAAGCAATAAATATCTTGTGCTTATCATCACTAATAATTCATGTACGATAAACACAAATGGTTAAGTGTAATAACTTCGTCTCTTTTACATGACCATGGAATCATATTGACATACACAAGTTTTTTCACAATTCATCTTAAAAAAAAGAACTGTCAACAAGGTTAGAATATCTCATCACCTTAAGTTATGCACATTTTTATTTGGGCGAGAAAAGAAACCCTGAACAGAACTAGACATGGCAACGGGGCGGATCGGGGGCAGGTTTAAGCATCCCCGTCCCCGCCCCCGCTTCCATGCACCCGCTCCCGTTCCCGTCCCCAAACCATATCGGAGGTAAAAATTAAACACCCAAACTAACAACGTAACCACGACAATAACCTAAACCACAACCACATTATTAAGATAAAATATCACTTTCCACCAAGAGGAGTAAGTAATGAAAATCATAGAAATCCTTCTAAACGCATAACTAAAATAATAATAGTTTGAAAGTGAAGAAATCCAATATGTCAAAAGGTTATATATGTTATAAAATTGAATAAACTCAAAACACGTTTAAATAACATATTCGGTTTAGTTCATGATGCATTGTTCAAGATTTGAAGCAACCATTGAGAAACTTGTGTAGCAATTAGCATACATTATAATATCCAAACTGTAACTCCAAACTTAGAAAATCAATTCAAGATAGTAACTAACAAAAAGAGTTAAAATAACATAGTATTTTGTCAAGCTGTAGATCCTATCAACCATTAAATAAAAGTGATCCATGAAGTTGCTAGTAATTAAAAAACAAGCGTAAAATAAGTAGAAATAATCAATAGAAGTTAACCGCTATGTTCCAGTTGAATAGCGTTAAGAACAAGGTGATATCAAACTCTCAACGTAGACTTCTGAATCCATCCAATAATCAATGTTTTGAAGCTCAGGCATATTATAAGTACCACTTTTAGAATCGTAGACAACCAGAATAGTATGCACCGAATCATGATGAAAATGCATTAGCACTTGCTCATCTTCCGTGGTATATAAGATCGTGCCATAGGGATGGTGTCCCCGATCTACCATGTAAGGAACACGGTACAATTTGGTCCATGGCTGGTTATTTCCACATTCATTCATAATCCAAACATCCACAAACATATCAGTATGTGCAAATATGCACAAGCAATCCTTCAACACCCCCAAAGTCCAACGATTTGCCTCAACATTAGGGCGCAGAAGCTTTTGATACGATTCCTTTTCAAAATCAAGAGAAATAACAACACTACTCCTAGCATCTTCTCCCAACCAATTAATGGTACCATTTGCAAATACTCCCGGTTTACTAATGTAGCAAGAGTATGGTAAGTCCTCGATCCTCCTCCAAGAATCAGTACCCAAAGTATAAAGACAAACTTGATTAGTGTCGTCCTTAAAGAATGAAACAGCAACAATCTTATAAGTTTGAGTGAAACGATCATATCCAATGCTATATAAGGAACGAGGATTTCTTCTTCCTCTTCCTGAATGTTTCAAAGGAGGAAACATATTGAATTTCCTAATGGAAGGATTCCACAAAAGTAATCGATTATTAACGGTGAAACAAATAACGCCGTCGCAAGAGCAAACTTTCAAAATAGGATATAATTCATTGTTGGATGGGAGATCAGGGAAGCTGAGTTGGGTCTGCGTGACTCCGCTGCTAGACTTTGACACTGCTGCGCTGAAAAGAGAAGATATTTGGAAATTCCAGGGAAATAGATTAGGTGAGTTGCGTATGAGATTAGTGTAAAGGATGATATGGTGGCGGTCTATGGAAGCCTTTGACATGTGAAGGTGCTTCTTGGAAAATTTGGGATTAGAGATTAACGATTTCCAGGATTTGCATACGCATCGGAATTGCAAGAGTAATTTCACAGGAAGCCTACAAAGAATCTCTTGCACCAGATCAAAGGGAAGCGACGGCAGCGGTGTTAGGGTTACAGCGGTGGCAAACAATTGGCGTTTCTTAACCATGGCAGCTCGGGCAGCATGTAGAAATAGTTTCGTTAGCGACGAAGTGGAAAACTAATCGGTTTCAATGGATTGAAAGTAGAAGCAAAGGGACTGGGTTTTGAGGGTTTGGGTTGGGTCAAAAATATGTTTTGTTTTCGTAGGAAGAAAGAAAGAGAGTAGAGTCAAAGATTATTATTATTAAATAAAAATATTAAACTAATATTTAGGTTTTTTTTTATTTTTTATTTTTTAAAACTCATTATCTGCTCAATCCCACATTAACCCCCTCTGTTTCAAAAATGAGTGTCGTTTAAGGTTTTTACATACATATTAAAAAAATGCATTAATTAAAAGAAAGATAAATGTTATTTTATCAAATTATCCTAATCAATCAACTATTGGTTTGTTTTTCATTAAAGAAAAAATAACACTTTGAAAGTATTGTATATAGTATTAATTGAATGGTACAATTGAAAAGAAAAGTTATTATTGCATTGGATACTGAAAGTGACATTTATTTTGAAACAATTCTTTTAGCTAAAACGACACTCATTATAAACGGAGGGAGTAGAATTTAATTGAAGTCGAACGAAAGCTCTCTATGGAATGGTCAAACACATCAATTCTTAGTAATTGAGAAAGTCAAACCTTTGGGATAGTTTCTGTTCTTTCAAAATACAATGTTTTCATATTTTATTACGATAGTTGTGTTTTTTAAATAATATATGTTAGGATTGAAGTTTGTGATCAGACGCATTTTGTTAAAACAAATGTTCTAGCAAGATATCTTAACATGTTGGTATGACATTGTAGCATGCCTTGCTTCGCTTTCTAAGAAGATTTGTTTTATGTGTGAGATTACTGAAGATTTTATTGAAGATATGATTTGCGTAGCTTGTGCCTAAGAAACATGTGTTTTTAGAAGCTTCCTTTGACGGTTTAATGCTATCATATATTTAAATTGTATTTCCAAAATAGATTTGGTTAAAATATATCTTGGGAAGATTGCTGCAGAAAATATAAAAGATTTGTTTCAAATATATTTTTGTGCTTCAGCAAGATTGTTGCTGAAAATATATTTATGGAAGAAATATTTGATGCAAATATATTAGTGAAAAATATATTTTGCTTCTAGAAGATTGTAGCTGAAAATATAATTATTGTCGGTTGGAATTGTTTAGCCTGTGTGAAGAAAAGCTTATTCAAAACCATGCCTATATATAGGAAGACTCAAACCCTTGGGAAGCATTCGAAGCCGTCATATCAAAGAAAGCGTCTTTTAGGGTTTCGTGTCTTTGTTAAGCCTTGTGCTTTATTATTGTATACCTCTATGTTTGTTGCCATTGATTATCAAAGCACATGGATGGTTTGTTTAGTTGAGTTGTATTTGTGAATCGCTCTAAAGCTTTTATGCAAAAAGTAGGTTTTGTTTATTGGAGTGTGTCTCCTTCTTGATTGTATTTGTTATCATCACTGGTGAGTGATTGAGAGGAAGTGAGAGGGGTCTCATATCTAGGTGTGTCTTAGATAGAAATATTACGGGTAGTGATTAGGTGCGAAGGCAAGTAAACCGAACTGAGTTAACAATTAACTTGTGCCATTTACTTTCTGCAATTTACTTTATGTTTGTTAATTGTTATTTGTGTTGTTACGATGTCTTGACATTACATTTGACATTCCTGGTGTCTTGACATCGTGCTCGACATCTCTTTACTGCGTGCCAGAATTTCAATATATTTTGGATTGATTATCTACATTTAATATGATATAGTAGACTTATTTTTATAAATCTATATGGATATTTCATATTTATTTACCAATAATTTTTTGAATAATTTTAAGAATTGTAAATTAGTTATATTTTAAACTGAAAAATAATATAAATATTGAGAAAAAATATGACATATGCAAGAGGTTTTTTTTTTGGACAACATATGAAAGAGTTTTTTTTAAAGGAAAGAGTTCGCGTGCTTATTTTAATTTTATTTTGGTAGAATAGTGTGTTTATTTTATATTTTTATGGGGTAAAATAGTGTGCTTATTCAATTGTATATATTAATTGTTAATGTTAAAAAGCTTGAGTTTGGTTCTCTACAAACAAACTTCAGTGGCAAACTTCAAAGCAAAAGACATCTTATTTATCAGATTATAGTATGTGTATTGCATATTTCAAAAACATATAGCCACACTGCAGTGAGTTTCTACATTGTTTCTTTTGGTACAATACGAAGATCCATTGTTTCTTTTTTGTCTCCATTAGGGATTCTAGAAAGAAAGTAAATGTTATTTTTGTATCGAAAATCAGACGAGAAAAGCTAACTTTTTAAAAACGCCTATGATTCCTTTCAATCCAAATATTCCACACAATATGCATAATAGCAGATAGAATGATTTGTTGAGCCAAAGAGCTCCATCTCCCAGAGCACTCAAAGAACAAGTGATTAGAGGTTTCAGCAGATTTTTTACACAAGCAACACATAGAAATAATGCAACATCTTCTAATTCTCATATTGTCATTGGTGGGCAGTTTTTCATAAGCCAACCTCCACATGATAAAAGCTCTAGACGAGGGGACAAATTTGTTCCAAATCAGATTGCACCACTAAATCTTGGTTGGTTCGTTTCGGGCCCACTTTCTTATCTTATTTTATTTTATTTTAGTTTTTTTATTGTTCTTATTTCTTTTTATTTTATTTTAGGTCTGTTTTTTTTTCTTTCTATATTTTATTATTATCTTATTTTTATTTTTATTTTATTTTCTTCTTTTTTATTTTATTTTAAGTAGTCTTTAGAAAAAAATTATTAAAAAGTTTTCATGGATCCGAAGTTTTTTTCAGCAGTGCCATAACCATGGGCAAATCACATAGTCAGTTTTCCCATTCAAAAATTCATCATTAATCACCATCAAGTCCATTAAACCAGTTTTTCATTTTTTATCAACCATTGATCCTTTAAAAAGATGAGGAAAAACAGAGAAAGGGACATCAAGAAAAAACATAACAATAGTCTAAAATTTCCAGTCACAGGTTCAAACCAAAACCACAATTCTCACAAAACCCTAAAAATTTCCTCAGTTACAATCACACTGTTGACAAACCGATCGAAAACACCAAATCCAAATCAACAACAATTGTAACCAAAAACCAAAAACCCACATCACAAACCAACAAATCCGAACCAACCATCAACTGTAAACGAAATCCAACAATTAGAACCAACACCATCGCAAAACAATCCAAACACAAAAATACAACAAATCTAAACCACAACACCCAAAAAACAACACATCCGGAACTACTACAAAGAATCTGAATCCGATCGGAAACTGACCGAATGTATTATTTTTTCTTTTTAGATCTTAAACTATAAAGTTTTGTTTTATTAAAAAAAAAAGAGGAAGGAAGAAGAAAGAATCGAAAAAAAAAAGAAAAATAAATAAAAAGTTAGTTACAGCGGTGACGCCGCCACTTTAGATGGCCGACCACCGCGTCGGAAATTTATTCTGGTGACGGCGTCGCTGCCTTGGCTGGCCGCCACCGTGCCAAAATCTGGGCAAGGGAAGAACACTATGTGTTCCTAAGAAAAGAAAAGAGGGAGAGAAGAAGAGAAGAGGGAGAAGAAGTGAAAAATGAGGAATCTGATGGGTGATGCCTTTTCATACAACGCTATGCTTTAGCATGCACCCTCGCGCCTCAGACCTTCTGATCTTGATCAGATGGCCTGCAGTGTTTTACCTCCTGGTCAAATCAGGGCCATTTGATCATATCAATGACCCAAATTAATTTCATGTGGCCCAATGCACTTGGGCCTATTTTGACCCAAATCAGTTTTCTGTTTTGTTATTCGCACCCCCTTTTTTTTCATTTGCACCCCTTGCACTTTTATTTTTATTTCTTTCTTTTGCAATTTATTTCTTTTATTTATCTTGCAATACATATCCATTTTTATTATCATTTAGCAACTTATTTTTGTGTCATTTATTTATTTGCAATTAGAATGTATTTAGGAAAATTGTAAATATAAAAAAAAAATATGCACTGTCTTTTATTTATTTATTTATTCAGCTTTTATATAAAAAAATGTAAAAAAAAAGATTAGGTTTAGTTTATTATCCAAGGGAAAGGGGATTCGTTCTGACCTAGTGTCATTACGGAATTCTCTTGTGTTTAATTCATTGTCATTACAATTTTTAGGCTTTAAAAATAAATAAAAAACCAAAACAAATTCAAATAATCAAAAACAAATTTAAAAAAAAAAAAGGAATTCTTTTCCTAAAAAAAAACCTTGATCCTTATCAAGTGATTTTCCATTTTATTTTCTTTAAAAAACTTTAATCCATCTTAATATATTTAAACGTTTTCTTTAAATTAAAAAATACCAAACAAAATTCCTCTTTTCCATTTGGCTTTTTATTTTTAAAACCTAGTTTTTGCTTATTCTGCCGTGGTTGGGTGTTCCTCATAAGAGTTTAGTTGATTTTGTTTTCGCTCTAATTTTTGTGTGGGAGGGATACTTTGAGTTTGTTATCGCTTGACCTGAGTACTTTTTGTACTCAAACTTTTATTTATGTTTGGATTCTTGTAGGAGATTTTTCCTTTTTATATTTTTAATATGTATTTGCCATTCTAAAAAAGCTAAATTAAGTTTTTTTAAGTATCTTCTAATTAATAATAAGAGTAATTAGAATGTAGTAATTATTATTTAATATAAAAAAATCATGCACATAATACATATTTATAATTTAAATAAAAAATACAAATATTTGTCAATAATACATAAAAAAAACATGGGATAAATTAATGTCATCTTTGTTTCCTTCAAAAAAAATGTCATCTTTGTTAATTTGTAATATTTTGACATGATTTTTGTAATATTTAGTTACAACTATTCCAATGAGATCTCTATTTTTTGTAATATTTTGACACATGTTTACTCCAACATTTTATAACAACTATTATAATGCTTTTATATTTAAACGTGAGCTTCATCATTAATTTTTTCTTATTTCTCAACGCAAATAACATTGCAAACATATATTGACACATAACATGTGCTTCGAGAATTAATGAAGAGTGAGTGGGTATTTTTTGGGGGGGAATTTGTGAAGATAGTTTGCATAGGATGTAACGGTCAATCAACGAGGGTCAAAAAGCGATGATACTATTAGGCTGACTTGTCAAATCTAACCAACCAAAAAAAGTATGTTCAATGAGTCAATCTTGATGACCAAGGAGCCGTCTACATTTTGAACAGGTTCAGAAAATGTAATCTGAGAAATCCTCAGAATTGATCGTATTATATAATCCAAACTGGTCCAAGATAATTTTAAAACTCGTACTTTGTAGTATTTGAGACATTTTAGATTATATAATACGAAGCAGACAAGTGCACGATTATATAATCTGAAAGACTTTGGAAATAAATTCAGAAAATATTATTCTAACCATCCTAGAATGTGGACTGTAGCGATAAAATAAAGGTTTGGACGGTTAATTGCGTGTGTAATGCATTTTTGTTGGTTTAGACATTATAAAAGCCACCTTTGATTGTAATTAGAGTCTAGGAACAATTTACGACTATATATAGTCATGCATTCTTCAATAATTTCATTCATTCTTCACTTTTCATTCGTTCTACAAATTTCTTGCTTAAATTTAATTTTAGTATTGTGGTGTTATGATACCTTGGTCACTTTTGACCACTCATACTAGACTGATTTTTGGTAGTGTTTTTTTTAGTGGTCAACATAGACATTCATATTAATTCTAGCATGATTTTTGGGTTTATGTAGTTTTTTTTTTTAGTGTTTTATGGGTTTAGTGTTTTTTTTGTCAACATAGACATTCATATAGACCTCCTCATGGTCGAAAGTCCAACCAATCCAATCCAAGGCACGGTTTCGCCAAATTCGTGTCTCGCATTTTGACTAAACGCGATTCCTCTACAGCATTGCACACCCTTGATTTTCAATGCCCGGGATTCGTGGAGCCTCGCATACTCAAAAGGATTTTAAAATATGCAGTTTCACACAATGTCCAACAGTTACAAATCTCTGTTAGATGTGATATTCAACACTTTACTTCCAGGTTCTTTTCGTGTCAAACGTTAACATCTCTTGACCTCTTTGTTGGGCATAAGAATTTTGATCAGAAAACATTATTTCCGTATTCTCTACATTTGCCAGCATTAACCAGTTTATCTATAAAGTGTTTTGCCTTTCGTGTTGGCGATAATGGTTGCACTGAGCCTTTTTCGGATTTTAAGAAGTTGAATAGTTTGATCATTGACTGTTGCATTGCTCTTGATGCGGAAAACCTACACATATCAAGTGTCACGCTTGTTAATTTGACAATAATAACACCTCGTGTTGTACCTAGGAACTACCGCAAAATCAAGCTATCTACTACAAGTCTTTGTTGTTTTGAATATAACGGTATTCCTTATCAGAAACTATCTGGTAGCCAGCTTTGTTCTGTTGAACATCTAAACATTGATGCAAATGTACATTGGAATTGGACTTACGCTGATTTAGATTGGATGCACGCAAATCTTTTAGTTTTTCTCAGTTGGTTGCTAGAGCTTGTTGATATCAAATCATTCACAATCACTTCCACTACTCTTCAGGTATACTTTAATAGAGTGTATGTGAGTATGCTGCAAAATTTCAATTATTCTGGTCAGATTTGCATTAAACTGATCATGATTCATTATCATCCGTCATTGCTTAGGTTCTCTACTTAGTTCCTGATCTATTAAAGGTTGACTTCCCTTACTTATGTAACTTGAAGTCACTGAAAGTAAAAATGAAAGGAATTCCACCTGAATTATCCAAGAAATTGATAGATGCCAACTTAGCGCAGCTACCGGCATGGTCACAAGAAGAAGCTTCCAAGTTACAAGAAGCATTTAAAGTAGGGTCGAAATCATCTTTATCCATACCTGATGGAATACTTGGCTTTTTGCTTCAAAACTCACCTTCAGCAAAAGTTGATATCATCAATTAGATTGCAAAAGGTAAAATATGCATTCTACTCATTTATTAGTTTGGTTTTTCTCTTCCTTGTTTCTGTTTTCATTGGTCTACTGTTATAGCTAGCTTATTATCATGGATACTCTATAGCAAGTATTGGATTGCTTGTTTTGAAAAAAAGAAATTTAATGGTGGTTGGTTTGGAGAAGTTATTTTTTTGAGGTCAAGGAAGGTTATTATTAAGAAGAAAGGTAGAAAGAGGTAATTTGTCGATGTTAAAGAAGAAAGGAGTAAAGATACTAAATGAAAATGTGTGTCTGTACAGTGTATGCAAAGTCGTGTGCATCCTGGTTTAAATAACTTCTAGTTTGTAGAATGTTCCTAGATGAGATAACTTATAAAAAAAAGCTTGATTGTGAAACTTGAATCACATGGAGGGCTAGAAAAGATTAGGAAAAACATAAATCTGAAGGGAAATGATTCTTCAAAACAAAATATTCATCGTGGAGGGTTTACAACCTAAACGCCCTCTGATCACAATGATCCAGGGGTGTGATAGGAGAACATTCTTGACTCAAATTTAATATGTTGATCCTGGAGGGTTTCTACACCCTCTGTTTATTGTGAGAATCAAAGTGCAGTGGCACCTAGTTACAATTCTGTCATATTTCTGAGGTCGATGAGAGGAAAGGAACATCGAAATTTTTCTTAGATATTGAAGAATAGAGGAATAATTACTAATATCTTTGGAATTGATTTTGCGTGAAAGTGTGTGCGCATGCGCGAGAGCATGCCTGCTCATGTGTCCGTCTTAAATCAGATGTAACACGAGTTTGAATAAACTTATAGCTTGTAAATGCTTCACTGTTTTGAGATAAACGTTAGTTCTTAACATATGAAAATTCTTCCAGCTCATCGAACACATGTGCATCCTGAATCACATGATAAGAGATTTGTGCACAAAATAAATCGTATGTGATTACATTTTTCTAATATATATTACAACCAATGCCTTCTTATAATTGCCCTCATTAAAATTTTCATTCATTTTGACATGTGTAGGGAAAATATGCTGGCTGGTGAAATGATGATTGGCGTTCTTTTTGTTTTCTCCCTAGATTTCTGCAGTGCTTTTTCATAGATTATTTTTTTGCTGTTTTAGTCTTTTTCAATGAGATGTTTAATATTTTGGAATCTGGATACAATCATAAGTTCCAATCTGAAGTTTGCGAAGCATTAGATCGAATATGGCTATTTTTTGTTTTCTTTTCACACAACAATGATTTTATAAGGAACAAATACAAATTGATATTACTGGAGTCTCTGTTGTTTTGTGATTTTTCTGGTTTATGCGACTCTGCATTGCTCGTGTTATTTTTGGTCCTAATTGATCTCAACTCTTAGGAAACCAAATATTTCAGTGTTATCTTCTCACATCTTGTATGCATAATTGATCTGTCTATGTATGTATATTTCACGTCAAAATGAAAAATTCATATAAAAAGCTCACCTTCTCTTTAGTAACTTACTGTCAAAGGGCTCTTGTCTATCCACTATGATGATGTTATGATATTGAATAATGTTGTCATTATAATGCAAATAACTCCTTCAAGAGTTAAAATGATACTTTATGGTCAGCACATGAATAAAAAAGTAAGGTTTAAATGCTCATTACTATATACGTTATATGCCTTCCAAAAAAATATGAACAAAAGTCCCACAAGAGTCAGCAATGTAAGTCTTAATCTTTTTGTTTAAATAGTAATTTTCGTCCCTAAACCAATAACAACTATACACAATTGTCCATTAATGTAGAGAGATTACAATGTAGTCATTGATTGTGCCTTCCGTTCGTTAAAATAGTCTATGACGGAAACAAATGCTTCTATGTCCGATCAAGAAATGCTTACATCTTTCATGGCTACTCTATGTTTTAACCCTTAGCGCCTTGATTCATCACGCTTCAACCTCTCAAGAGCTCCAAGGAAATGCTGTTAAAGGAACCATTTTAACGTTAGAGATTGAAGGTGAGAAAAACACAAGAGGAGTTGAATCGTGTTGTTTTTTTATGAAAATCATTTCAAAGGTTTTAACAAAAACCGAGCAATAGATAATAGAGAGTAAGAGAAGAGAGACAACTCAAGCAAATTATCATGGTTCACCCCACAATCCGAGGTTAGTCAATTCCACTTGCACTTCCAAGGGATTTTTCACTATAATCACACAAGATTACAATTGCTCGAACACACAAGTCAGAGATTTCCTTGCCTCACACAAGAATTCTACAATCTGAATTTAATGAGTTTTTATGTGTTTACACTTTAGAACTCAAGGAGTGGTAAAATAACTTAAAGCTTAAGAAACTTCTAACAGTTAAGAAATTCTAAGATATTAAGTTTGTATGGATTTTCTAAGTGTTTAAGCGCTTTTAAATGTGACTGAGTTTTGACACATGTAAAGTATTCGTACGAACTCTTGGGGCCCTCGTTTTCCTTTGCTTGTGGAAGAATTTTGATGAGATATCTCCAATGATTGTAGTACGAGGAATAAAATAGTATGTTGAGTCCCAAGAGAATAGGACAAAGATGTATGCCAAGAGAAATTACCAAGTGGCACAACTTGTAGTGGTTATTATTGTTGTATAAAAGGAAAATCAAATTGTCATGCCAAGGGTCCGAAATTTGTTAGTTTGAATCGAGCGGCCAAGGTCCAGCTAGGGTTAGCAGCCACTAGAGTTCTCTCTTTTCATTTCACCTTTTCCATAGATGAGAATGGGAACTAGTTCTTAGTAAGTTAGAGATCACCTCTTTCTATTTTGGAGTGTAATCATTTTTTAACTCTTAACTTCTCTATTAAGATAGCTATTATATTTTCATCCATTTATTCTTTACTTCTACTGTTGTGGTTAAGCTCATCATGGATTTATCCTATTTACTGGTTTAGAAATAATGATTTTATAATTATATTCGCATAGGAATTGAGAGTTACAGCTTAAGTTGTTTTATACAAACTATTTTCACGCTAATGTTTAAAAGTAAAAATTGATCCCTTTTACGTTTATTGCCAAATTACCTGAGACTAAAAGGAGTTGGAAATGAAACTGACTGTTTAATATGAGTTATGTCCCTAAGACTAAAAGGATACAAGAACTTGAAAGACTGTTTGATCTAAACATAGATCTTTGAGCATAAAGAGCAAAGATCTAGTTATATTTCTTGTCATGGGAAAAAGGCTCATCCTCTTCATGAGAAGAGCTACTCAAACCTAAACTAGTAAAGTCATATTTAAAATAACAGTTGAGTTGAAAGATCCCTAAGGCTACCAAGTTTCGAAGAAGCTGTATAAAGCTATATATCTCTATATCGTTGCAACACCATATCATAATTGAGTCTTTTATCTAAACCACACTTTTAGTCATGAGATCTTCTAAATGCTTTAATTCCTTTCCTAAATTTTTTTGTTTTTAATCTTTATTTTTTTGTTGTGACCTCAAATGATTTCTTTTATTTATACGAAAACAAATTTACCTCTAGAAAGATACAAAAAGAAAGATGTAGTACCCCAATTCTTGTGAGTTCGTTCTTTATATACTATTACATGAGATAGTTTATACTTACACTAGTAAGACTCTTGAAAATACATTGTGATTTCAGGTGCTACCACACACCGTTTAATTTACCATTCATAATAAATCCAAATTCTAAATTTACTAAAGATCATCAACGGAATATTTTGTTTGCAACAAGTTTGTATATTATGCCTATTTTTATCCTAACTGAAGCAACGTACCAACATCTCATGGATCCCAAGAATTGTTAGTCTTTGATTGGACTACACTAGGACGGTATTCTCCATTTCAATGGTGGAGAAGATATCTCAAACTAATTCTAAATGAATTAAAAGAAATGAGATTAACACCAGAAGCTATTACCAAACTCAAGACGATTATAATCTTACACAGGCCATATCAGATAAATCCCAGAACTAAGTTCCTCATTTGTGGAAGTTACATGGATCTATGGGAAAAACCAAAACTGATACAGTTTGCATAATTCATGGAAATCTTCCATCTAAATGGAAGCCAATTAATCTACACGAAAGTTCTAGTCAATCAAAGCAAGACTTTTTGATGGATATTGATCAACAATTTACAAAAATGAATTTTGAAGAAAATCCAAAGAAACTATTGTCTTAAGAGAATTATGATGAAGAAAAAGTAAGATAAATACTAGAAGACATTTGATAGTATGAGTCACGCAAATTTCCAAGCTACTTCTAGAGGAATACCAATCTGATCATAATTTGTTTCCAAGTCATTAACCTATCTTTAAATATTGATATAAGGTGTTATGGCCATGTCCTTATAAGAGTCCTATAAGTCATCAATAATATGACATGTGAGTCAAAAATGTCATTTGTATGTCTTGCATAATTGTATTTTGCATGAACTGTTGTATTTTCATATTTTACCACTAAGCGTTTAAATAATGTGACATGTTAGTAAAAAGTGTCATGAGTATGTCTTATATAATTATAAAGAATGCCAAGAATATGAAAATAATCTTACTTATATAAAAAAAAAAAATTAATAACTAATACACCCTTGAAATTTGAATCAATTATCCAATTGTAGTCATGTTTGAAAATAGTTTTATATATCTCAAAGTTATTAATAAAAAAAATATAGAGTTCATATTTGTTTTTTATTTTAGAGAAGATGGAATTTATGTTTAAATAAACTGTATAAAAAAAGAGAAGAAAATAAATTTATATTTAGTCTTTTTTTCTTGTTGGATCGTTATAGTGTAAAAGCTGTTCATTATAGCATTAGAACTACCTCCCTATTTTGGGATCTCCGCCCAGCCTCTGTTTATATTTGTTGCGAATATCATTGGAACTACCTCCCTATTTTGGAAATTCCGCCCAGCGTTTGTTTATATTTCTAACCAACAATTTTTACTTTAGTTGTTTGTAGACGAAATGGCGCAAGGTAGCGACGATGTAGTTTCTTCTCAGTCACTCCCGGAGGAAACAACCCCGTCGCTACACATGTTGCCGCTCCCTACACTTCCGTTTGATCTCCTGTCTGAGATTCTTTGTAGGCTTCCGGTGAAGTTACTTGTACAACTTCGGTGCCTCTGCAAGTTTTTTAATTCTTTGATCTCTGATCCTGAATTCACAAAGAAGCACCTTCATTTGTCAACCACGCGCCACCACCTTATCTTAAGCTCCAAAAATGACAAATCACGTGAGTTACGTCTCTTTGATTTCCCAATTTCATCTGTTTTTTCTTCTTCTATTGTTACACAGACACAACTCAATCTCCCTATTAGTTTAAAAACTAATGGATACGGTAAACATTTGGCTGTTTGCTCTTGCGACGGCATCCTGTGTATTAGTTCCACCAGTGTTGATCATCGTTATGCAATTTTGTGGAACCCTTCCATTAGAAAATTCAAGATATTGCCTCCTCAAGAAGATTACCGATGGAAAAGGGTTTTTGATTCCTTCTATAGCTTTGGGTATGATCATTTCATTCATAATTATAAGGTCATTGTTATTTATTTATGTATAACAAGCAAAACAAATGAAGTTCGTGTTCATACGTTGGGTACTGATAATTGGAGAAGGATACATGACTTCCCATTTTGTGGTCTCATTCGTGGATCCGGAATATTTGTGAGTGGTACTGTTAATTGGTTCGCATTTGATGTTCCTAATAATTGTCGTCGTGAAATTGTTTCTTTTGATTTGGAGAAGGAGTCATTTAAAATTCTTTCGCAACCTAACTTGGAGAAGGATTCGTGGAACTTGGGAGTGTTGAAGGATTGCTTGTGCATATTTTCACATAATGATATCTTTGTGGATGTTTGGATTATGAAGGAATATGGAAATAAAGAGTCTTGGACCAAATTATACAATATATCTTACATGGGAGTTCCAATTTCCCATGCCTATGGCAATGTTTTATATATTTCTGAAGATAACCAAATGCTTGTGGATTTAATGAGGGAAGGTAACAAACGGAAGGTTGTTTTGTACAATTCAAAAAATGGTATTTTGAATTTTCGTGAGATTGAAATCGGTCATTTGATGAGCCCAAATGTCTACATTGAGAGTTTAGTATCACCCTAAGCATAAGATTCAAATGCAACCTATATATATGGTTAGTTTCAGTTTGTGTTATTTCTTTTATGACTGTTCTTTGTTATTGGTGACTTGTTGAATCATTGTTAATTAATGGGTTAATGGAATAGGTTGAAAATTGTTGATATTTTCAATTGTTTGGTTAGTTTTAGTTGTTGAGTCTCGCACATCTTGTATTATATTTCAAATAGTTGACATGCTACATCTGCTTCTACAAACACTGTAGTGATAGTTTAAGATGTATGTTGATCAACCGTTTCCCTCACATCGTGTACTTAATCATTGTTTAGAAGAACTCATATGGTACCACGGGATATATGGAATTATCAAAAAGGAAAAATGAGGCTATATATACAAAAGTTCATTTTTATTTCTTTCTTGCATAAATTTCAAATTTAGAAATATTAGTGTGATGCTTGAAATTCTTTGAGACTGTATAACGTTGGTTGTGAAAAAGGTGTTGACAATAATTCATTTCTTTAACTGCTTCAAACCAAGCAATGTTTTTTTTCCTTAAAAAAAAGTTTAAATTACACGCCTCTCCCTTGAAAAATATTTGAACTACACCCTATGTAACACCCTCAAACCCCAAATGTGATATTTAACATTAAATCAAAATATAAATACAAGGTTCAAGTTGCAACGCCTTCATTAACTCAAAAATCATGCATAATTCGGTTTTCATAAAATTTCGCAACGGAATAATAACAATGTTTCCAAAATATCTTAAGGTCTCAAACATATCTCAATCTCATAATACATCTAATAAAAATTCCTGATTCATAACATAATTCAACAGATAATATAAAAATAAACTCTCGACCACAATCCTAATCAGAGCCTCGAACTAGACTCCAAAAACGATAAGAAAATGAGGAAGCGTCAAGCTATCCCCGGGTACTCACTCCGTCTCAAGCGTCTTCAACCTGCACGTCTACACAATTTTTTAATGGCGATGCGGTCAACCAAACAACCATTAGAGGGTAAGTTTACATTCAACATTAAGAAATTACGAATTCAAGCATAACATATTAGGATTTCACATCAACATATAATCATCTGCCTAGTAATACTATGTTCACATATAACCACATTTAATATACCAATTAGATGCAACAATTTTCAAAATCATAAACCAAAAGTATATTAAGTATACACATCATCATCTTATCAATTCACAATATTCACAATTCAACACCATCATCGCAAGTACACAAATATCACCAATATTCTCATTATTCCCAATTGATTCCCATCATCACAACTACTCAAATATCACCAATATTCATATAATCATGTACAAATCTTCACATATGATCACATATTTCAAATACATAACCTTATACATAGATTCATATGCATGCAATGTTCTGGACACGACTCTACATGCATGTGGTACCATTTTGGATTCGGAGGTCTATTACGGATTGATCCCATCAACATTCATCAACACTTGGACTTGACCATGTATGCATGAATATATGACTCGACAAATGCATATATCCATACAATGACACCCATCATCAACACTCATAACTTTATACATATATATATTTTCATCATCACTAAACAACATCGTCACTTTATATATGTATATTCATCGTAAATAATTATCAATCATCATCTCTACATATTCCTCATCAAATAATCATTTATCACAACAAGAAAACAACATCTCATCATTTAGTAATTATGTCATAATAGACGATTAATCACTTTCACCTAGTAAATCAAGGTATCATGCATATCAATCACCATTTCATTCATTATTCATCCTATTATCATGAGTATAAAATTATTTGCAAGCTATCATGCCTTGATTCAACAATTCACCAAAGTTAGTCTATTTTCACACATTTCACAAAAACCAAGTTACATGATGTCTCTATGTTTATAATAATAATAGTGCAAGCACATCATCATGTCATTCAAGAAAAACACTACTTAGTTATAATTCAAGCAAGCATGGATACATAACATTAATTCACCAAAACAGCGGCAACAGGAGTACACATGGATGTCTAGAAACATCCGCAAAGGATCAAAGCGTGCGAAACAGCACATGCAGTTTCTGCACAGCTTGCCATGGCGAGCCTCAGGGTCACTGAGCGAGCCCTTGTTTTCTCTTCACTCAGAAAATGGGTTTCCCTCTCAGGAACCCTCCCAAAAACCCCATTTTTTATCCTAATCATCTCAAAATCGTTGTATGAACATTACCCATAGTTAATACAATTTAAATGAGCATTTAAAACACATCAAACACATATTTCACATTTATTTTCATGATTCGTCACTCAATTTTCTAAAAACTCAAGAACACCATGTAATCACTTTTAAACCATGAAATTATCACTTAAAAATTCATACAAACAGTACCCACACATACCCAATCATTTATTAGGAACATAGATCATGAATTCAACAAATATTCAACAACAACATCAAACCATAGTTATCAACTTAACATAATCAAACCATAAACTTTATGCAGCAACAAGTTTCTACCACTTTTCATATACCCAAAATTAGCAACTTAATTAGAGCAAGAAAATCAACTTAAATAATCATCAATTTCATAAATTCACAACAACAAACATGACCCATAACTAAGCAATCACTCATAATCTCGAAATGGTGAAGATAAACTTTCCGTTTTACCTTAACCTTCCAAAAGCTAAATTTAATCTTCAATCTATTCTCCCTCTTGAGTTCTCCAAGCTAGATCTTCTTTTCTCTTAAAATTCTTCTTTCTTCCTCTTTCTCTCTATTTTCTCTCTTCTCCCAACTTTGCCTCTTTTCTCTATAGTGTTATAATGAGCTATTGACCTAATTTCACAAAGACTACTTCTCTTATATGAAGATTGCTTTTCTGATATAGAAAAGTTCACAATGACACAAGAAAATTACCTAATAGCCCCTAGCACCAGTTAACTGCCGTTCACACCAGAAAACAGAACCAGTGCAGTCTGCAATGGTTTTTCCAGCCATTTTGGCATGTTTGTACCTGTAATTTCAAACGGCAATTCCGCATGAAATCAAACCGAAACAACAACATCCAGCAATCCCAAAGATCAACATTTTATAGTTTATCAATTAATTGGTAACATTACACAAAAACGATAATGCGTTAACGTTTCACAATTGTTTGAAATGCGTCAAATTTTGCACATTATGCAAAACATTACACGTAAAGTACATGAATTTACAATAAATGCGAAACTCAAATATATTGATATATAAATTCGAAGAGTGAATAAATAAATTATTGTTCCATTCGATATCATAACTTATATAGCTGATTCTCAATAATACATGTTCCTAACTTATATAGACGACTCATTACATTACATTCGGAAATATACCTTCCAACTACAACAATTATCTTACCTCTGAATGGGGTAAATTCAAACTCGCCAAGCAGCAGGACTCCAACATTCGTTCGGCATTTCTACTGTTCCATTCAAAAGATTAAATTCCTGTTAGGCTTGGTTTAAATGACGGTATTCAAGTGTCAAAAGAATAAGGTCCTTTCCTTGACACTTCAATACCTTCATTTAAACTCGCCTAACAAGAATTTAATCTTTTGAAAGGAACAATAGAAATGTCGGTCGGATGCTGGAGTCCTACCGTTTAACAAGTTTGAATTACCTCATTCAGAGGAAGACAATTGTTGTAGTTGGAAGGTGCATTCGGAAATATACCTTCCAACTACAACAATTATCTTACCTTTAAATGGGGTAAATTCAAACTAGCTAAGCAACAAGACTCTAGTATTCGACCGACATTTCTATTGTTCCATTCAAAAGACTAAATTTTTTTTAGGCTTTGTTTAAATGACGATAAGGTCCATTCCTTGACACTTCAATACCTTCATTTAAACAAGCCTAACAAAAATTTAATCTTTTGAAAGGAACAATAGAAATGTCGGTCGAATGCTTGAATCCTGTCGTTTAACAAGTTTGAATTACCTCATTTAAAGGAAGACAATTGTTGTAGTTGGAAGGTGCATTTCCCTACCTAATCACGATCTTCTGGCGGAATCAAACTTTTGATGATATCTTCAGTTGATCTCAGCAACGTTACCCGCATATCGATCCATTGGAACATGTTGTGCTCCCAAAACATGTTATTCACGTTTTCGTCGTTCTTTAATTCTACCCAAGTGAATGATACTCTCCCTTCGTCGAGCGTTGGGTGTTTATACCGAACTAATTCCACCCTCCTTGTGTCTCTGGGGTTGACTCCTTGGTTGAATTCATTAAGTTGATCCTTGAGACCTCTTAACGTTACACCAAGGTACCGAACCTTCAACCTCTGAGGTTCTCCGCCGTTGAATTCTGCATGAACGTCGATCCACCCAACCATTGTTTCAAATCTACACAATTAAAAATTAAAAATAATCAATGAAAAACTCATTCAAACACTTGTAGTGAAAATTTTACATAAACCCTAAAAATCTTAAATAAACCCTAAAAAATTTATAAAATTTGAAAAAATATATAAATTTATGCAATATAACTCCATTATAACAAATATTCATAATATTTGTTAATAGCATTTCAGATCTACAACATAACTATATTAAAACTAAATAAATCAAACCCTAAAAAATTTATATAATTCGAAAAAAATATAAATTTAAGCAATATAACTCCATTATAACAAGTACTCATAATATTTGTTAATAGCATTTCAGATCTACAACATAACTATATTAAAAAAAATCAAAATTTACAAATTAAACTACAACTAAAACTATAAACATGTATACTAACTAAAATTTATCAGAATAGCATAAGTGATAACGTAGTTGTGATTTAGTGAAAAAAAATTGGATGATTTGGTAGAGTTTTTTTTAGAGAGAGAGAGTGAAAATTTTGAATTTTTAGAGAGATGGTGATGATAGAGTGGCTGGAAGCTGGGTTCTGTGTGTTCTTATGTTACGAACACAGCGGCAGTTAACTACCGCTGGCACCAGCGGCAGTTAACTATCGGCGGTTTTCCCAGCGGTAGTTAACTACCGCTGGGGGTCCTAACGTAATTTACTTGTGTCAATGTGAAGTTTTTTATGTCAAAAAAGCAATTTTCCTCTTATATACTCTCGGGCTTAGTCACACTCACTAATGAACTTATTAACTTTCTATCACTCATAAAATATTACTACACAATTGCTTCTTAGTCCCCACAATTACTCATACACCACCATTCTATTAATTACCTAAAGTTACTACCAACTTTCCTAAAAAATCTTACGCACCCAAATAAGTAAAAACCGACCATTCTAAAATTATTAAAATGCCCTCAACCCTCAAATGACCAAAATACCCTTATTGCCTAAGAATTCCACTAATCCTCAAATCAAGCACATCAAATAAACAATTAAATAAATATAATAAATAAACAAATAATCCTAGCGAGAATTGGGGTGTTACACCCCCTCCCCCCTTATCTTAAAATATATTCTCTCCTTCTTTCTTATGTAAAACATATTAAAAAACATTTCACTCCCCTCGTCTGAAAGAAGTTTGAATTACATCTCATACTCTTTTATGTTAAAACTAGTGAAAAAACCCGTGCTAGCGCACGGGTACAGTTATAGTTTTGCCAATTAAAACTTAAACAATATGTAACATTTCCATTATTAAATTAATTAAAACCAAATGTCAATATTGATAATGTATGATAAAATTGAACCTTAACACATGTTGTAGCAGAATAGATATAAACATGAATTAACATTACAAACGGTTGTTATAGATATTACAAAGGATTCATAAGGTCTCGTTACATATTACAAATAATAAAAGGATAATTGTAAACTATGTTAAAAAAAAAGCATGACAAACATCATAATTATTATGCATAAATTTAAATCTAATCGTTGAACCAATTTGAAATTGATTATTACGACAAAATTTATTCCATTTCGGTCCAATTTTTGTTGTTAAGTCTCCGTCAGTGTTGAAAATGATATTGAAAACTTGATGATCTCCATTGTCTCCACATAAGATTAAATTTTCACATATATTATGTTGGAGGTATTGGCCAAAGTCCGAAGGTAGTTTCTACAAAAGAAAGTAGAAGACAAAATACATTAGTATAAAAGGAAAAATAATTTAATAATAATTACTAAAAAAATAGCAATTGAAAGGAAATAGAGTTGTCTTAACCAAATTGTTTCTTTTAGATAGACCATCCCATAGTTGTAAATCAAAAAACTTAGTTTCATTTTGCCTCAAAGATCTAGTGTGAAACGCAGGGAGTTGGTAGAAAGAATTTACTTCATGAAAGCTTTGTACTTTGAAGATATTAAATCCATACATTATTCCATAATAAGCAAACATTACATGCACATTATTTAGAAAATTGTAGTATTGTTGAAGTGTAATCCAACCATTGGTTAGAGTTGGATTATAGTAGTTTTTTGTTAAATCAAGTGTTACAATACTTCCATTAGGTGCAACAGTGTCCCACTTGTCCACAAAATCCGCATTGAATTTCTCGACAAAAATCAGATCAACTTCAACATGTGTCTGAAAAAAGAAATATACAACAAATTTATGATTAAAATATAGAAGGAAAAAAAATTGAAAGGAGAATAAATTCAATGTGTTAAGTAAAATATGAAAATTATTATGTACCTTAAAGGATAATTTGATTGCAGAGAATAAGTAAATGGGTTCATCTGGAATGAAAACATGCACAGTGTCCATTATGTTGCAGTTTATGTTTTTTGACAGATAGAAAGATTGAACTTAGTAGTGGTATAGATAATTTTAGTTCTTATATTTATAGTAAAAGCCAAATGAAATTATTTGTGTAAACATAAGTAAAAGACAAAAATTTCACTGACTGAACATGCAATATATTGGATATGTGTTATAGAAAAGGCATTCAATTGTACATCTATGTGCTATCACTTCATGTTGTCTTATAATAAAAGAAGGTACTACTTTGGATGAAATCATATAAATAATTATATATTTGAAAAAGTAATTTAATTTTAAATTGAATTGTACGGAATGATAATATATTTGTAATAGGTATAGGGTAATGTTTGAAAGGAAATATATATTTAAACTTAAGTATACGACAACCATTATTTTGAACATGTTAGATAGTGAATGAGTTGTCCTATTGGCAGTTGGCTTTGATATATAGCCAGTGTAGTAAATTTGGATTGTACATGGATAACTTAGTGTAAGAATCTTAGCTTTAATATGATTTTAAGGAGCATGGGTGTGTCAGCAACATGAGATAGCTTTAGACAAATGTAGTGAAATTGTTTATAGAAGTTAGAAATTGTTAGATTGATTGGTAAAAAATATGGTAAATAAACGAAAACTATGTACAATACTATATAGAATATTATGGAAGTAATAAACTTAAAATGTGAGGACAATACTATGTACAATACTATTTAGAATATTATGGAAGTAATAAACTTAAAATGTGAGTACAATGAATTTGAAAATTAATAGGTAGGTGAATTACTTGTCATTACATTGGAAGCAGAATAGAAGGAGAAAAAAAAAATTAAGTGACTAATAGACCTGTTGGTTTTATGAATAGGTTATGAATTAAGAAATATAATGTTTGTGCTTGTAACTGATTGGGTCAGCCAATACCCGATATTTAATACTTGTAAGCCCATCAACGGCTTAACTTAGTTAAATTAGAATATGTCATAGAAAATTTTGTTATAGTTTAATTCGTATGCCTTTTGCAGTTTTTGTTATGTAAGAATATGTATTTATAACCATGTATCGTATGAGGCATGAATTGGAACATAATTAGTGTATTTATACAAATAGCCAAATGAAAGGATTGTTAAATTACGGAGTGCCTGTTTGGTTGCCCAATAGATTTTCAAATACCCACGTCTAGAGCATTTCAACGTAATTTGATCTTAAAAAATATGTTTGGCTTCCAAAAAGGTTAATTGATTCTAGAGGCTAAACTTGATTTTGCCTGAAGCTCACATTTGTAGCTTCTGGAATCAACTAAATTGATTCTCCTCATTAAACAATTATTTTCTATTACCAATATCTTGTTTGTCAATTATGCCCTTGTTCATGCTTTTTTATTTCTCTATTACGTAGCCATCCCTAGTCCCTACTATATATTGCACTGTGCTCTCAGTTATATTATAAATTATATATTTTCTTTTACAATGGATAAAATTATACTTTTATGTTTTTTTACACCATTTGGTTCTTATATTATTAATCATTAAATTGATGAAAAAATATATATTAATTATAACTCTTATAAATTAATATTATTTCAAAAAGAATATTTGAAGCAATAAAAATTCATGTCGAAATAATTTTCTAAAATGAAAATGAAATATTTAGTTTTAAATAAAATTAGGGAAATGTTAACTTGTGCCCTTGGGGCATAAGTTAAGAAGGCAAATGTAGAAGGTTTTTCTTGAAACTTGTGCATTCTATGTCTTAAAAGTTGCAAAAGTTATACTTTCAATATAAAATTTATTTTTAAGTTCCTTAACTTGTGTCCTAAGGACACAAGTTAACATGACCCATAAAATTAAAAGGGTGCTCTAAAAAAATACAATTAAAGGGATGCTTTGGTCATTACACGTTCAAAATCAATTTTGATTTAAAGTACCCAAACAACATCAACTCATAAGAATCACTTTTAGGTGAGTGTTTCCAAACATAAATCAATTTACATCAAACTCACTTTAACTAAAATCAATTTTCTCAAACTCAATTCTATCAAAATCAATTATCTCTGCTGCCAAACCAAACACATACGGATACTAAAAGCCACAATTTAGTATACAATACATGGTTGGTAGTTACGTGTTATATAAAAGAAGAAAAATGAGTTACATGGTATACAATAGATTGAGTCTCTAGCAGCTAAAGATTAGATGTAAGCATGCTATAGAAAAAGTATTCAAGAGCAATGTTTGTAATATCCGATCATGCTCTCTTATAAGTTTGTATTTATATAGACATTTATTATGAAAAAAATTGTAGTGGTACATAGTTCCAGTTGGCTTTGAGAGTCTTAGCATGTAAAACAAAGAGAATAGACAAAAATATAGATGGTCTAGAAAGTAACAGATATTATGGCAGTTGAAGCACATTAACTTAGCAAGCTATATAAAACAAAAACTTGAAAAGAAAAGTTTGTGTTTTCCCATCAGTATGTATGAAGAAGCAGGAGGGCAATTAAATATGCATATAATATGGCTACATTCATTTAATTTGGGAGTTGTTTAATGTTCGTATAATGAGAAGTATTCCTTGCTCATCGCTTTTACTTATAAAAGACAAAATTTTATGGAACTTTTGCAGTTGAATTGTCTATACATAAGTCTAAAAGGGAATCTTATATGACCATGTTTAAGATGCTTTGATTTTTATTGATTCCTTACATGAATAGACTCTTCAATTAGGCATAAAAATGTGCATTGTGTAAGAGATTCTTTACACTCATAGTACACTTGTATTATTTAAATCTACATGAGATTTTTTTTTTTATATAAACCGAGTTGAAACTTAGTTGAGTATATATATTGTCGGAAGCAAGGTTGAGAAAAGGAAAGGAAAATTGATAATTTTTGTAGCATGTCACCAATTTTGTGGAATTATAAGTTAAGCAAAGCATGTATCAATGGCAAAGGAGTGATGGTAAGTTAATTTGATATAATAAAATAACTTGTATTAATGTATATAAATATTATTTTGCCGCACTTTCCAAAACATATTGGTGGTCTACTCAATATTAATGATGACAATCAATTAATCCTGATTGATGAAGAAACACAGAAGATGTATGAATGTACGATTGATATTGACACGCGAAATGAAAGCATTAAGAATATAGGCAAAGGATGGTATGAATATATGCGACTGAAAAAATATGTTGTTGGACTTGTTATAATGTGTAACTTTGAAATTGATACACGTAGGTTGTATGTTTGTCTCGCTGAGTGGTTATAAAATAAATTATGAGTGTTGTTATAACTATTGTTGTGTATTACCTTTATTTCTATCGATTAATTGGCAAAAACTATGTAATGTACTATGAAGATGTAATACTATGTAATGAGCTATGAAGCTGTAATATATATGTTTAGTGATGTAGTTATTTAAGAGGTGAAATTCAATTTAGTTTGTTTTTTGCAGGAAATATATTGTTATATGTAAAAGCATATAAATTGAAGTATTATTAACATGCGAATGATAAAGGTAATAATTTTAAAATTCGATATATTAGATGGTTAAAATAAGATTATTCCATCGTACGTTATATATAGTATGATAACAAATAGGAGTGTATATTACTATATTTATATTTCTAACTAAAATAGTGTGTTCAGAATTATTATGATTTTATAGTATATTATTTCGAATATATATTATATATATTTGTATATTAAAGTATGTTAAAGAATATCATGGTCTAAGTTATACAACAGAAACCTTCATTAAAGTTAAAAAGTTTAACATTACATCCCTCAACATATAATAAATAAGCTTAACATTACATACTTGACATAAATATTGCATATAATAATATATATATTACCAACGTTGCAAACTTAATACTGAAAATAACAAGAAATAATAGAAAACATAGATAGGTAACAGATTAAACAGAAACATTGGATGAAGAAGCTAATGGAAGCACTGGATAGACATGACAAATTGTGCGTTCAGAAAGGTTGAATTTGAAGCGAATTTTCTGCCCAATTTTGAATTTGTTTGCTTTGCTGAAGTTACCCCATTTGATTCCAAGTTGTGCTGTGTATTTGTGATCATTTAGCAAGTAAACTTCAAAATCCTGTTCAATCCCATAATCACCACAAAGTGTCAAAACGAATATCCCTGTCTGCTTCAAAAAAATCTCCAAAATCTTCTCCCAGTGGTTGCATATATATCAAAATATTTTAAACAATATTGAACAATATTAAATTTTCTACATACTTAAAAGATATAAACAGTAAGTATATAACCTTCATTGGACTTTGAAAGTCGAATTCCCAAACATGGGTGTCAAAGTGCATAGTTTCATAAGGCATTTTGCTGCGACGGTGCCATTTAAAAATGCAACATACATTTTTTACCTCCTTGAACATTTGGACAGAGAACAAATTATAGCCATAGTAACTGAACACAACTTCAACATTATCTGGGAAATCATGAAAATTTTGCAGATCAGTTCATCCTATTTGCAATATAGGAGATACATAGCTTTTTTTGTAAGTTAACGTGTGGATGTGAGTGGTGTCATTAATAACATGCCATGAATCCTTAAGATCATAATAATATTTCTGCACAAATTTGAGATCAACCTCGGCGTAATCCTAATAGATAGAAAATAAAAATGAGTTAAGTGTTAACAAAATATATGTTTCTGAAAGTTTTGAGAATAAGAAAAGGGAAATGTAAAGTAAGATACATTACCTGCAACGGTAACTTAATAGCAGTGAAATTTTCTATAGGATCCTTTTGGAGTAGTTTTTTTGTATAGTTCTATGTTTTGATGTTAGTTTTGAAAAATGAAGGAGAAGGATGATATATATTTTTTGGAGCAGGTTAGCAGTGTATATAATTGTGCAAATAGTTTGACCCTACTTATTAGCGTTAATGACAACAAAGGGTCCTATGTTTTGCATGTTAAAAACCCTTAAAGTTGTTAATCTCAGGGAGGTTGTCATTGATAAACAACCTAGTGTAGCAGTAAGTGTTTGAAACACTTAAGGGGTAACGTCCTGAGTTTATAGCAAAGTTGAGTCTAAGTTATAAAATAGTAGTTCTGTTAAATTTATGTCATATGTGGTTTAAAGGTTTATAAAGAATGAGTTACCTTCTTCTTTTATCTTGGCATACTTAAGCATTACAATAACTGATCCACCGTGCTTCTTGTCGCTGTTGTATTGAATGAACTTCGCAGCATAATCCTCCCATAAAGTGCAGTTGAGACACATGTCACTACAATTTTTCATTATAAGTACATAAGTTAATAAGGTATCCAAGTTCTAAAGACATAGTTGAATAACATATTGGCGTTGATAATGATGTAACTCCCATAGTGAAATTGACTTGTAGTTTTTTGCCACTTCCTTCATTTAGTTGACAGTAACCCATGTCCTGAACCACTCTAATAACATCTTGAAAACAATAATAATGTGCATTAGATTATTATAACAAATTAAATATATCAACTATAAAAATTAGTAGACTTGTACTCACTAACTAATAAATCAGGTTTCCATTTTTTAGATATGATTTCAACAAAGGACTTGAATTTGATGGCAGCAGTAGTAATGTTATGCACATTTACATCAACAACAGTAGTTCCACTAGTCCACTTCAAGTTAAACTTATGGTCAAAGGCTTTGAAAGTTAAGTTATTGATCATGACTTGAAAGTTACTTAATAAGTAGGTAGCATTTTCCTCTATAATTTTGTCAGAAGTCCTTTTGTATGTAGTTGGAACAATAACTTGAACATCATGACCCTAACATGTAAAAACATAAGTATTAAAAACATAATAAACTTTGTATGGTTTTGGAAAGAAACAAACTAAGCGTAGGACATCGTAAAAAGTTGTTCCAAAATACATCACCTTTGTATGGTTTTGGCCTGAACTCGAACTGCTAACTTCCAGAAATCCTTTTTGTCTGTGATATCACCAACAAATTCCAGTGGTCTTTCCATAATCAAATCTAACTGAACAATATAATAAGCTTCATTATAGGAACATGTTTACTAAAAAAACAAAGGTTAAAATAAACAACAACATATATAGTAGTAAAACATAATATATGATCTTTAAAAGAAAGAATCTAAAACATGAACTAAAACATAGTGTACAAAGACTATAAACATTAACATATAAAACATAATATGAAAAACTGGTAATATAAGTCAATCGTAAAGAGGATAAAAAGGGTCATGTGAAAAAAGACAGATGTGTAAAAATAACATGACATGAAACCTTAAATTTTTGAAGGAAAAAATGTTAGAAAAAAAATGTTGAAATGATGATGATAGTATAAAAGGAACTTACATTGAATAGTCAAATAGTGAGAATGGAAAATATATTGTTGTAGGGAAGAAAGAGAAACCGATGGAAGGGTTTGGAAAAGAATGAGAGAGGGATGTAATAGCTGTGTATGGAAGAATGGAAAAGTAGATATCATGAAAAGAGTTGTAAGTTGATTGGATGTTAGCTGCAAAATGATAATTTAAACCAAAAGTGTACTTCTTCTTTACCCACAAAACAGATAATAGTTAAGTTTAGTTACAAATGGAATGGTAAAGTGATACATAAGTGCAAATAAAGGCAACCAACTAATGAGAACCAGTTACATGCCCAAATTTAAGTTAGATGAGTCAATTTAGTTAGGAAAAGTATATTGTAGACAACAATTACCCATAAATCGTGTATGTGGCATTAAAAGAACTTAGGGCAAAATTGAAATTTCCACAACATATTCTTTTCTTATATTAAAAGAGATTTAGAATTTTCTCCCTTGATAATTTTTTTTATTTCTAATAATCTAGAAAAAAATATTTAACACATCCTGAAGTAAAATAGTATTGTGAAATAATTTTTATATATTGAAAATTCTAATTCATATTTTTCTCTATTTTTTATTCACAATTTCATTTACATATAGTTTTTTTAACCCTATTATAAAATATAAAACAACACAAAATAAAATTAAAATGACTGAAAAATTACTAAAGTCGATAAAATATGGTTGTTAAGAAGTGAATTCTATATTCTAATTATAAAATTAATAACAAAATATTTAAATTTAATAATTATTTACATTTGAACTATAAATAAATGAATTTTTTTTCTTTCTAAATGGTGGTTCAAAATTAGTAGATATCATAAAAATATTTATTTATGTTCAAAAAGATTAAAGTGTAGTGCATATTTAATTATTAGGGAAAAATGTTGTAATTCAAGCATCTCATAAGGGAGGGGAGTATAAGTTTTATTTTTCAAGAGAGGGAAGTGTATATTTTAACACAAGAGGAGAAAAGAGTATATTTCAAACTTCTTTTAGGGAAGGAGACTGTAATTCAAACTTCTTAAAGAGGAATACATAGTTAGGATCTGACTATGCATTTGACATAGAAAATTTGACTCAGGGTAGAAAAAGTTGTGTATTGTATGTGATTAGGTTGGCAATTTTCTTCGAAAAGGGAAAATATATAAAGAAATTGATAAATTCCTTGGAATTGAGGTATTGATGTGCGGATTAGGCAAGTGTATCAAATCGTTTACCAAGTAATAAAGTGGTAAGTAGAGTATCGTATTCACATGAATTGTCATTTCGTCCAAACAATTCGCGTTACTTATTTTAAGTTTGACGATAAAATAAAAGAGTTAAGGGTTAGAGATTTGCAATTTTTAACTATTTGCAACAGAGTAAGTTACCAATTTTTGGTTGCAGAAAAGTAAGAAGCGGTTAGGATTCTTTGAATATCCCCTATTAATATTGTTGGGTATTATAGGTAGACTATACAAGTGATGAAGTCCTTGAAACGTTACTAACATAATCGATCGTCAAGTTGCACCTGCTGATAACACGGTGATCTTTATGTGTGGGGTCTATACTATCTCAGTTGACTAAGTTTATTCCTTCAATGTTTGGTTGCACCTGCTGGTTACATGGTGATCCTTACGTGTGGGGTCTTACCACCTCAAAGGTATTTGAATGCATATACTTTTATATTGGCTTTCCAAGATTTCCCAAGGCAATGAATGCCAAGGTTCCTGTAGGTCTACACAATTGACCAATCAAATTATCAAAATAGAGAGAACATGTTTTTGAGTGGTTTTATATGGCTTAAGTTGTCTCTTTTCCGTGTGTTTTTTTTTTTATTTTACCAAATAAAGTTCAAGTACTAGACATTGAATTTATAATTTACATTTAATTATACAATTTTTTTGTACGTCTTAACACTTCAATGGTTCTATGTCAATTTTGTTAAATTCAATTGAGAAGTTACATACGTGTTTCATGTTGATTTGTCTTCTACTTTACACAAATGTTTTAGTTCAAGATAGAAACCCCTGTGCATGTTCACAACAACATGTCTCACGTGACAATAGTTCTATCAAATTGTTAAAAATCTTTATTACTTGCATGAAAAATTAAATAAACGTTCAAATTTATTAGCGCGTAATAAAATTTGTTCAATTACATCCAAATAATAATTAGTAGAAATAACATTACAATTAATAAAATAAACGCTTTGACTAATTGAAGATTTTTTTTTATAAAAATGTTGGTCGTTATACAAAAATAATAAATAATAAAATAAATCCTCAATAAATAATAATAAAATAGATGTTATATTTATTTAAAAGATGTTACTCTGCGGAGATTTGTACTTACTCTCGGGTGCTCTGCGGAAAGGAGGGGGTGTACCGTCACTTGCTCGAGCTGGTGAAGAGGCAGTACATGTTTGAGCAGGACATCCGCAGACATCCGTCAGATGTCCCTCCTATTCCTGTAGAGATGGTGGCACAGGCTTTCAGGGACTACCGTGTCTGTTACATTGTTGAGGATCAGTGGGGACAGAGGACTGAACAACCATGGCATCATGTCCCTGGCCACATGGCTTGGTATACCAGGGTGTTTCTCTTGAATATTCTGCTACCTAAAGACGGATCTCCTCCCAGGCCGGCGAACCGAGAGCAGCTTATAGAGGATGAGCATGTCAGAGAGAAGCCCGACACGTTAGAGCTCATCAAGGACTGCGTTCGGATCGCAGATGAAGCGCTGGCCAGGAGCGACGAGCTGAGTATAGCCGAGCTACGGCAGGTCTTGGGCCAGATTAGCAATACTGGTTGCCTAGCCCTGAATTACCATATTGCTAGGCAGCGCAGGGGGCACGGGAAGCCTAGACATCAGAGTTGATGTTTATTTTACTTTTTGGCTAAACTACATTTTCAGCCCCCTAAGTTTGTCAATGTTGCGATTTTGGCCCCCTAATAAAAAAAATGAAAATTTTGCCCCCTAAGATTTAGCCCCTTTACAATATTACTCTTTTTGCCCAATTTTGACTTTTCAACGTCTATGTGGCATGCCACATGTGTGAATTCTTAATTAAAAAAAGCCACATGATCCTTTTACAAATTAATTAAATAAAAAAAGAAATAAAACAATCAGAAAAAATTAAAAAATAAATGTGAATCATTCTTCATCTCTTCCTTATCTATGAACACTAACAACATCCTCAAAACAATAACAGCATCTCAACAAAGCAAATCCCCCAACAACAAATAAATACATCGTAGTTACCATCATAACAATTAGTCAATTTCTCAAAATTAATCAATTAGGTATCGTTACTCAGCAGTCTGGTCCTAATCAGTTTCTCAAAATTGTGTTATATATATGAGCATCAGGTTCAACACGAAATTCTACCTCGTTGATCAAAATCAACAGAAGAGGTTGCGAAAGAATTGTTGTCGTTGCGGTGGAACTCTAAGCGAGGGGTTTTGGAATCTTTCTTCAACCTCGTTTTGTTACTTTTCCAGCTTTGATTAAATCAATTTTCAAATATACTGATTGTGAAAAAGAGCACAGATGGAGTAAAGAAAAGGAACAACGTAGATTTGGTAGTGATATCTTGAATGGTTTTTTATGACCCTTTTAATCTGCGTGGCATGAATTACGTTTGTGGTTGAAGATGATTGTAAGGGCTTGTTTGAAGATGAGTTTGTAGGTGTTGAAGATTGATTTTCTGGGCTTGTGTAGATGATGAAGATTTAAGAATTTTATGAATTTTCAATTTTTTTTTATTTTTTGGGTTTGAGTTTGAATGACTGGATGAATTTTGTTGCAGAAACACTTTGGTTAAA